>Ga0074195_1002156_pt1 | contig 23243 bp, 24 predicted proteins | sample EPASupsiteHSE623_FD_64525 | JGI IMG/M metagenome (GOLD analysis project Ga0074195, IMG submission 64525) | Bioremediated contaminated groundwater from EPA Superfund site, New Mexico - Sample HSE6-23 | ecosystem: Environmental > Aquatic > Deep subsurface > Groundwater > Contaminated ...
CGGTACCCCTCCCAGGGTGCATAGAAAGAGTATCGACTTTTCCAAGATGATTATCCAACCGGGAGACGACAAACAACATAAATTTTCTTTTATCGGAACGCCTGTTCTAAGGGAACAGATTCCCTGCTGGCTTACCTATACCAGTGCAGAAACACATAAAGTGATAAAGGAAAACCTGCACCGTTCCCCCTTATACAGTGGTATTATTGAGGGGGTTGGTCCCCGGTACTGCCCTTCTATTGAAGACAAAGTTGTAAGATTTGCCGATAAGCCTACCCACCAGATTTTTCTGGAACCTGAAGGGCGGGATACCGAGGAAATGTATGTGCAGGGTTTTTCCACCAGCTTGCCGGAAGATGTGCAGGTAATGATGCTGCGTACTATACCCGGACTGGAAAAGGTGGAAATGATGAGAACCGGTTATGCCATTGAATATGACTACCTCCCCCCAACACAGCTGAAATTATCCCTGGAGGCTAAATCGATAAGAGGACTTTTTTCGGCAGGCCAGATCAATGGAACCTCGGGTTACGAGGAAGCAGCCGCCCAGGGAATAATCGCCGGCATAAACGCAGCCCTCCTGGTTAAAGGCGAGGAGCCGTTTATCCTTAAGCGATCTGACGCCTATATCGGGGTGCTGATAGATGACCTGGTCACCAAAGGAACGAATGAACCATACCGGATCATGACTTCGAGAGCCGAATACCGGCTGCTGCTCAGGCAGGATAACGCAGATGCCCGCCTTACGGAAAAGGGGTACCGGGTGGGCCTGGCAGATGACCGACGCTACCGGATTTTTGAGCAGAAGCTACATTTGATAGAAAGGGAAAAAGCCCGGCTGGAGGGAACTATGGCAGCTCCTGTTGAAGGGGTGCAGAATGTTTTAAAGGAAAAGGGAAGTTCTGAGATGAGGCATAACACTTCCCTGTCAGACCTCTTAAAACGGCCGGAAATATCCTACCGGGACCTCCGGAAAATGCAGGATGACTTCCCCGACCTACCTGAAGAAGTGGTCGAACAGGTAGAAACCCAGATAAAATATGAGGGGTATATTAAGCGGCAATCAGAACAGGTGGAAAGATTTCAGAAAATGGAAAACAAGAAGATTCCGGAATGGATTAATTACAGGGACATGCACGGGTTGTCCACAGAGTCCAGGCAGAAACTCTCCAAAATGAAGCCTTTGTCGGTAGGACAGGCTTCCAGAATATCCGGGGTATCCCCTGCCGACATATCAATACTGTTGGTATATATGGAACAAAAACGGAGGGAAGGTTCACGGGAGGTCTGAAATAATGGAAGCAATGCTGGAAAACCTGCTGCAGACCGGAGCTTTAGAACTTGGAGTTAATCTGGGAAAAAATGAAGTATTACTTTATGTAAAGTATCTCGATATACTTTTGGAATGGAATAAAAAAATAAACCTTACATCCATTACAGATCCGGAGGAAGTAGTACTCAAACACTTTCTGGATAGTATTGCGGCTGTTCCGTACCTGGAGAAAAAAGAGTCCCTCAGGATTATGGATATAGGCACAGGTGCAGGTTTTCCGGGCGTCCCTGTAAAAATTGCATGTCCGGAAGCAGATATGGTATTACTTGATTCTTTAAAAAAGCGGATAACGTTCCTTAATCATCTCATAGAAGAATTAGGACTGGCAGGTATTAAGGCAATTCACGGCAGGGCCGAAGATTTGTGCCGCCAGGAAGGGTTCAGGGAAGCTTTTGACGTTGTGACATCAAGAGCTGTCGCTAACTTGACCGTTATCGCTGAACTATGCCTGCCCTTCGTTAAAGTCGGCGGTGTTTTTATTGCCTACAAAGGACCCAGGGCCAGGGAAGAGGTCGAGGAGTCTAAAGGAGCCTTAGAGATATTGGGCGGCTCTCTGCGCAAGATGATTACCATAACACTGCCAAAATCCAGGGATGAACGAAACCTGATATTTATAGCCAAAGAAAAAGAGACTCCGGAGAAATACCCAAGAAAGGCTGGAATACCGGAAAAAAGGCCTCTTAAATAAAAACAAAGAGAAAAACGAACACGTGTTCCCCGGATAAATGGCCGTCTAAGCCCTCCTTAAAACCTCACCAATATAAAAACCTTAGTTTTTGAGAAAGGTGCCTCTGGAGGAAAAATACAAAGCCTGGGACGCAACCAATAAAAAGAAGGAAGACAGCCTTTTTTGTGGAATAAGAGACAGTAAATACCGGAATTTACAGGTGGTGTGGTAATGGGCAAGGTCATAGCAATAGCCAACCAAAAGGGCGGGGTCGCCAAAACAACTACGGCCGTTAACCTGGCGGCGTGCATTGCCGCCCTTGGGAAGAAAGTGCTGCTGATAGACATAGATCCACAGGGAAATGCCAGCAGCGGCCTCGGTGTTAATAAAGCCAACGTCGTTTACTGCATTTATGACGTGCTGATTAACGGCCTTCCCCTGGAAAGTGTCATCTATAAGGGAGAAATAGAAGGGCTGGATATCGTTCCTGCCACAATTCAGCTGGCCGGAGCAGAAATTGAACTGGTTACGGCAATTTCCAGAGAGATCAAACTTAAAAAGGCCATTCAGGGAGTAAAGGAAAAATATGAATACATATTTATAGATAGCCCACCCTCTCTTGGCCTCTTAACAATAAACGCCCTGACAGCAGCGGATTCTTTGATTATTCCCATCCAATGTGAATACTACGCTCTGGAAGGACTCGGTCAGTTGATCAATACTATCGAACTGATAAGAAAGCATCTTAACCCGGACCTGGAGATTGACGGTGTTTTGTTGACAATGTTTGATGCCCGCACCAACCTGTCCATTCAGGTAGTGGATGAAGTCAAGTCTTACTTTAAGAATAAGGTATACGCCACCATAATTCCGCGCAATGTAAGATTAAGCGAAGCGCCCAGCCACGGAAAACCAATTATCATATATGACCCAAAATCTAAAGGAGCCGAAGTTTATCAGGAACTGGCAAAGGAAGTGATTGAACGTGAATAAGAAGGGTCTGGGACGTGGATTGCAGGCGCTGCTGCCCAGCATCACCAAGGAAGAGCCGGTCGGGCAGGAGAAAATAATTGAAATTCCGGTAAAGGATATTAGGGTTAACAAACACCAACCAAGGCATACCTTTGATCAGGAAAAACTAAATGAGCTGGCGGTATCTATACAGGAACACGGTGTTGTTCAGCCAATCATTGTTAGGAATGACGAAGACGGGAAATACGAATTGGTGGCGGGAGAACGCCGCTGGCGCGCCTGTCAGCTCATTGGGGTAAAAAGAATACCTGCAATTGTAAAACAGCTTTCTGAAAAGGAAACTTCCGAAATCGCTCTGATAGAAAACATCCAGAGGGAAGACCTCAATCCCATTGAAGAAGCTGCGGCATATAGAACCCTGATGGCGGAATACGGCCTGACTCAGGAAGAGCTGTCAAAAAGAGTCGGTAAAAGCAGGCCTTTTATCGCCAATATTGTGAGGCTTTTATCACTTTCTGAACCAGTTAAGCACATGGTGCTTCAGGGGCTGATATCGTCTGGTCATGCCAGGACGCTGCTTACACTCCCCCGGGTTAAGGAGCAGGAAGAGGTGGCCCGGAAGATTGCATTAAAAGGCCTGTCAGTCAGACAAACCGAGCAGACTGTGAAGGACCTGCTTGCGGTAAAGGTTAGAGTAAAGAAAAAAGTTACCGGCGAAGATCCCGTTATAAAAGAGTTGGAAGAACGACTGAGATCAAAACTGAGCACCAAGGTACGCATTAAGCGTGGAAAAAGGAGCGGCCGGATAGAAATAGAATACTACGGAGACGATGAACTGCAGAGGCTTATGGAAACACTGCTGGGAGAAACAGAACTCTGATTGTTTCACGTGAAACATTTATCCAGTGCAAAAGCGGACATGTTTCACGTGAAACAATTTTTACTGTAGCCCCCATGCTGTGGTCTGGTGAAGATAAATGGTTTACAACGCAAAAAATGGACAATATAATAAGGCAAATAGTCCTTTTCTGAAGTCCCGGTATTATCCGATGGCTAACCGCCACTAAGACCCCCGCTTCTTAAGCGGGAGTTAAGTGGCGGTTAGCCCCTGGATAAGTCAACTAAACTTCAGGTGGGGTTTAAAACCCCACCTGAAGCAAGTTTCCTTTATGGAACCGACAAGGAGGAACCGCAGATGATTTACTTAGACAATGCAGCCACAACTTGGCCAAAACCCGGAGAAACCTTGGCGGCTATTAATGATTGCATAACAAGGGCCGGGGCAAACCCGGGCCGAGGCGGACATAAAATGTCTTTGGCTGCCGGTCGGATTATCTTTGACGCCAGGGAAGAATTGGCCGGACTGTTTAATGTAAAGGACCCTGCCAGGATTGTATTTACCGGAAATGCCACCGAATCCATGAATCTGGCCATCAAGGGCTTTGTCCGGCCCGGAGACCATGTGATTACCTCTTCCATGGAACATAACGCAGTGGCCAGGCCCCTGCATGTTCTTGGCAAGAGGGGCGTTGAGGTTAGCGAGGTCAGATGTTCCCCCGAAGGGGACCTGAACCCGGCAGATATCAGCAGGGTTATCAGGCAAAACACAACAGCGGTTATCCTGCTTCATGCCTCAAATGTAACCGGGACAGTTATGCCCATAGAAGAAATCGGCCAGCTGACGAGGGAAAAAGGGTTATGTCTCATCGTTGACGCTGCCCAGACTGCCGGTTTTCTTGATATAGATGTCGAAAAGTTTAATGTTGACATGCTGGTCTTTACGGGACATAAAAGCCTGTATGGCCCACAGGGCACAGGCGGGCTGTATATAAGGGAAGGGATTGATCCGGAACCACTGATGGAGGGCGGGACAGGCAGTAGTTCCGAATCCCTGGAACAGCCTGAAGAAATGCCGGACAAATTTGAGAGCGGGACACCCAATACCCCCGGTATAGCCGGATTAGGCGCCGGTGTCAGGTTCATCAAAACAAAGGGATTGGATCAAATCCGCCGGCATGAAAGAGAGCTGTTGGCCAGGTTCCTGGACGGACTCCTGCAGATAAGGGGCATGGAGATTTACGGGCCCCGCGACCCGTCCCGGCGGGTGCCGGTGGTTTCTATCAACATAAAAGGCCAGGAATCATCGGAAATTGCCTTTATCATGGACAAGGTATTTGATGTCGCCTGCCGCAGCGGATTGCACTGCGCCCCTTCGGCGCACCGGACCATCGGCACCCAGGACAGGGGCGCTGTAAGGTTCAGCTTTTCCTTGTTTAATACCGCAAGTGAAGTTGATTTTGTCCTGGAAGCTCTCGAAAAAACCGTCGCTGAACTGGGGTGAGCATGGGAATCATTATCACAACAAACTACTTTTGAGACAACCCCTTTGTTATTTTACTTTCATCCAGGCTCCGGCCTTTGCCGCATCATAAACGATTTTTGCCGGTACCCCTGTCTTAAGGGCAGTATCTTTACAATCGTTCCATTCGGGGGCAATGTTCATTATAGCCCGGGTCGACGGGTGACGCCCTACCTTAACAGTTACCGGGCCGTATTCGGTTTCGACCGTTACAGTTTCCCCGGCCAGCTTAAACCGCCTGCAGGGGTAAGTACGCACACCAAGGGTAGTGGTTTCTGCCAGCAGGGTTTCGATAACACCGGCTAATTTATTGTCGTCAGCCAGGCAGGAAATGACCTGGGCCGGGCGGCCTTTTTTCATTATTACCGGAGTAAGCCATACGTCCACAGCTCCGGCGGAGAGGACCTGAGGGATAATATATTCGTAAAACTCAGGGTTAATATCGTCGATATTCGCTTCGATAACCGTGAGGAAATCTTCTTCCAGGCCGCTCGGGTAGTTGACTCCCGGCTGTTGTGCCCGTTCGGTCTGGGGGATGGTATCTCCCAATACGACCCGCATGAGATTGGGTATTCTACGGTCGGCCTGGCCTGCGCCGTAGCCGATTGATCGTACTTCCATGGATGGCATCGGGCCAAAATCCGCTGCCAGGGTAAGGGCGAGCGCCGCCCCAGTAGGTGTGACGGTTTCTCCCTCGATATCGCAGGCCTTGGCAGGTATTCCTTTAAGAAGCTCAAGGACCGCCGGGGCGGGCAGAGGGAGAATGCCGTGGGCGCACTCCACAAATCCGGCGCCAAGAGGCAGGGGTGAGCAAAAGACCTGCTCTATACCAAGCATGTCAAGGGCGAGTATGGCTCCCACTATATCAACAATAGCGTCTGTGGCGCCTACCTCGTGAAAGTAGACCCGGTCTACAGAAATGTTGTGTGTTTTTGCTTCAGCAGCGGCCAGGTTTCGAAATACCGCCGTGCTTTTTTCCTTTACCGGGGTAGGAAGTGGGCAGTTATCGATTATTTTCAGTATATCAGATAGATGACGGTGCTGCTGTTCTTCTCGCAGCAGCCTCACCGTGGTCTTAGTCCCGCCGATGCCGTTTTTTAGGGTCTTTGCGGCGGTGAGTTCGAAGTTATCCAGTCCCAGGGCGGACAGTCGGCCCGTCAGGTCTTCCGGTGAGATGCCCAGATCCAGCATGGCGCCCAGGAACATATCACCGCTTATTCCTGCAAAACAATCCAGGTAGAGAGTCCTCATTATTTTCCTTCTTTCAGCCTGAGAATCGAGGCCGCCATGGCGGCTGCGCCAAAGCCGTTATCTATGTTCACCACGGCCACACCTGTGGCGCAGGAGTTCAGCATGCTGAGCAAAGCTGCCAGCCCGTTAAAACTGGCGCCGTATCCGATGCTGGTCGGAACCGCTACCACCGGGACATCAACCAGCCCGCCCACAACACTGGCCAGGGCTCCTTCCATGCCGGCCACTACAATAATGACAGCTGCTTCGTTGATCATGGATTTATGGTGCAGCAGCCGGTGAATCCCGGCCACCCCCACATCATAAAGGCGGTTGACGGTATTACCCATGATTTCGGCAGTCACCGCAGCTTCCTCGGCCACCGGAAGGTCGGCCGTCCCAGCGCTGATGACCAGAACCGGGCTTTTATATCTTGGCCGGCAGTTCCTTTCGATGGTTATACAGCCGGCCAGTTCGTGGTAGCGGGCCTCCGGGCAAATCTCGCTGACACCGGTATATGTTTTTGTGTCGGCCCTGGTAGCCAGGATATTCCGGCAGGCCGGCAGCAGCCTTTCGACGATGGCCGTAACCTGTTCAGGTTTCTTGCCCTGGCAGAATACCACTTCGGGAAACCCGGTACGCAGGCACCTGTGGTGGTCCACCTTGGCGAAGCCCAAATCTTCGAAGGGCAGATCCTTCAATGTATCAAGGGCTGCCCCGATTTCGATTTTACCCTCTTTAACTTTTTGCAACAAGGTATAAAGGAATTCCTTATCCATTCCTGATCTCCTCTGAAAGGAACTCGTTCATGCTTCCACTGCGGAAACCGGTGAGGTCGACGGTTATATAATTAAACCCCAGAGATTTAAGCATTCCGGCAACCCGGGACCGTACAGGTTCTGCAGCGATTTTGGGTATTTCTTCCGAGGGTACCTCTATACGCGCGGTATCCCCGTGATGCCGGACGCGCAGTTCGCTAAAACCGAGGGTTCTCAGGTAGTGTTCGGCTTCCTCAATCTGCCGGAGTTTTTCGGCAGTTATGACGTGCCCGTAAGGAAACCTGGAAGAGAGACAAGGCATACTGGGTTTGCTCCAATTGGGCAGCCCCTGCTCCCTGGCCAGGGTACGGATTTCCTGTTTCGTAAGGCCGGCCGCCTGGAGTGGGCTGCGGACTCCCAGTTCCCGGCCGGCTTTCATACCCGGGCGGAAATCCGAGAGGTCGTCAGCATTGGCTCCATCGGCAACAAAGGCCAGGCCGCTGTTGCGGGCTATATCAAAAAGTTTTTGCAAGAGTTCGGTTTTACAATAGTAACACCTTTCCGGTGGGTTCTGTACAAACCGTTCGTCTTTCAGCTCCTGGGTTAAAATACTGACGTGACTGGCTCCGAGAAACTGGGCCAGCTTTTTTGCGTACTGCCATTCTGCGGCGGGATAGGTTTCCGAACACGCGGTAACGGCCAGGACTTTGTCGCCCCCCAGGACCCCGAGGGCGGATTTCAATAACAAGGTGCTGTCAATTCCACCAGAGAATGCAACCAGCACTGAGCCCATATCTCTCAGTATTTGATGCAACCGTTTAACCTTGACCTGTATCATCAGGGCGCTTTCTCCTTTGCGGCAATTTGTCTTAATGTGGTTACATTGTAATATACAGCCAAAAGCCTTGTCAACTCGGGCCTATCATGAATTGACCCTGCCCGGAAGATAATGGAATCAAGTTAAAATTTATTGGCCAATGGGAGAGGGATTTTAACGGGTTGTGTGGAAATTCAATAGATTGAAAGAATAAAGGGGGCTATGGTTTTTATTATGGAAGGATTTTTATCCGTTATAGAGACAAACATGGAAGTAATCGTTCTGGCAGCTGCCGGAGTTTCATTAATCAGCTTTGTAATGTGGATTACCAACAGCGTAAAGACCGGGTGCCTGATCAGGAGATACAATAACTTAATGAAGGGAATGGATGGCGGAAGTCTCGATGAGAAGCTGCATTCTTATCTCGAATCGGTAGAGAGGGTGCTGAAAAAGACAGAGGATGCGGAAGCGGCTTACAGAGTGGTAAGAAAGATGGCGGAGAATTCCGTCCAGAATGTCGGCGTTGTCAGGTTTAATGCCTTCGATGATACAGGGAGCGACCTCAGCTTTGCCCTGGCCCTTCTTAACCACCACGGCGACGGGGTTGTGATCAGCAGCCTGTTTGGGCGGAACGAGACCAGGATTTATGCCAAGCCTGTCAATAAGGGCGGATCAAGTTACGTCTTATCTGACGAAGAAAAACAAGCCATAGATAAAGCCCTTGTCAACCTGATCAGATAGTACCAGAATGAATCAAGGTGGTAACAGAATAATCGCCAACCCCCCTGCGAAAACTAAACAAAATAATGCCAGGGGGGTTTTTCATGACTTTGAAAGTTGCCGTCCAGAGCGGACTCAACGAAATTTCTGCGAGGCTCAGGGAACAGGGTTATGAAGTTGTGGGCATGGAGGATAACACCGGACCCGTTGATGTCATCGTTTATTCTGGGGTATCAAATGACCTGACCGGTTTTGATGCTGTTGACTTTTACGGTGACGGCATGACCATGGGTGTCAACAGTCCTTCAGGAATAATGCTGGTTAATACCCACAGTCATTCCACTGAAGAGGTGGTATCTATAATTAACAACCGTTTAAGGTAGATGGAGGCACAGTATATGGTGTTTTTAAATCGCAGGGATGCGGGGGAAAAACTGGGTAGAGCGTTGCTTAAATATAAAGAAGGGGATACGGTCATCTTGGGTATTCCCCGCGGTGGTGTTATCGTTGCTGCCGAGGTTGCGGGGGTTTTGGGAAAGCCCCTGGATGTTATTATCCCAAGGAAAATCGGAGCACCCCATAATTCCGAAGTAGCTATAGGAGCCGTAACCCAGGACGGGACAGTCATCAAAGATGAAGCAGTGACGGAGATTCTGGGTATTTCGGATGAGCAGATAAAAGTCCTGGCCGAGAAGGTTTCGGCAGAGATTGCCAGAAGAGTTGACACCTACCGCGGCGGTCGCCCTGGCCTGAAATTAAAAGGCAGGACGGTGATTGTCGTAGATGACGGTATTGCCACCGGATTTACTGTACAGGCCGCCCTCAAATCAGTACGGAACATGAATCCGTCCCACCTTGTGCTGGCCGTGCCTGTAGCTCCGGCCGAAACAACAGAAGTGCTGCGGCAGCAGGTCGATGAGATGGTCTGCCTCCACGCGCCGGAGGTCTTTTCTGCCGTGGGCCAGTTTTACATGGATTTTGCTCAAAATACCGACCAGGAGGTTATTGACCTGTTGGCTCAGTTCGGTTAAAAATATTCCCGGGATGTTATGGTTGTAGCTACCAGGCGGCCGCTATCTATAAGTTTGGCAGCCTGCTGCACGCCGTGACTTATTAATCTGGCCATTTTCATCACCATATTCAGCCTGGTATTCTGCAGTACGAAATATTCCATAAATCCCCCCACATTAACCACTCCGGTTATGTGCAGGTTACCGACGGAAGGAAGGTGTTTGTTAACGCCGGCCCCCGGCTTTAACGAACCCTCCCCGATATTTATATAGCCAACGTTTTCAACATTGCCCAGGCAGGCGTCAACGGCCAGCACAAAGGGATTATGCAGGTCCTCGATTACTTTGATATATTCCGTGAGGTTACCGGCGTGAACGGGGTTTTCCAGAGTGCCCAAAACCTTGAAATACCTATGGTTGAGCTCATGCAGCCGACTACCTACAATAGGTCCCAGGCTATCTCCGGTCGATCTGTCAGTTCCGATACAGACAATAATTTTCGGCCGGTCAGCGAGCAATTCACGGCTGAGCAATTTTTCCGAAAGAGAGGCTGCAAATTTATTCAGGGCCTCAGGGTCATCTATATGTATTTTAATCTGGGCGGAAGTGCTGCGCTGGAGAGGGGGAAAAAAGGACATATAAACCTCCTGGTAAGTATATTCCGAGATATTTATATGTCAATTAAATTGGAAATATACTTAGGCTGCCAAAAAAGGAGTTTCCGCGGTAATTGTCGAAAAACCAAAGTGTTCTTCTTACGACTTCAGGCCTTTATATAAGGGACCCGGGACACTTGTCCCTTTTTGCCAATATGGATATAGCCCGGAAAACACATTTTATTGCCATGTATCTGATAATATATGGGATACTGATTAGGTTATACTACTCTTATGTAAGCCGGGATTACAGGGAACTGCTGTTCCGGCTCAGGGAAGTTAAGGGTTTTCCGGCGGGCTGGGATGTCATTAAATCAATTATTACCGGCTATTTCCCAGCAGGAGAAAAAATGCAGCCCGAAGCCGATGATACCGGGCCTGGCCCTGCGTTCCCGGCTTAAGGCACAGGACAGGAGGATGGGTTTTGCACGAAATGGCATTAATGGCAGGAGTATTTGATATTATCCGGCAGTATACGACCGGACTGCCCGATAAAAAAGTCATATCGGTGACCCTGGTTGTCGGGGAAATGACCAACGCCATCCCAGAGGCCCTGGAATCCGCTTTCACAGTGTTTGCGCTGGGTACAAACGCGGAAGGCGCTGAACTGGTAATCAAGGAAATCCCCCTGACTGCTCGCTGCAGGGAATGCGCCTGGGAAGGTAAAACGGAAAAGCATTTATTCATATGTCCGGAATGTTCAGCCCTCGGGCTGGAAATTAGGTCAGGCCGGGAAATGTTTGTTGAAAGTCTGGAGGTTGAATAATTTGGAAATTAAAGTGAATACGGGAATTCTCAGCCAGAACGACCGGAAGGCTGCGGAGAACAGGGAGATTTTTGACCGCAGCGGGCTTCTGGTGATAAATATAATGGGTTCGCCGGGAGCGGGCAAGACCACCATCCTGGAGAAAACCATCGATCTGCTGGCCCGACAGATACGGCTGGCAGTTATTGAAGGAGACATATATACCAGCAAGGATGCCCGGAGGATAGAGAAATACGGTGTCCCCGTAAAGCAGATCAATACCGGGGGTGCATGTCACCTGGATGCTGCTATGGTGGCCAAGGTACTGGGATACTTTAACCTGCCTGCGTTGGATTTATTGATTATCGAGAATGTGGGTAACCTGGTGTGTCCGGTAGAATTTAATCTGGGCGAGGATATCAAGGTAGCGGTGCTCAGTATAACCGAAGGCGATGATAAACCGTTAAAATACCCGCTGCTGTTCAGAGAGTCCGGCGTCGTGCTTCTCAATAAGGTGGATCTGGTAGAATTTACTGACATAGATATGGAGGTGCTGCACCGGGATATAAGGCTGATCAATCCGGAGTGTGCTGTTTTCGAGGTATCAGCCAGGACCGGCCGGGGAATAGAGGAATGGGCCGGGTGGCTGACAGAAAAGATTAAGAAGAGTATACAGGGTGCTTAATGTATGGGGAGGGACACCGTGAATCTCTTGGATATTATTCTTTTGGCCGTATTGGGTCACGGAATTTATAAGGGATACAGGAAGGGGGTGTTTGCCACCCTTTCCTCGGTCGCCGGCTATATAATAGGTTTAATCGGTACATTCATCTTATACCAGCCCCTGCGGGTTATTCTTGAAAAAAAACTGCGCCTGGGCGAAAAACTGTCGCCATGGGTGGCAGATAGCCTGTCCCTGCCGGCTTCCACCATCCAGGTAAAAATTGGTGATGCTGCTGTTGATAAAGCGGCCGAACTTATAAACCAAAAAGACATGCCGGATGTTTTCAAGGAAATCATGACAGGATATGTCCGGGATTTTTCGGAGCTTCCCGCCGCTAAGGGCATCGACACCCTGGGTGAAGGCGTGGCTTATACCATCAGCAGCTTCCTGCTCAACGCCCTGAGTTTTATGATTGTTTTTGCGGGCTTAACCTTACTGTTCAGAATTGTATTACCCAAGCTCTTCAATACAGTAAACCCCAAACCGGTAACCTTCGCTGATAAACTCGGTGGAGCGGCACTCGGTACATGTGGAGGTCTAATGTCTGTTGTCGTTCTGATAGTTGTACTAATTCCGTTAGCTTCCCTGGGGACTTTGCAAGGGAACCCCGGCCTGCTGGCCAACCAGATGCATAATTCGGCGGTGGTGGAGGTATTTATGTCATATTCGGAATCGTTTTTTAAAATAATTTTTTAGTTTGAGGGTATTTAACAGACTATCGGCAAAAATTATAAATTATAGAGAACTATCAGAAAGATCAACCAGTCAGGAGGTACCAATGGATAAAGAGACGCGAGAAACAAAGGATACCAAAGAAGGTAAAGAAACCAAAGATTCCAGGTGGAAAAAACTTAAAGAAGAACTGGAGTTTGAACCCAAACCTGTTTGGGACATTCTTTCCCAGTCCGAAAAGGACGAAGCGCTCAAGTTTGCCGAGGAATATAAGGCTTTTCTTGATGAAGCCAAAACAGAACGGGAAACCGTCCGGGAAATTATCCGCCTGGCGGAACAGCACGGCTTTGTACGGATGGATGAAATCAGAGGTAAAAAAATCCGTCCCGGAAATAAGGTTTACACTGTCAACAAGGAAAAGAACGTGGCTCTGATCGTAACCGGAAAAGAGCCGGTCTGGCACGGTATTAATGTGGTGGGCTCCCATGTGGACGCGCCGAGACTGGACTTAAAACCGGTTCCCCTCTACGAGGACCAGGGTATAGCATTACTGAAAACCCATTATTACGGAGGGATAAAAAAATACCACTGGCTGTCCCATCCCCTGGCCCTACATGGGGTAGTGGTAACTCAAAAGGGCGAGAAAATAAACATCCGGATCGGCGAGGCCGGTAATGACCCGATATTCCTGATTACAGACCTCCTCCCGCACCTGGCCAAGGACCAGCTCCAGAAAAAGCTGGGGGAGGCCATCAGCGGTGAAGCCCTTAATATTTTGGCCGGTACGCTGCCTTTTGAAGAGAAGGAGGCCAAGGACAGGGTCAAGCTGGCCGTCCTGCAGCAGTTAAAATTGAAATACGGCATTGTGGAAGAAGACCTGACCAGCGCCGAACTTGAGCTGGTTCCCGCCACTATGGCCCGTGATGTGGGTCTTGACCGTAGTTTGGTGGGAGCATATGGCCAGGATGACCGGATATGTGCCTATACGTCCCTGAGGGCGACTCTGAACTGCCAGAACCCACTGCGTACAGCGGTGGCACTGTTTGTTGACAAAGAGGAAATCGGCAGTACCGGGAACACCGGAATGCGTTCGAGGTTCTTTGAAAATACGGTGGCGGAGCTGCTCTATCTCATTTCCGGACAATATGATGAAATATACTGCCGCAAAGCCCTGGCCAATGGGCGGGCGTTGTCTGCGGACGTGGGCGCAGCCGTTGACCCTAACTGGGAAGGGGTTCACGACAAGCTCAACGCTCCGCGGCTTGGATACGGTATCGTCGTTACCAAATACACCGGGTCGGGCGGCAAGTTCTCGACCAGTGATGCCAATGCGGAGTTTGTTGCCGAAATCCGCAGGGTGTTTAATGAAAACAAGATTGCGTGGCAGACCGGCGAGCTCGGCAAGGTCGACCAGGGCGGCGGGGGCACCATAGCCCAGTTTATTGCCAGGTACGGCATGGAGGTTCTGGACTGCGGCCCGGCGCTGTTGAGTATGCATGCCCCGATGGAGGTATGTCACAAGGCCGACCTCTATATGTGCTGTAAAGCTTACAAAGCCTTTCTTAACAGCTAAATTTCTGGGCTGCCTCAAAGCAGCCCCGTTTTTTTGTTAGATATGGAAGCGCTCTTTGTTCGAAGACTGCCGGGAAGTTTCTATGCATTATTAGTGCCTCATCAGGCAACGTTGACCTTGTTTTATGTGAACTTAGCGGGGGAATGGTATAATAAGCGAGTGACATTGCGCAGCAAGGTAGTCCTGCTTTACGAACGCCTGTGGATAAAGGTCTGGCCGCTCCCGATACTGCTACTATAATATGCGGAACAGACCTTTATCCACAGGATGAGTATTAGCAGGACTACGCAGCGGAGCATAAGTCACGAGCGTTTATACCATTCCCCCGCGAAACAAAAAAAAGCAAGGTCAACGTTTTTTGTACCTTAGATGAATCGACGGTAGTACAGACCGCACTGCTTTTGCTTTTAGAACACCTCATATACAGGAAGGATTTGTCACGGCACCGTCGAAGTAACAATTATCCGATGGCTAACCGCCACTAAGACTCCCACTTCTTAAACGGGAGATAAGTGGCGCTAAGCCCCTGGATAAGTCAACTAAATTTCAGGTGGGGTTTAAAACCCCATCTGAAGTAAGTTTCCTTTATTTTCAAAAGTACCGGTATAAGGGAGGTAAGGCGCCATGGGCTGGTTCCTGGGTATAGGGCTTCTGGTATTGGGCATAGTGTTGATTGTGGGATTTTTTGTAATTGGTGGCCCAAAAGACAGCAGCGTCCCAAAACTGGAAGAGGGGAAGCTGCCCTTGTCAACTCCAAGCCAGAGTTTAGTCGAATTCATCGCGGAACTGCAAAAATGTATCCGGGAAGACGATATCATGGCATTGGGCCAGGTTGTTGACGAACTGGAGGCATACCCTTCCGATAAGCAGGCTGCTGCAAAGGAGTTTCTGATTAATTCAGGATTGGTTGAGAAATTAAAACCCGGACTGGCAGAGGTCGATTGCAGGATCCGGGCTTTAACTGCCGAGCGCTTGGGAAAACTGGGCGGGGATGGTATCCCCCGGCTGCTGTTCGAGGCTATGGCCGACAGGAATGAGGAAGTAAGGCTAGCGGCTACGGCTGCTTTGAAAAAAGTCGGGGAAGCTTCCATTGCCGGACTGCTGGTGAAGGCCCTCAAAGAGCCTAACAAGTGGCTGCCGGCCAGGGTGGCAGAAGTCTTGATTTCCCTCGGGCAGTCTGCGGTGCCGGCCCTGCGCGATGCGCTGGGGGACAACGACCCTGTCTTCAGAGGGTATGTTATCGAGATTCTGGGCGAAATTGGAGATACATCATCTGCCGAAGCGCTTTATCAAGCCTTAAGAGACGATAACGGCAATATCAGACTGCAGGCTGCCAGAGCATTGGGGTTTATAGCTCATGCAAATTCGGTACCACTCCTGGCGGACCTGCTTAATGACCCTGAAATGAAGGTCAGGGTGCAGGCTGTCCGTTCCATGGGCAAGATTGGCGGAGCGGATGCGATCGGCTGCCTGGCAGAAGCCCTGGGGCATGAAGACAATCTGGTGCGGAACGTGGCTGCGGAAGTGCTCCGTCACATGGGTCCTGAAGGTTTGGCTGCCTTGCAGGCCGCGGTCGCCAATGAGACCCACCCCGCCAGGGAAAAAGCCCGGGAAATTCTTAGAGAAGAGGGAATTTCAGAATCTGTCAGGATAAATATTTCATATAAGTAATAACACCCTCGTCCTTAACAGCGAGAAAAAATTTTAAAGGTGATGCCAATGGCTGCTTTCTCCCTCATCGGCGAAAAACTTAAGAACTATCAGAGTGACCTGCTGAAAACCGGAGGCACTGTTTTGGGCACCCTTCTCCTGGCCTTTATAAGCATTAAAGTCGGTGATGCCATCATTGATCGTGTCTTTAAACCGCGGGTCAAGACGCCGTATTTTAATGAACGCAGGGTACTTACACTGAGGACACTGGCCAAAAGCCTACTGCGGTATGTAATGTATTTTCTGGTCGGATTTACTGTCCTTGGTCAATTGGCCGAGTTGGCCGAAACCGACCTGAAGGGTTTCCTTGCCGGCGCCGGTATACTCGGCGTGGCGCTGGGATTTGGCGCCCAGAATCTGGTCAAGGATGTAATTACCGGGTTCTTTATCCTGCTGGAAAACCAGTACGCGGTGGGTGAATATATCTCCACCGCTGGATTTTCCGGTTTCGTAGAGGAGGTAGGGCTGAGGGTCACCAAACTCCGTGACTGGGGCGGTGAGTACCATAGCATACCCAACGGGCAGATAACCACCGTCACCAATTTCAGCAGGGGCAGCATGAGAGCCCTCGTAGAAGTGGGCATATCGTACGAGGAGGATATTGACCGGACCCTTGACGTAATGAAGCGTGTGGCCGAAACGGTCCGGGGGGAAATGCAGGATGTCATCGTGGAGGGTCCGGAGGTCCTCGGCGTGGTGAATTTCGGGCCGAGTGAGGTTATTATCAGGACCATTGCCAAAACAAAGCCCCTGGAACAATGGAAAGTGGAGCGGGAACTGCGCAAACGCTTCAAAGAAGCCTTTGACAGGGAAGGAATCGAGATCCCTTATCCCCGCAGGGTGATTCTTTCGCCGGGTCCGGGTGAAAATAGAGTCGATAAAAAAAGACAGCCTGAAGGTTTCGGAGGGGAGTAATTTGCATAAATTCATGGTCGGAGACATCGTTAAAATGCGGAAAGCCCACCCGTGCGGCGCCGACGAATGGGAAGTAATGCGCACGGGTATGGATTTCCGCATCAAGTGCCTGGGGTGCGGGAGGCAGGTAATGCTGCCCCGGCCCAAGTTTGAAAAAGGGGTAAAAAAGGTGATTAAGGCTGTTGGCGAAGTTGAAGAATAATTTTATCCATGAATCAACCCCCATGCCATTTTGTCTTTATCCCAGCTTCCAAAAAACTCCGTTTCATTTAAAATAGCTTTGAATATCTTATTCAAGAACACATCAATTACCCTTGTCACTTTATTGAAACTCGGTTCTGCTGCACCGAGTTTGCGCAGAAAATGCCGCCACTTCAGATTCATGTCATCCCGCTCTGAAAAGCTGACAATACTATTAAATGTATCTTTGTCGTAAACCGTACCGCGGTTTTGCAAAGTTTCAAATATCGCTTCTTGCAGCTTGCGTCCGTCAAAGTTAAAGGCATTAGCAAGATAATAAATATCATAGTAATCCTTCATACGACTGGTGAGTTCCAGTCGTGCAATAATCGCGTCAATCTTTTCAGCAATGGTTGATTCAAGTGTATACGTAATAATCTCCGGATTGTCAAAATCTGAAAGCAAAGCAGGTATAACCCTATGCTCAGGCTTAGGTATAATCACATCTCCAACACCAAAGTCCACATTAAACGGAGATCTCGTATTTTTTATTCTGCCAATTAACTGCACGCGAACGCCGTTATACTTTCTATGCTGGGCAATCGGCTCAATCTTAATTATTTCAAAGTTTATGAAATCATTCCCTGTATCTGTATAAATGATTTTGTTTATCATCTGCTCAATCTCGGATGTGGTATTATTCTGACGGCGAAGCAGAAAGTCGATATCAACAGTAGGCCTGCTCTCAAATCCGGTTAAGCAATAGATAAACATGCCACCTTTCAGTATAAGATTACGGGCATAACCGGATTGGGCAATTCTCCGCAGCAGCTCCTCCTGACAGAAGAGTTGTAGACACAGCTGATAGCTCATGCCAGTTTCCTGAGCTTTATTCTTAAGCCTATTCAGTACTGACATAGCTCTATCAGCCATTACAGCCACACTCCAATCCATGCCTGCATTTTCTTATAAACGTTAAATCGTTTAGAGTACTTGATTAGGTTTCTGATATTCTTCTTATTATCTATGACATACGATTGAATTGCCTTATTGAAGATTTCTTTATCCATTTTATTTACATATCTGAGGCAGTCACAAACAACACGTTCTCTGTCATAAATTTTTACTGTAACACCATTCATATCATCAGATACTGCTCCAATTTCAAGGCAAGCAGGCTCTATAAAGTAAGGCTTGATAAAAGGATAGTCAATCTTGAATCTCGTTTTGGAACTGTCCTTGCTAACTGCAATATGCCATTCAGCAGGGGTTCTGTCGGAATAACCGTAATGGAAAAGCGCTGTATCCATACACAATATCCCATCAGGAAAGAGTCGCATAATGATATTGATTTCATCCGGTTCTTTTTCTTCCACCCATTGATAATAACCCTGTTTCAGGCGTATGATTGTGCCTTCCCGTAGCAATCTTTTAATGGCGGGATAATGATAACCGGCCTGCTTCAATTCTTTCGCAGTAACGATCCCATGATGCATATCAAATATTTTTTTTATTTCTGTCTTCAATGTCACATCACCTATTTAATCTATCCGCTATTATCAACAGGCAGCGGACTTATTGTTAAGATAATACCATATTTTTCTTCTTATATCAACCACAAATAATCCGCTTAATTTATGCTCCAGCGGACTATTTGTTATATTAGATGGTCTCTTTATTTTTTTCTTCTACCCCGGGGGCTGCGGGAAGCAATGTATTCCTGGAGCCACTTTTTGCTGCTCAGCCAAATCTCTCTGGATGAGCCGCCCTTGACCGCTTTCAGTTTGCCTTCCTGAGCGAGTCTCCGAAGATAACTGGGCAGGTAAGGAGTTCCTTCAGATAAAGCAGTTAAAGGTATCAAGTCTGACGAATCAGCCATGTGGGGTAATAACAGCTTATTCAAATTATCCCGTACAGACCTGGCAACCAACTCGATTAACATATATGTATCTTTATCTTTACCCTGGGCTCTCTCTAAAGCTCTGAGATATTTAGGACGCTGGCTCTTTAATATTAAAGCCGGAGGATAACCTTTCAGAATAAGCATATAGTTCATTAATAGCCTGCCGGTACGCCCGTTACCATCCACGAACGGATGAATTACCTCAAATTCTGCATGAATCTCCGCAGCGAATTCTACAGGATGATATGCCGGGCGCCAAGACTCATTTATTTTATTTAGAAGTCTTTCCAACAGGGCCGGAACATCACCCGAAAGTGGTAATTTTAAAGATGATCCGCGAATTCTCGGGGTTGGACCCGTCCTAATTTGCCCTGGCTTGTCACCTGTTACCGGGGGGTATGCTTGCCAGACCAAACCCATTAATAAGCTGTGAATTTGTCTGATATGGTGGGGGCCAATTATATAATCCTTGTTTTTAGCGGATTCTACAGCTGCTTCATAAACCCAACGAGCTGCTTGAGCGTAGCCCTGTACTTCCAAATAGTGCTTCATCTCTTTATGACCGGTAACAATATCCTGCTCCACGAGATTATACACCTCTTTGGAATTTAGTGTGTTTCCCTCAAGAGCCGTAGAATGGTGGGTTTCTTCAAGCCAAATGTCTTTCCATATTTCGTTTGCTTCCAGACTTACCGGGAGTCCTCCACGATTTTTTAAAACCTTTATTTCTTCGTCAAGTTTAATTAATAACGTTACCAGGCTTGGTCTTCCTTTTTGGGTAACCATATATCTTCACCTCAATTGTAGCTATACTTATAGTATAACCTAAAAGCTACAAATTAATAGTAGCTTATTTGATAAAATAAATCAAGAGCTACAATACACTCAAGGACCAAGCTTATTTAATGTAAACATTTAGGGAAAAATTAGAAAAAAATAATTGCTAGCCTTGGGAGTATATGATATGATTTAATTGATTATTGGTAGAAAAAGGGAGCTTGTTCAACAATGTTTTTTAGAATAATATTGACGGAGGATAATCAAAATGTTTAAAAATAATATTACTAAGATTCTAATCTCTATATTTTTATTAATAGGTTTCTCATTATTCACGTCTACTGTAAATGCTGAAGCAACAACAGCGCTCTCGCAAGATGCAAATAATCTGACACACGCATATGACGGCAACGATATTACATCAGCCAATATTTTATCAGATACCGGATACATAACATACAATCTTACCGATCTTGGACTGACTTGTGGTACAAGGAGCAAATACATTATAGGCACATCTGATGGAGACAGCCACAGTATAACAGTGGACTATGTGTATGCCGACCTCACATTACACAGCAGCGTCACATTGGCAGTTTATGGATTTAAGGATGATTATACTACTGAAGCTATTCCGGCCGGTGTTACCTATGTACGAATCAACGGAATCACCGGAGCCTTGGTTTACATTTATGAGATCACGGCGTATACACCAACATCTACGGCAGCAGCGCTCTCGCGAGGTGCAAATAATCTGACACACGCATATGACAGAAACCACAGTACATCAGCCAATATTTTAACAAGTACCGGATGGATAATATACAATCTTGCCGATATTGGACTGACTGGCAGTACAGGGGGTAAATACATTATAGGCACATCTGATGGAGGCAGCCACAATATAACACTGGACTATCTGGATGCCAACCTCGACAGCATCAGCGACAGCAGCGTCACACTGAAAGTTTATGGATCTAAAGATGATTATATTGTTGAAGCTATTCCGGAGGGTGCTGCCTTTGTTAAAATCAATGGCACCTCCGAAGCCTTAGTTTATATTTATGAGATCATGCCATATTCACCAGCATACACGGCAGAAGCGCTCTCGCGAGGTGCCAGTAACCTGACACACGGATATGACGGCAACGATATTACATCGGCCAATATTTTATCAGGTGCCGGATACATAATATACAATCTTGCCGATATTGGACTGACTGGCAGTACAGGGGGTAAATACATTATAGGCACATCTAATGGAGGCAGCCACAGTATAATACTGGAATATAAGAATGCCAACCTCGGCAGCATCAGCAGTATCACATTGGCAGTTTATGGATCTAAGGATGATTATATTACTGAAGCTATTCCGGACGGTGCTGCCTATGTCAAAATCCATGGCACCCCCGGAGCCTTAGTTTACATTTATGAGATCATGCAATATTCACCAGCATATACGGCAGAAGCGCTCTCGCGAGGCGCCGGTAACCTGACACACGGATATGACGGCAACGATATTACATCGGCCAATATTTTATCAAGCACCGGATATATAATATACAATCTTTCCGATCTTGGACTGACTGGCGGTGCAGTAAGCAAATACATAATAGGCACATCTGATGAAAGCTACCACAGTATAACACTGGAGTATCTGAATAATAGCCTCGGAAGCATCGAGAGTGTCACATTGGCAGTTTATGGATTTAAGGATGATTGTACTACTGAAGCTATTCCGACCGATGCTGCCTATGTCAAAATCCATGGCACCCCCGGAGCCTTAGTTTACATTTGGGAGATCACCGCGGCAACAGCGCTCTCGCGAGGCGCAAATAACCTGACAGATGCATATGACGGAAACATCAATACATCGGCCAATATTTTATCAGATACCGGATGGATAATATACAATCTTTCCGATCTTGGACTGTCTGGTGGTGAAGGAAGCAAATTTACTATCGGTACATCTGATGAAGGCGACCACAGTATAACACTGGAGTATCTGAATAATAGCCTCGCCAGCATCGACAGCGTCACATTGGATGTTTCCGGATTTAAGGATGATTGTACTACAGCAGCTATTCCGACCGATGCTGCCTTCGTTAGAATCAATGGCACCCCCGGAGCCTTAGTTTATATTTGGGAGATCATAGCACTTTCACCATAGATGCATAAATCATATAAAATAATTGAAGCCCCCACCAGCTGGTGGGGGCTTTTGGGTTTGAAATATTAGCATCATCTGATATAATGATGTTTGGAAATTATAGAAACAGGAGTTGTAGTTAATGGGTTTCACTTGTGGAATAATTGGTTTGCCCAATGTCGGCAAGTCAACACTTTTTAATGCCATCACCAAGGCCAGTGCGGAAGCGGCCAACTACCCGTTCTGCACCATCGATCCCAACGTGGGGGTTGTCGAGGTGCCAGACCCGCGTCTGGATAAACTGGTTGAGATGGTTAGACCAAAGAGCATTGTCCCTACAGTAACGGAATTTGTTGATATTGCCGGGCTGGTCCGGGGCGCCAGCAAGGGAGAAGGGCTGGGTAATAAGTTCCTTTCCCATATCCGGGAAGTTGATGCCATTGTTCATGTCGTCAGGTGCTTCCGGGACAGCAATGTGACCCATGTTGAAGGCGATATCGGGCCGGCCAGGGATATCGAGACAATCAACATGGAACTGATCCTGGCCGACCTGGAAACGCTGGAGAGGCGCATTGACCGGACCACGAAGATGCTGAAGACCCATGATAAGAAGTATGAAGTGGAACTGCAGCTCCTGAAACGCATAAGAGAAACCCTGGACGCGGGCAAGCCTGTCCGCATTATGGGACTTGACCCGGAAGAGGAAGCGCAGATCAAGGATGCCAACCTGCTGACTGCCAAACCTGTTTTATATGCCGCCAATGTAAGTGAGGATGACCTCCCCGATGCGGCAGGCAATCCCCTGGTTGATGAGGTCAGGAAAATTGCGGCTGAAGAAAATTCCGGGGTAGTAGTGGTATGTGCCAAAATAGAATCCGAGATTGCCGAACTTGATGATGAGGAAAAAGCGGAGTTTCTGGCAGACCTGGGTTTACAGGAATCGGGTCTGGACAGGCTCATCAGGGTCGGGTATAACCTGTTGGGGCTGATGACCTTTTTCACGGCCGGGCCCCAGGAGGTTAAGGCCTGGACTATCAGAAAAGGCACCCGGGCCCAACAGGCTGCCGGAAAGATACATTCTGACATTGAGCGGGGATTTATCCGGGCTGAGACCGTTTCGTTCGACGCCCTCGTGGCGACCGGGTCCCAGTTAGCGGCCAGGGAAAAGGGGCTGGTCAGGCTGGAAGGGAAGGAGTATATCATGCAGGACGGGGACGTAGTCTATTTTAGATTTAATGTGTAGACGGAATTTTGCATGCTCCAGAAAAACACCCTCTGGCGGCGTTGACCGGCAAGCCGCAATCCTCAGCGTACGTACCCCGTACCCTTCCGGTTGCGGCGTTCCGGGCGCCCTCCCCGAGGGCGCTTTTCTG
>Ga0074195_1002157_pt1 | contig 23238 bp, 25 predicted proteins | sample EPASupsiteHSE623_FD_64525 | JGI IMG/M metagenome (GOLD analysis project Ga0074195, IMG submission 64525) | Bioremediated contaminated groundwater from EPA Superfund site, New Mexico - Sample HSE6-23 | ecosystem: Environmental > Aquatic > Deep subsurface > Groundwater > Contaminated ...
AGAAACGATAATCGACAAAAACGAAAAGATGGCGGATTTACTTCAAAAAATAAACCGAACACTAGAGAAAAGAGAGCAGTAGCACAAAAAGGCTATACGCCCGCGCGTATAGCCTTTGCTTATCGCTCATAATTTTTCATATTTTGGATACCCCAAGCTCGCCAAGCCTGGTCAAACGACGCATAGTCCATTCCTAGAGACTGACTGATAGCCTTATCGATACCCTTTCCTTCTCTAAGCAGGCTGATTACTTGTTGCAGCTTACCCTCGCCATGAACCTCAGAAATGTAGCGTATAGCTGCCAGAGATTGCCGGTAAGCAAGCGCCTGATTAGGAAGATCGTCAAAGCTGTCATCAAGCTCCTGCATGGTGTAAAGCTTTCGGTCAAAACGGTTTTCCGCTGTAACCCACTCATAGTTATTTACACGGTATTCAACATACTGTGCAAGTCCTTCAGTAAACCAGCGCGGGTAATTGCCGTTGGTCATATGATCAAATACCAAGTGAGTGAATTCATGGACCATCGGGCCGGAGTGAATGAACTCCTCGGTCGAATCACCTTTTTTCATCCAAGCATTGGGCGACAGTAATTGAATAACTCCACCCCAATAAACGCCCATAGCACTCTGATCACCTGACCAACCAAAAGCCTTCCGCAATTCCGCTTTGTCGTGATACATAACGATAATTGTTTTTTCCCGAGTCTCATAGCCAAGAGCCTTAGTAACAGGGGTATAAGATTGCTCGGCAGCTTCTGCCACCATGTCGATTGATTCAGCATCAGCCGGAGAGTATTTTATAACAAAATGAGCTGTTTCCCGTTCAGCTAAGCCACGGGTCTCATAATCGATTTTAGCCATTGTGGCTTTTCTTACTACCGGATACAGCCACGCTTGCGGGCGTGCCGGTATCTGCAGAAAGAACATGACTATAAAGATCAAGCCAATAACCGCTGAGACAACTGTCATATCAGTATGTGTAACATTACGCATCCGGCACACCTCCTTTTTCTAATTAGAAAACCCGGCTAGCGCGAGCCTAGGCGAAAGCGATAGCCGTTGGTTACTTAGATCTATAAGAAAGCTATTTGCTTTCTTATAGACAAATAAAAAGGCCCATTTGCGAGGCACATGAGCCTTTTTAACCTGATATTTCGATCAGGGACCTATTATAGCACACCCCTAAGGGCTTGCCCATGGTAAGTTATGTATACTTATCTGACAATTTCCACTCCGGCACTAGTACCGATCCTTGCTGCCCCGGCGGCAATCATAGCCTCGGCGTCCTGACGATTACGGATACCGCCGGCAGCCTTTATTTTGATTGTACTTCCTACTACTGTTTTAAATAATTTTACATCTTCAATAGTAGCACCACCCGGACCAAATCCAGTCGAGGTTTTTACAAAATGAGCTCCACCGTCAATTACAGCTTGGCAGGCTCGCCGCTTCTCATCATCAGTTAATAAAGCCGCTTCAATAATAACCTTAACAAGCTTTCCGTCGGCGGCATCAACTACCTGTTTAATATCCTCAATTACCGCATCCCAGCACCCCATTTTAGCAGCGCCGATATTAATCACCATATCAAGCTCATCAGCCCTGCGGATAACGGCCTCACGTGTTTCTAGAACCTTCACCGCGGTCAGTGTCGAGCCAAGCGGGAAGCCGATTACCGTCGCAACCTTCACGCCTGTCCCTTTTAGCAGGTGCGCTGACAGATCAACATAGATCGGATTGATGCAAACTGCGGCAAACTTGTTCTCAGCGGCCTCACTGCACAGTCGTGTAATGTCATCCACAGTGGCCTGCGGTTTCAAGATGGTATGGTCAATAAATTTCGCAAGGTTCATTTCTGCCCCCTCCTTTCATGACCATATTCGTTAGACAAGCTTTATTCCCTTCTGCTGGAAAATAAGGCGTGAAAACTCTTTCACGATATTAGAAAACCAGCTAACGTCGAGCCTAGGTGAGATAGCCATTTGCTGCACTTATATTTATAAGAAAGAAATACTTTCTTATAAACTAAAAAAGCAAGCTATGCATCTTGCATAGCTTGCTTAGCAACGGAAATATAGCTTTTTAAGATAACTTTCTTGCTTGGCAATCCGGACAAAAACCGAAAAAGTAGAACTGCTGCCCAATTAAATTGTAGGCAGTCTTACCAGCTACATCTTCAACAAAACCACTGGCATCGATTCCTTCAAGATCATCAACTCTGCCGCATTTCATACATCTGACATGAGGATGGCTTGATGTATTAGCATCATAGCGGAAGCTGTCTTCACCCACATTAAGAGCTTGCACCAGACTGATTTCCTTTAAGATTTCAATTGTTTTGTACACCGTGGCCAAACTCATTGTAGGATATGAAGGCTGCAGCTGATTAAAAATCATCTCGGCGCTGGGATGAGTTTTAGTCGACGCTAGGACACTATAGATCGCCAAACGCTGCGGTGTGACCTTAAACCCCTTATCCCTAAGTAGATCGGTAATATGTGATTCCATAAGTAAATACACCCGCTTCACAATAAATTAAAGCCTACGGAAAACGATTCTTTAATGGTAATAACTTAATTCTACCTACCTGGATAATAATTGTCAAGGAAAAATACACCTCGCCTTCACAATCAATTAGCGACCTTGTTCTTCCTTATGCCGGTTGAAAAATTAGAATAAAAAGCCCCCGTGGCTTTTAGCCACGAGGACTGCAGAGTTTTAAGAAACTATTTGATTTGATTGTCCGCTGAATTTATTTTGGGCCTGGCTAATATCCTGATTATTGGCGTTTTTCACAGTGTAATAACCTTTTTGCTGCATCATATCATAAATCTGCTTTTGTTGACTATATACATCACCGAGTACAGTCATATAGTCTCGGCGAAGTTGGTCATTTGTAGCTTCAAGTATATAATTGTTTAGCGATTCAGCCATATGCTTGGTCTCATTCAGCGTCACTTGTAATGCCTCTTGATCACCAAACTGCATTCCCTGACCAGTAAGCCCTTGCTGACCTTGATTTTGTTTATTTTGCTGTGCCATATCTAATCACCCCTTATTGTAAACTTTTGCCGGCATTTAGATGCTTGCTTATAACATCGAAGTTTTGCTGATTCTTGCTTGCCATTTGTTGAAACAGCTGCTTTGTTTGGTTATCTTGAATACTATTCGAGAAGTAATTCAATGTCTTAACATAGGTCTGTTCCATGTTCAGGAAATCTTCGAGATGCATCAATTCTTTTTCAGATATCACAATAATCCCCCCTTTTTTTCGTACAAAAATAGCATGCTCCGCAGTGAATGCTTGTATCCAGACCATATTTTTCAAACCTTCAGAAAAAAAACAACCGCCTGCCGACGGTTGTTACTGTATTAATATTCGATTGTTGCCTGCTCTAAAATTTTGACACCCGGCACATTTTCTAATTCTTTCATTAATGCATGCAGCGCACGGTCTTTTTGTTTTGCCTCAATCATAACATCGAAATCAGTATCACAGCTTTCCTTAGCAATATTTAAAAACTTTGTAAAATCTTCTAATTTAACAAAATCAGCATGCGCTCGAACATTTTTTCCATCCTTAGGACTAGACAAATGGATTTTAGGCGGCATATCCTTCCAAGTAGCAAATATACCCGGCAGCAGTTCTCCAATATCTTGCCCCCCGTTACAGCACTCATGATGATGAACATCAAGCACCATTGGAATACTTAGCTCGCGGCATAAACGCAAAACATCGGCAGCCGTATAGGACTTGTCATCGTTCTCCAGAATAATCCTACCTTTAATATTATCCGGCAGCGCATTGAAATTGCGTTTAAATCTATCTACGGCCTGCTCCTTTTCTTTATAAAGCCCACCTACATGTAAAACAAGTTTTGACTCAGCACCTAGTCCCATGGCATCAAACACCCCAGCATGATAATGCAGGTCTGCGACACTTGCGGCAATCACCTCATCTTTGGGGCTGTTGAGAAGTGAAAAATGGTCAGGATGTGCACTGATCCGCATATTGTTCCCTTTTATGTAAGCGCCTATTTCTTCTAATTCAGCGCTAAATTCCTTCAGAAAATCCCACCCGGCTGATATTGGATGGGTTGCCAAAGGAACCAGCTTAGACGTAATTCGAAATACATGTATCTGGTTGCCTCGATTATAACGAAGTACGCGCAGCTGATTTTCCAGATTAGTTCTTGTAAGCCTTCGCAATCGGCCAATCTTATCTTCCGACTCCGGAAGTTTTAATAGATTAGTCGCAGTTACCGTTTTGTTCGGTGAACCCTCCTGAATTTCAAGTGCCATGGCAACATACCCAAAACGAATAATCATAAAAGCCTCCTACTGTTTTTAATTAAATGACTAGCACTAATATTGCGACATGTAACGACATAGAGAACCATTTTTCCCCTGTCAATAGGACAATGGTCTCTTTAAATTCCATAATAAACCATATATAATATACGCATAAGAATAATTAGAGGTGTCAATGTGCGTATTGAATATGCAAGGGCTGGTATGGTACTTGACAGAGATGTTGTCGACGAAAACGGCAATCTCTTATTAGAAAAAGGAATTACTTTAACTGAAATATATCTTTCGCGTCTTAAACGGCTAGGTATCAACGCCATCGCGATTAAGTTTCCTGAATTGATTGGCATTGATCTGCCTCCGCCGGCAATTTCACCCGAAGTTCGGATGGAGCTTTCTCTTTGCTTTCGCGCTCTTTTCACCATGACAACAGAATGTATTCTTACCTCAAAACTGCAAACCATGTATTTTAATCAGATTACTAAAGCCTCTGATTCAGTAATAAGCGAGCTTGAGAAAAACATGCCTCGCATATTAAACATAAGGCTGCGTGAGCTAACCGAGGATGAAACCTCGCATGCCGTTAACGTATGCTTGCTATCATTAGTCACAGGCTTATACCTTAAGCTGCCTCGTCCGGCTCTCAAGGAATTGGCGCTTGGAGCGCTGCTCCATGATTTGGGCAAATCAGTCATCCCGCAGGTAGACAGCAAACCGCTTAACAGTCCAAACATGCACACCCTTTACGGGCGCGACTTGTTGTTAAAGCACCAGTTAAGCTCTACAATTGCCCGTATCGCTGCCGAGCATCATGAGTTCCACGACGGCAGCGGTTATCCTCTCGGCCTATCTAAGAAAGCAACCCATCCTCTTTCGAGAATCGTGGCAATAGCTAACTATTATGACAATGCCCTTACCCAGGCTCAACTAGATGGTACGCCACTGCAGGATATTATCGAGACCATGCTTGCCAGCAGCGACATTCTTTTCGATAATAATACCTTGCGCGCTTTTCTCCATACTACACCAATTTACCCCTTAGGAAGCATGGTTGTACTGAACACCGGGCAAACCGCCTATGTAACAGAAAACAGATCGCGTTATCCTTTACGTCCGCTAGTCCGCGTGTTTAGTAAAACCGGCTATGAGGACATCGACCTAGCCCATCAGCCTAACCTTACAATAATCGATAATGTCGAAGAGTAGCCTCAGAAAAGGTATTCTTCGGCTTTTTATATTTCTGCATCAGGCAGGTTCAAGCTGAGTTTTGCTTCTCAGCCAATTACCTGAGGAAAATCGCCACCATAAAATTATACTTCTTACAAAAAAATCGCCTGCTGTAATGTACCAGGCAGTTGTTATGTCATACCGCCATACCACAATAAACAAATAGATTAATGGCATTCGAAATAGCCAAACACCCGTTACAGTAACATACATCGGCCATTTTGTGTCACCTGCCCCCCGCAGCGCCCCGCCTAACACATACGTTATCGCAATAGTAGGCTGTTCCAGTGCGGCGATCATAACACAGAGCGCACCCCAGTAAATAACATCAGGGTCGTGAATAAACAACGCTGTCATGGGTTTAGCAAATAGAAAGAACACAGTTCCCATAGCCGCCATGCTCCAGACAGCAATTTTATTGGTAAGCCAGGCATATTGCAGCGATCGGTGGGGCATACCTTTACCGATATACTGTCCCACCAGAGTCATAGCAGCGACTGAAAAACCAAAGCCCGGCATAAATGAGATAGATTCAACCTGCACGGCTATCTGATGCGCCGCAAATTGCACTGCACCAGCATTAGCAAGCATAAAGGTATAAGTCACACGCCCGCCCTGCAAGGCAAGCTGTTCCAGTCCGGCAGGTACGCTTATATCAATAATGCGGCGAATTATTTCAGTGTGAACAGAAAAAACGTCATGCCACCTCAGCTTGATTGCCGGCATTTTCACAAGCACCACGAGTACAATAACACCGCCTAGCAACTGTGATAGGCCAGTACCCCAAGCCGCGCCATATGGACCAATACCAGAAAGACCCCAGCCGTTAATCAGCATAAAACTAACTGCAAGGGCGACCGAATTGCTAAAAGAACTTATATAAAAAGCAGTCCGGGTTTTGCCAAGACCACGCAATATAGCATTACCGATTGAAAACACTAGAAATAATGGAGTAAAAATGAAGCTTATTTTTAAAAGTGCACCTGCTAAATCAGAAACTTCCGGTTCGGCACCAGTGAGCGCAAAGAGCGCTGGAGCCGCAATGAAGCCAACTACTGCCAAGATTGTTCCTAATATAACCCCTAGTAATATTGCCTGACCGGTGACAACGCGAACAACTGCCCAGTTGCCTGCCCCGCACTCCCGAGCTACAATAGCGGCCGCACCTGTCCCGGCTGCCGCAAAAATCATTGCAGAAGAAAATTGCACCATTGCCGATAAACCTACCGCAGCTAATGCTACAGCCCCAAAACCGCCTACCATCGCAGTCACCGAGACGTTGACCACCATTATCCAAAACATCTCCAGGACGACGGGCCATGCCAATTTAATGATTTTATTTCTCATATACCATTTGACTGCAATCATGGCATCCCCCCTTCCGGGTAGTTAAACAGTTCATTAATTATATGATATAATAAATACTATTAATTAGCAAAGATGGTGAAATAATGTTACTTAGCGATATTCCTGTTATAATAGCTCGCGAGCTGAGCGTAAAACCTCATCAGGTAACAGCTGTAGTCAATCTCTTAGATGACGGCAATACAGTTCCTTTTATAGCCCGTTATCGTAAGGAAGCGACAGGCGAGCTTGATGAAGAACAAATTAGGACTACAGAAGAGCGACTGCAATACCTGCGCAACCTTGTTAAACGTCAGGAAGAGATACTGTCCAGCATTGAGGAGCAGGGAAAACTCACACCCGAGTTATCAGCCGCGATAACAGCTACCCAAAAGCTGCAAGAACTCGAGGATCTTTATCTGCCCTTTAGACCAAAAAAACGAACGCGAGCTCAGATAGCCCGTGAACGTGGTCTAGAACCCCTGGCCGAAATCATTCTAGCGCAAGAGCTCACCGTTGGCGAGCCGTCTGAAATAGCATCTTCTTTTATAAACCCTGAAAAAGAAATTAACTCGGCTGAAGACGCACTATCCGGAGCAAGCGACATTATTGCGGAGGTAGTCTGCGAAAAAGCTGATATTCGCGCGCTTATGAGAAAACAATTATGGCAGAACGCCGAAATAAGCACCGATCTTGCTGTATCAGAAGAGGCAGGCAAGGACTTTTTAGCATACAAGGAATATAAAGAGCCTGTCAAACGGATGCCCTCCCATCGTGTATTGGCCGTAAACCGCGGCGAGAAAAAAGAGATACTAAAAGTAAATCTATTAGCAGCTCATGATACTAATATTAATATGATGATACGCCGTGTAACAACAAGACCATCTATATTCAGCAATTTTATCGGCGAGGCTATAGCTGATGGTTACAAGCGCCTGCTCTTCCCTACTCTTGATCGTGAAATACGCTCCCTCCTGACTGAGAATGCGGAAAAACAGGCAATTCGCGTTTTTGGACTAAACCTGCGCCAACTTCTGCTTCAGGCGCCGCTGTCCGGCCATACTGTCATGGGTCTTGATCCAGGCTTTCGAACAGGCTGCAAAGTAGCAATAGTCGGACCTACTGGTATAGTGTTAGCAACAAATACTATATATATAACTAAAAGCGAAGGCGAACGCCAGCAAGCAGTTAAAGCAATTCTTTCGGCTATTAAGGAACATGGTGTAACACTTATTGCCATTGGCAATGGTACAGCATCCTATGAAACAGAAGAATTTACTGCACGCCTTATCAATGAAAACAATCTAGCTGTTCATTACCTGATTGTTAACGAAGCGGGTGCGTCAGTTTACTCAGCCTCCAAGTTGGCGAAAGATGAATTGCCCGGCCTTGACGTTTCACTGAGAGGAGCTGTATCCATAGCCCGCCGTATTCAAGATCCGTTAGCCGAACTTGTAAAAATCGATCCAAAATCAATTGGCGTCGGTCAATATCAGCACGATGTCAATCAGAAAGAACTAAATGGCACACTTGATACCGTTATTGAATCCGCGGTTAACCATGTAGGTGTTGAATTAAACACTGCTTCAATCGAGCTGTTAAAACATGTATCAGGTATTAATGCAAGTGTTGCCAAAAACATTGTTGCCTATCGCGACACAAATGGCTCCTTCTCCAGTCGGAAACAGCTTTTGAAAGTAGCTCGCCTAGGACAAGCAACCTTCGTACAATGTGCCGGTTTCCTGCGCTTGCAAAGCAGCGAAAATCCGCTTGATAATACGCCCGTCCACCCTGAATCATACAAACTGGCCGAGGCGATTTTGGCTAAAATCGGCTTCTCCACCTCCCAACTTAAAAATAAAGACAGCCTGAAAGACTTGCAAGAAAAAGCCACCACCGCAGATGCTGCAAAACTAGCCGTTGAGCTTGAAGCTGGCGAACCCACTGTGCGTGATATTCTTGCCGCGCTGTCAAAACCAGGCCGCGACCCTCGCGAAGATTTACCAGCCCCGCTTACGCGGAAAAACGTAGTAAAGCTATCTGATCTGACCCCGGGAACAGTTGTGAAAGGCACCGTCCACAATGTTATCGACTTTGGCGTATTCGTCGACATCGGCATTAAAACAAATGGCCTTATCCATCGCTCTGAACTAAGCAATAAACCCTTCCGGCATCCGCTTGACATAGTATCCGTTGGAGACATTATTGATGTCATCATTCTAAACGTGGATGAGAACCGTGGTCGTATCGCCCTAAGCTTAAAGCAAGTAGAAAAAGATAAGTAATGCATATGGGAGGTAATTAATTCCTATCCAGCGAAGTAATCATTAATATTTTCGAGGAGGTCTGTTAATGATTGTTTCACACATCGATAAGATCCTTAGTGAAAAGGTTCAAGGCCCGGGCGTTGAAAAAGCTTGGAAAAAGGTCTGTATTACCCCTGAAAACGGCTGGGACGGCTATGTAATGAGAGTATTTGAACTTGAACCAGGTGGAAAAGCTCCACTGCATACCCATGCGTGGCCTCATATTAACTACTTCCTCAAGGGTAAAGGCGTGGTTTACCTTAACGGCCAAGAAAGTACCGTTGAACCAGGCTCATTCGCTTACATTCCGGCAAACGCCGAGCATCAGATTAAAAATGCCGGTGATGAAACTTTTCAGTTTATATGTATTGTTCCAGAAGAAGGGGAATACCCTGCTTCTAAAGATTAGCTGATAGCCGTCCTTTGGGGCGGCTTTTTATTATGCAAACACACTTATACAGCAACTTGAATAGAGTATTATGTAAAAAACTTTTTGAGGTGGTTTCATAATGCTAATAATCTTCTTACTCTGCACCTTTCTTTTTGGAATAGCCTTTATCTCTGCAGTTCAATCTCAACTCGGTGTTTTATGGGTTATTACCTTTCTGTTAGGCGTAGCTGCAGCAATTAGCTTCGGGGGAATTAAAGCAGCGCCAATTACCCGCGCCAAGCGCTGAATCGACAAGTAAAAAGCCAAATAATTGGGAATAGTATGCTCCAGAAAGATTAGGAGGAGAGATATGAATAGCGAGAGCATACTATTAACCCAGTCAACCGGATTCCCAGCACAGCATCAGGACAAGCAGCCTGGCATTGAAGCAAACATGCATCCTCGTCCAGTTTCTTTAGCCCCGGACTATCGCGCCAGCGGCAAGCTTAATAATAAAGTAGCCCTAATTACCGGCGGCGACAGTGGAATAGGACGAGCTGCAGCTTTGGCCTTTGCCAAGGAGGGTTCTGACATTGTAATTGTCTACCTAAATGAACATCAAGATGCCCTGGAAACAAAGACTGAGGTTGAGAAGGCAGGCCGACGCTGCCTCGCCATTGACGGCGATATAGGTTACGAGCCATTTTGCCAACAGGTTATTTCTAAGACTATTAATGAATTCGGCAAACTTGACATCCTTGTCAATAATGCTGCCGAACAGCATGTAGCCCCTACTCTGCTAGATATTACACCAGAACAACTTGAAAGAACCTTTCGCACCAATATTTTCTCTTATTTTTATATGACCAAGGCTGCTCTGGCTCATCTCAAAAACGGCAGCACAATCATCAATACTGCCTCTATTACAGCTTATGAAGGTCATGAGCAATTAATTGACTATTCATCAACAAAAGGAGCAATCGTTACTTTTACTCGTTCCTTATCAAAATCGCTGGTTGGTCAAGGTATAAGGGTTAATGGTGTAGCCCCCGGTCCTATATGGACACCGCTTATACCCGCTTCATTCAACGAGCAGCATGTTGCACAGTTTGGCAGCAATACGCCTATGAAACGAGCCGGCCAGCCCGCAGAACTTGCGCCAGCCTACGTTTTCTTAGCTTCTTCAGACTCTTCATACATAACCGGGCAAATCCTGCATGTCAACGGCGGGACAATTGTCAACGGCTAATGAAAGAAATCCGGCCCAAGGCCGGATTTCTTTACATATCTCTTCTGTTATTATTAGCTCGGAACTTATTCCAAAGAAAACGTATACCCATGATAATACCCGCAAGGATCAGGATATTAAAAATCACTCCAAAAATCGAGGACATGGCTCCCATACTACCAAAGCCAAACATGCTGCTAAGCATACTGCCCATCAGCATCCCGCCGCCAAACATACCGGCGTTACGCCAAAAGCCGCCTGTGGTTTGCTGCTGGCTATTCGGCGTCCCTGGTTTCACCTGGCTAGACGGAGCTTTGTCACTATAGCTGTTAGCCGGAGCAGACGGTTTATATCCCGTATCTGGTGCCGCTTGCTTGGTCGTATTGCTCGAAGGTATTGAAGTACTGGTAGAAGGACGGGACGTAGATGACTTTGTACGCGAACTTCCTACTGCCGCAAAGGATACTGAACCAAAGGCTAGAACGAAAATCAATGTAAAGGCAAGAATCTTTTTCATTATTACTCCTCCTTATGTGCTTTTAGATCTTCAGGAAAGGCATATATAGCTGCTAAATTAGGAAGTTCACCAGCCAAAAATCTATCAATATCATGAACATCAATAAAGAACGAACACTCGATCTCTAGATATCCTTGTTCCTTACCTTGGCTTACCTGTTTAATTTGCATCAACCGTTCCCGAAGGCGCAGACACTCCTCTTGAGTTGCTTTAACGTCAAGCGTAACTAAAGGCACCCCATAATCCCGCACCACATCTTGGATGCTAATTCTCTCGGACATCAAAATCTACCCCTTTCATTTTAAAATGCTGCTAATAAACTCATTCATTGTGGTGAAAAATGGTTTATGACCCCTCCTTTACCTTCTGTCCAGTTAAAATAAAAAACGAGACTTTTACGCATGACTTTAAAAAGTCATCGAAAGTCTCGTTAATTGACGGATGTGTCAACGACAATGCCAGGCGAATTAACGCCGCGGTTGTTGACATTGTCTGGCTAACTACTCCCCTTAGATGTTCATTTGCATTTTATAATAAATTAACTAAAAAGTCAATCAGCGTTTTACAAAGCCAGTAATACAGGAATAAGAAACGGAATAAACGCCGTCAGAACAAACCCGCTTGTAAAGGCGATAAGTGCCGTTTGCGGGTCGGTAACCTTTTTAATTAGGGGCAGGGTCGAATCCATTGTCGTTGCTCCTCCAGGGGCAATCGCGGCTAACTTGCCCACACACCCAACAAGGATAGGTATTAGAATAAACGCTAGCAATTCTCTAAATACATTAGATAAAAAAGCGATTGTTCCTAATTCAACACTGTACATTTGAGCAATCAAAACGCCTGATAGGCTATACCAGCCAAGTCCAGCCCCCACCGCCAGTACTTCCTTTAATGACATCTCCAAAACAAAAGTTGCACTAGCGGCGCCGATTAAACTGCCTCCAGCGACGGCTAGCGGCACAAGGAGCACTCTCCAGCCTAACTTTTTCAGACTGCTTAGCGCATTGCGGCTGCGTCCAATATCTATACCGACCCCGAAAATCATCAATGCTAGTGCGTAGGTAACTACTAGTTCAAGTGCTGGAGCAAAAAATTCAGGTATAATAAACCGTCCTGCCAGAATTCCGATAAGTACCGTTCCAATTATAATATAAACCAATTATGCTTCTTCCCTTTCTGCATACGCCGTCCAACGGCAGGCTACCAGCCAGAGAGCACCAACACTGCCGCCAATACTAAGCACAGCAATTACTGCGGCTCGCCAGCCTAATAGCGGGAGATTTGCTAGAAGTTCAGCATTAATCCCTATTTGTGCCCCTAACGCCACCAGCATAACAAATAAGGTTATTGTAATCCCTTTGTCGAGATGCTTAAACCAAGAGTCAGCGATTATATTCGCTGCTCCAAGAATAATGCCCGCGACCAGGCTTAGAAGGATGAGCCACATAGCTATTTACTCCTCAATTCTATTCAACGCTAATAATAAAATGGTAGTGGGCTTGACCGCCGTTATACAGCTCAATAACCGCCTCAAAGAACTCTTCCCCTAACTTTTCTGCCAGATGATTTGCCTCGTCATCGCTTAGATCTGCTCCAAAATACAGGCTGATAAGCTCACTCTCTGGCTTATATATCTTCTTGACAGTAGCTACTAGCGCTGTTTTCAAATTATCAGCATCAACGCTAACTGCATTGTTTATAACTCCGATGTATGATCCCGCTGCGACCTTTCGTCCGTCTACTATGCTATCACGTACAGCGATAGTAACGCTTGCTGCATTAACTGACTCAAGCCGCGCTTTCATTTTAGCACTGTTGCTGTAAATATCTTCATCAGCTGAAAAGGCGACCAACGCCGCCAGACCTTGCGGTACATTTGTAGCCGGGACAATTTCTACGCTGTTGCCCACAAGCTTTTTCACCTGTTCACATGCTAATACGATATTCTTATTATTAGGTAAGATAATATACTGTTCGGCTTTTCCGCTGTGAATAGCGTCAATAAAGTCCTCAACCGGCGGATTCATGGTTTGACCGCCTTTTATAATTATCCCCGCCCCCAACTGACTCATAATTTCAGCCAGGCCATCACCAGGTGCGACAGAGATTACAGCTGTTTTTTCCTTGGCTTTCTGGTTTGTAATAACATGTCTATGCTGATCTGCCATATTATCAATTTTTATATCATGGAGGGTGCCCCAGGTTACTGCTAACTCAAGGATGGCACCTGGATGGGCGGTATGTATGTGAATTTTAAGTATGTCATCACCTTCGGCAATAACAAGCGAATCTCCCATTGCTTCAAGCTGTGTCCTCGCTTCACCCACAGCAATATTGCACGGCTTTACAATAAATTCAGTGCAGTAGGGATGGGCCATACTAAAATCGGCCTCAGGCGCAAACATCTTGAGAGCAGCGTCAAAATTAGATTCAGGCCCCGCAGTTCCGTCAAGCCCTTCAAGACATCCAGTCAGAAAGACTATGAGCCCCTGCCCCCCCGCATCAACTACACCCGCAGATTTCAGCACCGGAAGCATATCAGGCGTCTTGGCTAATTCTTTTTTTCCGGCCGCAACGGCCTGTAAAAGAATATCGGCAAATGACAGATTCTCGCGCACAGCTCTGCGCGCCCCTTTAGCGATACCCTTAGCTACAGTTAGAATAGTTCCCTCAACTGGTCTAGATATCGCTCGATAAGCATACAGTACCCCATACTGAAAAGCCTTGCCTATTTCAGAAGAAGTTGCTGTATCTTTTCCTGACAAACCACGGGCAATACCGCGAAAGATTTGGGCCAAAATAACCCCTGAATTACCTCGCGCCCCCATGATAGCACTATCGGCAGCCCTTTTGCACATTGTTCCAATGCCAGTATCAGGAGCTTCTTTAAGCGCCTTGGCTACTGCCCCTAGCGTCAGCAGCATGTTCGTCCCAGTGTCGCCATCTGGTACAGGAAACACATTTAAACTATTTATATATTCATGTTCGCGCAGAAAGGTGGCATAGGCTCCTATAGCCATGCGCTTAAAGTCATTACCTGTTATTAATTCACCAGTCGCTCCCATTAGCATCCCTCCTTAATGGATGATGTGACACTAGATACTGCATTTATATTATGCTTAAAAAGCTTTTTGGTATATTAGCCCCAGCAATCCTGGGCCAAGATGTGAACTAAGTACAGAGCCAATTTCATTTATTATTATCGGTGTATCAGGATAGTTCTGGCGGATCCGTTCCTTTAGCGCCTCGACTTCAGGCAAACAATCGTTATACCCTACTCCGATATAGGCTAACCTTTCCTGCTTTTTTAATTCGTCGATGATACGAGTGATTGCCCGTGGTCTTGTCCGCACTTTATCTAATACAGCTACTTTTCCCTCGACAAGATAAAGTATCGGCTTAATCTGAAAAATAGTACCAAAGAGTGCTGACGCACCGCCGATCCGGCCGCCTTTATGCAGGTATTCAAGCGTATCGGGAACAATCAGCGTAAATGTATTTTGAGCCATGGCCTCAAGGCACCTTGCTATTTCATCAAGCTCAACGCCAGCATCTGCCATTTCCAGTGCCGCTTCGGCCATCTTCACAATTGCCATTAGAGTAGTTCCCGAGTCGACAACTCTAATGTTTTTAGCACCAACCATCTGTGCTGCAGCTTTAGCACCTTGAACTGTTCCGCTAAGTCCGCCCGAAACAGTTATTACAATGATCTGTTGGCCAGCTGCAATAAGCGGCGTAAATATATTAACAAAATCGCCCAGCGCTGGCTGTGAAGTCTTAGGATGGCACCTTTTGAGCTCAGCTAAACGGAATAAATCGCTGCTTGGCAGCTCGTCTTCCGGCCACTCTTCCTGTCCGATTATTACCTTGAGCGGAGCTACATGCAGATTATCATAACGCGCCAGCAGTTCTGCTGACGCCTTAGCCGTACTATCTATAACAATGTGGATATTTGGCACATCCGTTCTCCTTTTACATTATCAAATTATATTTTACCAAATAGTTGTAATTAAATATACTATTTATTTTTCGGCTAACACAGACTCTTAGTGAAATCTATGCACCGAATTGTACCGTAATAACAAAGGAAAAAACAGATTTTTAGCGAAATTAGTACACAAAATGTCAATAGTTGCCTTTTTCGGCATACGTTAGAGGAGTATTTATGGAAAAAAAACTGCTGTTTGCATTGGATATCGGCACCCGAAGTGTAGTTGGCCTCGTCGGCGAACAAGCGGAAACCAGCATCCGCATAGTCGCAGTTGAACGACGCGAGCATCACACAAGAGCCATGCTTGACGGTCAGATACACGATGTCCCTGAGGTAACGAACATCTTAGCTGCTGTAAAAGCCCGTTTGGAACAGGATTGCGGACCTCTCACGCATGTATCTGTTGCCGCCGCCGGTCGCGCCTTATGCACTATAAAATCATGCGCCGAAATAGAGACACATAATAAAGGGCTTCTAACAGTTGATGATGAGCGAACGCTTGAACTTGCCGCTATCCAGTCCGCCCAAAAGCAGCTGGCAGCTTCTGGAGCCGTCGATAGCCCGACAGGCTATTACTGCGTGGGATACAGTGTAGTTAACTTTTTTGTTGACGATACTTCTTTTAAGACACTTGTTGGTCAACGTGGTCGTACAACTAAGGTGGAAGTGATTGCCACCTTCCTCCCGCGTCAGGTAATTGATTCTCTGCAAGCAGCTATTCAAAACGTCGGGCTCGAAATGGCTACCCTAACCTTAGAGCCGATTGCTGCAATAAGCATTCTTATCCCACCAACCATGCGCCATCTAAATCTCGCTCTTGTTGATGTCGGGGCCGGCACTTCTGACGTAGCAATAACCAAGAATGGCTCGGTAGTCGGGTATGGCATGGTACCCTGCGCCGGAGACGAAATTACCGAAGCACTATCACAGAAATACCTGCTTGACTTTAATATAGCTGAAAAAGTAAAACGCCAGTTGAACGGGGCCAAAAATAAGAAACTCTCTTTTAATGACATATTAGGATGTACCCAAAAAGTCCCGGCCGACGAAATCATCACAGCAATATCTCCCACCGTTGCCGAACTTGCCCAAGCGATTGCGGCGCAGATATTAGAACTAAACAATTCAGCTCCGCAAGCTGTACTATTAGTCGGAGGCGGTTCACTGACCCCACAGCTCTCCGAAGCGATTGCTCAGGCACTTGATATCCCATCATCCAGGGTAGCCATTCGTCGCCCAGATACTGTTGAAGGGATACAGGATATTCCAGCTTTACTTACGGCACCTGACGGAGTCACTCCTCTCGGTATATTGAAGCTTTCCGGCGGTAAGACATTAAATTTTGTTAACGTCACGCTAAATGGTCAAGCCTTGCACTTGTTTAACCTCGGACATCTAACCTGCGCTGACGCCTTGCTCGCAGCAGGTATAAACATCCGCAGCCTGCAAGGAAGGCCAGGGATGGGAATCACCATCTCAGTGAACGGAAAGACCAGATTCCTTCCCGGGTCGCACGGCACTCCAGGACAGATCTTACTTAACGATGCCATCGCCACGTTTAACGATAGACTTAATGAGAACGATGCTATCACTATTACCAAAGGTACTAACGGCTTAAGCCCAAGCCCCTCCGTACAGGAAGTTATTGATATCCCCGCTCCGCTAAACGTTACAATTAACGGCAAATCATATCAGATTCTTCCGGTTATTACAGTCGATGGGAAACCAGCCTTACCTACCACTCTATTAGCTGATCGAAATATAGTATCATGTCGTCTTCCTGAAACATTAGGGGATATTTTAACCATTGCAGGCACAAATACCAAACCATCGGAGTATAGATACCAAGTCAATGACTGCGATCGATCCTATACTGTTTGGCCTAAATATACCGTTGACGGTCGACAGGCTTCTTTAGACGACATCATTACAGCGAATGCCATTATTAAGACAGTTCCCGGGGCATCTCCCAGCGTTGGTGACATACTCGGCCTCAATGGCTCCGTCGATGAATACATAACGGTACTTGTTAACGGCGCAAAATGCGATGTTCCTACAAGGCGATATACCTTTACAGTCAACGGAGATCCCGCCCAATTGTCTGACAGCGCAGACGAAAACAGCATAATATATTATTCATGTTATGAACAGAGTTCCCCCATGCTCAGCGAAGTTCTGCTTACCGCTAAATTCAACCCATGCACCCTGCCGCCCGGAACCTGTGTTGATATCCTTTTAAATGGAAAACAGGCCGAATATACCGCAGCAGTTAGAAATGGCGATGCTGTGGACATTATAGTAATATCTCCTGAAAAGAAAAATCCACACGTGTGATACATGTCACATTATTTGTCAGCCGCCCGCATTATAATTAAGCCATAACAACAAATTAAAGGGGGCCTACAATAATGTTTTGTAATCAATGCGAACAAACTGCCGGCGGTACCGGTTGCACCAAAGTAGGTGTATGCGGTAAAAACGAAGATCTAGCTTCACTTCAAGATACACTAATCTTTGGTTTAAAAGGCATTGCTGCTTATGCTCATCACGCCCGCGAATTTGGTGCCCGCGACGAACAAGTTGATGCTTTCATGCATGATGCTTTGTTCTTCACCTTAACTAATGTAAACTTCAGCCTTGACCGTCACATTGAAATGGTTCTTAAATGCGGTGAGATGAACCTTCGCATAATGGAACTTCTCGATAAAGTTATCGTTGAACGCTATGGCTCACCTTCACCCGTTAAAGTAGCCACTGGCTCCAAGGCGGGTCATGGAATACTTATCACTGGTCATGATTTCCTCGACCTTGAAGAACTATTAAAACAAACTGAAGGCCAGGGAATTAATGTATATACCCATGGCGAAATGCTGCCAGCTCATGCTTATCCCGAACTTAACAAATACCCGCATCTTGCAGGAAACTGGGGCACAGCTTGGCAAAACCAGCGCAAAGAATTCGCTGAATTCCCTGGTTCAATAATCATCACTACTAACTGTGTAATGCCGCTTACTGAAAACTCCTCTTATAAAGACCGCATCTTTACCCGTAGTGTTACCGGCATCGAGGGCGGCCAGCACATCGAAGGCCGTGATTTCTCGGCAGCAATTGCGAAAGCTAAAGAATTGCCTGTTATGCCTGATAAAGAAGGGGAATACACGCTGACTACAGGCTTCCACCATAATGCTATCTTAGGTGTTGCTGACAAAATTGTCGAAGCTGTAAAAGCTGGTAAAATCAAGCGCTTTTTCCTAATCGGCGGCTGCGACGGCGCAAAACTTGGCCGTAACTACTATACCGAATTAGCTCAAAAGCTTCCTAAAGACTGTATTATCCTAACTGTAGCCTGCGGCAAATATCGCTTCAACCATCTTGATTTAGGCGATATCGACGGCATTCCGCGTCTCCTAGACCTTGGCCAGTGCAACAACGCCTACTCCGGCGTTCAAGTAGCTGTAGCTCTGGCTAAAGTATTTGGCTGCGGTGTAAACGACTTGCCACTATCTCTCGTACTGTCCTGGTACGAACAGAAAGCGGTCGCAATTTTACTCTCACTGCTCCACCTCGGCATCAAGAATATCCGTCTTGGCCCAACAGCTCCGGCCTTTATCACTCCGAATGTTTTAAGCGTTCTCAATGAAAAATTCGGCCTGCAGCTTATCACCACAGCGGACGAAGATTTAAAAGCAATCCTTGGTTAATAAAAACAGCCCGGCATACGCCGGGCTTAACTTTTTTATGGCAATTCTTATTTTACTGTATTAACCGCATAAGCATCTCAGGCTGCAGCAAGGTAATTCTTGAACCATTAAAATCAATGACACTATCTTTTTTCAAAGCAGCAAGTGTCCTCGTGACTGTCTCACGAGTAGTTCCTACAAGGCTTGCTAAATCCTGCCTAGATAAATCGAGCATTATTTCAATATGACTGCCATCTGCCCGTCCTTGCTCACGCCCAAGGCGCAGCAGCACTTCAGCAGTACGTGCCATTACATCATTCAAGGCAAGGTTCTTGATCTTCTGCTGGGCATACAGCAACCGCTGGCTAAGTGCCTTAATTAATTGAAGGGCAAGTTTGTTATTACTCAAAACAAGCCTTTCAAGGTCAGCATTTCGAATCACGCCCACACTTGAATTCTCGACAACTACAGCGGTTGCCGGGTAGGGGCGATTGTTGAACAACAGCACTTCGGCAAATAAATCTCCTGGATTTAAGATATTGATGATATGTTCCCGTCCATCATCTGTCGTCTTTACTATCTTGACTTTTCCTGACTTCACATAATAGAAACCATCACCTGGATCGCCTTCGAAGAATATCACAACACCTTTACGGTATAGACGCTCACTGGTTTTTTCATGAACCTGCTTTAAAAACTCATCCGGCAAATCGGCAAACACCGGGATATTTTTCAGATACTCAAAACTATTCATTCCGGCATACCTCACCATATATATTATCATCTAATTCTAACATACACCATGCCGGCTGCCTATCCTAAAACCAATCAATCCAGCAATTAAGATCACTATACCAAAATAAAAGAGGTTCTGAACCAGTCAATGGCCCGGAACCTCCTTGGCACTGCCCCCCAGAGAAGATGTAACTACCACTATAGGCTCCAGAGCTTGAAACCTAGTATCTTCGAGAACAGTTAGCTCAGCGCGCAGTTTGTGAAGCTGTTCTTCCAAAACAGCTTGAGTATAGCCATAACCGCCAAGCTTTGACACGGCCTCTTCCAGTTCGTTAACTTTAGTCCTATACTCATGATGGAGCCGCACGATTTCCAATCCGCTTTTAATACTCACTGAAAACGCTCCTTATACCGCTAGGTTATGAGTAACAATTAATGTTAGTATAGCCATTAAATAAACAGGTATACAAATTGAAAACCCGCGCTTTACCAGCACGGGCATTGTGTTATAGTTAAACCTTGCATTTGAGGAACTGCTTACCGGCAATACCCGGTTTTGTCATTTCTTCAGGCGAGAGTATTACGTTCATCTCATCTACAGGGAGCAGTCCTTTATCTTGAATAATCTTCTTTATTGGTTTTCCAGTCTTCAATGCTTCACGGGCAACGGCCGATGATTGTTCGTACCCAATGTGAGGGGTAAGCGCGGTGATAATGCCGATGCTATTGTCTACCATCTCGTGGCAGCGGTCCATATTAGCAGTAATGCCTTTCACGCATTTGTTATTGAGAGTATTTACCGCATTTGCCAAGAAAGTCATGGAGTTGAACAATAGGTAGGCAACGACAGGCTCCATAACATTGAGTTCGAATTGACCGGCCTCGACTGCCATTGCAATCGCTTGATCATTACCAACAACCAAGAAAGCTGTTTGGTTGACAGTTTCCGGGATTACCGGATTTACTTTACCAGGCATTATGGACGAGCCGGGCTGCATAGGCGGCAGATTTATTTCAAAGAGACCGCACTTTGGACCGCCAGCCATAAGCCGTAAATCATTACATATCTTCGATAGAGCCAGCGCGCAAACTTTAAGAGAACTGGATACATCAGATAAGTCATCTATATTTTGCGTAGCATCAACAAGATCAGGGGCTGAAATAAAGGTTTCATCAGTTAGCTTTGAGATTTGACGAGCAACCTCTTCTATATAGGTAGGCTCCGCATTTATACCAGTGCCTACTGCAGTAGCTCCCATATTAATTGTATATAGACTTTCTACCGAACGCTTAATACGTTTTGCTGAACGTCTTGTGGCGGCAGCATAGGCTTTAAACTCTTGACCGAGTGTAATAGGCACAGCATCCTGCAGATGAGTCCGGCCCATCTTTAAGACGCGGCGGAATTCTTCTCCTTTAGCGTCGAAAGCGTCAGCCAAATCATTTAACTGCTGCACAAGGTATCTACCCTTACGAACAGCCGTTATACGAATGGCGGTCGGCAGCGCATCATTTGTTGATTGTGACATATTGATATGGTTATTAGGAGAAACGAGCTCGTAGTTACCCTTTTGTCCGCCCAAAATCTCAATAGCTCGATTGGCAATTACCTCATTTACATTCATATTCATCGAAGTACCGGCGCCGCCTTGAATAGCATCTACCACAAATTGATCGTGCAGCTTGCCATCGATTATTTCCGAGGCTGCCTGTTTGACAGCTTCACCCACCTGCTCAGGCATACAACCTGCAATAGTTTTCATATTAGCAATTACAGCAGCCTTTTTAACAATGGCTAAGGCGACAATAAAGTCAGGGTCTAATTTATGACCAGTAATTTTAAAATTATTAACCGCTCTTAGGGTTTGGACACCATAATATACATCATCAGGGATTTGCATTTCGCCTAAAAAATCATGTTCCAGTCTCATGATTAGCACCCCTCTACGCTTATTTCTTATTCTCATCTTAACATGCCTCTGTCTTTTTGTATACAGTATGAAAGTGCGCTAGTTGAGCCTTTATACCTATATTTGTCTACTCAATTCCTTCTATTAGCGTATACTATTTGCGATTTTTTCTGACAAAAGTGCTATGTTTTATGATTGCGCTCCTTCTCAGTGTAAAAATTCGTCTCGCTACAAGAGACACATATGGCGCCAAAATAGACAGAATAATTAAAAAATATTTTATTTACCTTTTATAGTTCGCACTATTTTAGGATTATAATGGAAAAACTCCTGCAAATTTATGGTATAATACATTTTAGCGATTAGGAAGCTCGTCCTGTCTCGAGCTAATGCAAAGGTTAAGCTGATGGCTGCATTTATACATCGATAACTGCGTATGGCAAAATTTAAAAAGGGGGCAATATTATCGCGACCTTATCATTATTTGCTTTAGGTTTTGGGGTTGGCACAATCGGAACCTTGCTTGGTGTTGGCGGCGGCTTTATTCTTGTACCAATCTTTCTATTAATTTTACACTGGTCACCACAAAACGCTATTGGAACTTCGCTGGCAATTGTTTTATTCAATGCAATATCCGGAACCTACGCCTACATCAAACAAAAGAAGGTATATTATGATGCGGCGATTAAATTTAGTATCGCAACACTACCGGGTGCCTTTATTGGAAGTTACCTAGCCCAATATTTTACAAGCAACAGCTTCCGAGTAACCTTTGGTATTTTACTTTTGCTTATTGGTATTATAATGTTTTTCCGGTCTTCCTCAAAAGGCGGCCAGACTGACTTCGACAAAGCAACCTTTAAATACAACAGCGCACTCGGCATTTCAATAAGCGCTGTTATTGGGTTCTTATCCAGCATACTCGGCATTGGGGGCGGTATAATACATGTCCCCGCTATGGTTTATTTACTCGGCTTTCCTACCCATATCGCGACAGCTACCTCTTCCTTTGTGCTTGGGATTTCGTCTTTTGCAGGAGTTATATCCCATTTTATGCTGGGAAATATTCTTACCGTACCAGCTCTAGTTATAGGCGCAGGTGCCGTCTTAGGAGCGCAGTTTGGCGCACGACTGTCACTTAAGGTAAAATCACGAGCGATCCTAATCCTACTTTCAGTGGCATTATTCGCATTAGGTATACGGCTTATTTTGACAGCCTTTATGTAACAAAGCAGCTTTGAGGATAACCTCAGAGCTGCTTTTTACATAAGGTAAACATTCCTAATTGCCATCCTGCAAATTGGTTAAACTATTAATAGACAACAATGCCGGAGGTGATTTCTATGGCCATTGTCAAACAAAAAATAGGTTTCAACTCAAAGAAGGTTACACTTGGTGACCCAGAAAGGTATTCAAATTCAGAAAGTCACATTCAAGTAAATAAGGAAAGTGATGCGCTGCGACCAGACAAACCCTAATTTCAAAGCCGGTCATAAGTATTGATATGCTCCCCTTATAGGAGACAATGAAAAAAAAGATTGTCGACTATGGGGGAGTTTTTATGTCATTTAAAACGAAATTAACTCCAGAAGAGAAGATTTATTTTGTAGAGAGATATCTTTC
>Ga0074195_1002158_pt1 | contig 23237 bp, 19 predicted proteins | sample EPASupsiteHSE623_FD_64525 | JGI IMG/M metagenome (GOLD analysis project Ga0074195, IMG submission 64525) | Bioremediated contaminated groundwater from EPA Superfund site, New Mexico - Sample HSE6-23 | ecosystem: Environmental > Aquatic > Deep subsurface > Groundwater > Contaminated ...
CGGTTCAATCCCTTTGTGCATACCCCAGGGATCGGCGAGCCCACGGAGCGGCGGCTCTGGCCGGCCGGGGTCACCACCTGGGACACATTTGTCGAGCCGTACCCTGCGTTTCTTTCCGGCCAGAAGGTGCGGCTCATTCAAGACCATCTGGCCCGCAGCCGCGCCCAGGCCGCGCAGCAACCGCCCCTTGATTTTCTCCGGCAACTGCCCGCGGCCCAGCGGTGGCGCATCTTTCCGCATTACCGCGATTCCGTGGCCTATCTCGACATCGAGACCACGGGCTTACGTTTTAACGACCACTGCATCACCACCATCAGCCTCTACGACGGGAAAGAGGTCTTTACCTATGTGCAGGGGCACAATCTCGCGGATTTTGCCGAGGACATCCAGCGGTACCGGTTGATCGTTACCTACAACGGCAAGGCCTTTGACGTTCCCATGCTCGAGCGTCATTTCGGCTTCAGGCTGACCCAGGCCCACATCGATCTGCGCCCCCTGTTGCAGGGGCTGGGATTTGTCGGCGGCCTCAAGGGGTGCGAAAAACAGATGGGGCTTGATCGCGGGGAGCTGACCGGGGTGGACGGGTACTTTGCCGTATTGCTCTGGCGGGAATATTGCCGGACGCGGGAGCCCCGGGTGCTGGAAACCCTGCTTGCCTACAACGTGGAGGATACGGTGAACCTTGAATCGCTGCTGGTGCAGGCCTATAACCTGAAACTGGCGGGAACCCCGTTTGCCGAAAGCCACCGGTTGGATATGCCGATTCCACCGGAGAGGGAATTTGTGCCGGATGTGGCGCTCATCGCTCGATTGCAGGGGCGGCTGCGGGGCGGGTACTGAAGAAAAACGGAAAGAGCCCGGCGGGTGCCGGGCTCTTTCCCAGGGAGGAGCCACGCGTTTTGTAGCAAGGCAGAGAATCAGGGTAGATACGGTGTTTGGGCAGTGCGCGCGTGGCTATAAGGTGATTCGCCCGCTCCGGAGCGAATCACCCAGGGTTGAAGGTCCCCCCCCCAACCTGACATTTTTTTGTGCGGCTGTCTTTTTTCTCAGCCGGGAGGGCATAAAAAAACCCACCTCTGTTGCCGGAGATGGGTGTGAGCAATCCATTTTCCCTATCGGCAACCCGGCCATCCGCACTGGCGGACCCGTTGGCTTTGCGTCCCCGGATTACTCCGGGTTTGCCTTTTTCCAAGACAGCGTTTCGCTGTGGATTCATAGTGGCACAGTGCCTCTGCTCCTGTCAATCTCTTTTTCCCGCCGGCCAGGGAGGAGGTTGGTTTTTCCCCGGCGTGTGGTACACTGATCCGGAAAAACAGGGGTTCCCATTACCACGGAAGGGTATCATGTCCGACACCATAGTAGCCTGTAACCATGCCGCAATCTTTCCTGCCTGCCGGAGGATGTTGGCCGACCCGCAGTGGCAGGAATTTATCGCTCTCCTGAGTCCTGCCGGGAACCTTGCCGAACTGTCCGGACTGCTTGCCGGCCCTGCGGCGACATTCCCGGAGGCTCCTGCATATCTCGCGGATCTGGCCCGGCTGGAGCTGGCCCTGTACCGCACGGGCCAGGAAGGTTCCTCCCTGCCCGCCGAAGTGGAGCAGCGCACGATAAATCCTTCGCTGCAACTGCTTCATTCCTCCTGGAGCGTTTTGCCCGCTCTGCTCGGGGAGGATGGAGGGGAGCCCGGCCCGCATCCGGAGATGATCCTGGTCTGGCGCGATCCGGCAACGGGAACACCCCGGGCGCAGGCGGCCGCGCAAGAGGATCTGCTGGCCCTGAAGCTGGTTGCCGAAGGGATTGAGCCCCGTCAGGCCGCGGCCCTTGGGGAGCTGCCGGTCGGGGCCGTTCTGGCGGCGCTTGAGCGGGCAACGGACAAGGGGATTCTCCTTGCCCCCCCCTCGCGCATCCGGAGGGAGGCGGAGAGCTTTCCCCTCACCGCGGCGGTGGAGCCCCGCTTTCTGAGCGCCGGGGTTTTCACCCTGCAATGGCACATCACCCAGGTCTGCGATCTGCACTGCAAGCATTGTTACGACCGGAGCGACCGCGCCCCCTTGCCCCTGGCCCGCGGCCTTGCGGTGCTCGATGATTTACTGGCCTTCTGCCAGAGCCGCCATGTGCGGGGGCAGGTGAGTTTTTCCGGCGGCAATCCCTTGCTGTATCCCCATTTCCTCGAGCTGTATCAGGCGGCGGTGGATCGGGGTTTTGGTGTGGCCATCCTCGGCAATGCCACCGCAGAAGAGCATCTCCTGCCCCTGCTGGCCATCCGGAAACCGGTCTTCTATCAGGTAAGCCTTGAGGGCTTGGCCGAGCATAACGACTTTATCCGGGGCAAGGGCTATTTTGCCAGGGTTCTCAAGTTTCTTGAGCTTTTGCGCGAACTGGATATCTATTCCATGGTGATGCTCACCCTGACCCGGGGCAACATGGAGCAGGTTCTCCCCCTGGCCGAGCTGCTCCGCGACAGGGTCGACTTGTTTGTCTTCAACCGGTTGGCCATGGTCGGCGAGGGGTCCCTGCTGGAATCGGTGGACATCGCCGATTACCGGGGCTTTCTGGAAAGGTATCTCGCCGCGGCCCAAGAGAACCCGGACATGGGGCTGAAGGATAACTTGTTCAATCTGCTCCGCGCGGAAAAAGGGGAGCCCCTGCTGGGAGGGTGCGCCGGATTCGGCTGCGGCGCGGCCTTTAATTTCGTTTCCTTGCTGCCCGATGGCGAAGTGCATGCCTGCCGGAAATTTCCCTCGCTCATCGGCAACATCTTCCGTCAATCCCTGGCGGAGATCTATGATGCGCCAGCGGCCCGGAAATACCGGGCCGGGTGCCTGGCCTGCCGGGACTGCCGCCTGCGGCCCGCCTGCGGAGGATGCCTCGCCGTCAGCCACGGCTTCGGCCTCGATGTCTTCACCGCGCGCGACCCCTACTGTTTTTTAGTAAGTTAGACGTTGTTGAAATCGCAAAAAGCCGCGATTACAACGGTTATCGCTTTGTAACTCGTTGAAGTTGTGTTGCGGACCTGTGGCATTTCTTCTTCTTTGCGAGTTCATCAGAAGTTGGTTTCTGCGCTTTTTGGGCAGAAAATAACTTCGTTAACGCACTGATTCCTGTTTAATCAGGTCTGGAGCCTTAGCCATGGATTTGCGGATTCTTTCCTACAACATTCACCGGGCTATCGGCGTTGACCGGCGGTTTCGCCCGGAGCGCATCGTCAAGATCCTGGCCCATTACGATGCCGATATCGTTTTGTTGCAGGAGGTGGATGTGGGAGCGCCCCGTTCGCGGGAATTGAATCTGGCCCGGGAACTGGCCGAGAGCTGCAATTATCCCTACTTCGCGGTGGGGCTGAATGTCCAGTTGCGTAAAGGGATGTACGGCAACGCCACCCTGAGTCGTTATCCCATCGCCCGTGAGCGCAATATTGATCTGACCCTCGATGGCCGCAAGGCCAGAGGCTGCCTGTTCACCGAGCTGGAATTGCCTTCCGAAGCAGCCTTCCCGCTGTTGCCGGTGTTCAATCTGCATCTGGGGCTTTCTTTCAAGGAGCGCCCCCAGCAGGTGGGGCGTTTGGTGCGAAGCCTGGAGTTCACCAGCATCGGCGCTGATGCTCCCTGCGTGGTGGCCGGTGATTTCAACGACTGGTGGACACGGCTGGCGCCGCTGTTCACCGAGGCGCTGGGCTTTGTCTGCGCGACCAATCATGGCGCCGGCTATCAGAATGCCATCCTGACCTATCCCTCCTTTTCTCCTTCCACCGGACTGGACAAGGTGTTTTGCCGGGGGCCTCTCACCGTGCTGGGCGGCAAGCGCTGCCGGATGCGGCTCTCCAAGGTGGCCAGCGACCATTTGCCCGTTATTGTTGACCTGCAGGTGTAGGTTAGGGTGTCGTCGGGCGAGTTTTTTCGTTGACTTCGGCGGGTATTTTCCTGAGCATATAGGCAGACCTTTCCCTGAATTTCAAATTCCGGTCAATCGTCCATGGATAATACCTCTTCGGAAATACGCATTCTCCTGGTCGAGGATGATGTCGGGGACGCCCTGCTTGTCGAGGAGATGCTTTCCGGCCTCAAGGCGCCGCTCTTTGCCGTGACCCATGTCGACCGGGTGGCCAAGGCCATGGATCAGCTCCGGGTTGCGTGTTTTGGCGCGATTCTTCTCGACCTTTCGTTGCCGGACGGCCAGGGCATGGAGCTGGTCAAGGCGGTGCGCCAGGCGGCGCCCGGCACGCCCATCGTGGTGATGAGCGGCCAGCGGGATGAGGAGCTGGCCCTCAAGATCGTGCAGGAGGGGGTGCAGGATTATTGCGTCAAGGGGCATGTCGATGGGTTTGCCCTTGCCCGCACCCTCCGGTATGCCATCGAGCGTAAACGCATCGAGGATGCCCTGCGCCGGAGCAACAGCGAGCTGGCCGTGCTGTTCCATGTTTCCTCCACGGTGAGCCGCTGCATCGACATGCGGGAGCTTCTCGCCGAGATCATCGATACGGTTACCGGCCTGGAGATCCTCGGTCTCAAACGGCAGGGCGCCATCCTGACCGCCGAGGACGACGGTTCCCTGAAGCTTGCCTATGAACTTGGCCATTCTCCGGCATTCATCGAGGCGCACCAGCAGTTGCGGGTCGGCGATTGTCTCTGCGGCCTGGTGGTGGAGCGCGGGGAGATGATCGTCTCCGCCGAAGTTTTCCAGGACCGGCGGCACACCCTCAGCTATGCCGGGATGGAGTCCCACGGCCACATCGCCATTCCCCTCAAATCCCGGGAACGGGTTGCCGGTGTGCTCTGTCTTGATACCGTGCCGGGCATAACGGTTACAGAAAGCGAGCGGAAGATGCTGCTCTCCGTCGGCGAGCAGATCGGCATTGCCATTGAAAACGCCAGGCTCTACGAAGAAACCAGGCAATTGGCTCTCCATGACCCGCTTACCGGGCTGGCCAACCGGCGGCATCTGGATATCGTCGCCGAAGGCAATCTTGCCCGGGCCCGACGCCACGGCGCCCCCTTTGCCATCATCATGCTCGATCTCGACCATTTCAAGCGCTACAACGACACCCACGGTCACGGCGCCGGGGACCAGCTCCTGGTGGCGGTGGCCAAGACCATGAAAAACGAGGTGCGGGAGACCAGCCTTGTGGCGCGCTATGGCGGGGAGGAGTTTCTGATCCTGCTCTCGGATACGGAGTTTACCGCAACATTGGCGGTGGCGGAGAGGATCAGGGTTAAAATCCAGGAAGAGACCGGGGTTACCGTGAGTCTGGGGGTGTCGTGGACCAGGGATGGTGACCGTTCGCTGGCCGCCTTGATTGGCGAGGCGGATGCGGCGCTCTACCGGGCGAAAAACAGCGGCAGAAACAGGGTGGTTTGCGCCGATACGCGGCAAGGGAAGGAGGATCCATATGCCCGATTGCCTTGAGGGGAAGAAAAAAGGCGCGGCTGGAGTGGATTGGCCAGGGGGAAAGCTGTTGCTTGCCTTGCTGGTGGTGCTTTCCGTTTTGCTGGTTGTCGGCTGCAAGCAACGTCAAGAGGAATCACCCACGGGGGCGCCCATGGCGCTGGAGCCGGTTGCGCTCTGCCGTTCCTCGACAGCCCTGCTGCCCGTGGTGGTGGCGGAAAAACAGGGCTTTTTCGCCGGGCAGGGGCTGGCGGTTTCGGTCCGGGAGGCCATCATGGGCAAGGAGGCGTTGGAGCGGATGTTCAGAGGTGAATGCGACCTTGCCACCGCCGCCGAGCCGCCGGTTGTCGAATATGTAAGGAAACGGGATGATTTTCGTCTGCTCGGAGCCCTGCAAAACTCGGATAATCTGAATCGCATCGTCGCCCGGGCCGACCATGGTGTTACCAAACCGGAGGATCTGCGCGGCAAAAGGATCGGCACGGCCAAGGGAACAGCGCCCCATTATTTTCTGGAGTTGTTTCTTGAAAAACATGGCCTGGCGTCCAGGGATGTCGCCATGGTTTTCATGAAATCAGACGAGTTGCTGGGGGCGCTGACCTCCGGCAAGATCGATGCCGTTTCCATGACCAACAAGGTCGTCAGTCAAGCCCAAGAAGCGTTGCAGGGCAATGCGGTGCTTCTGGAGGAGCCTGGATTGTACCGCAATTATTATCTGCTTGTGGCGACCACCAAGTTGCTTGAAAAACGGCCCGAAGTGGCGGTGCGGTTTCTCCGCGCCCTGGCCAAGGCCGAGGAGTTTATCCGCGACAGGCCCGAGGAAACACTGGCCATTGCCCAAGCCAGCCACGGCAGGAAGGTGTCTTCTTTGGAGATCAAGCAGCTCCTTGAGGGCTATCAGTACCGGTTGACCCTGGATCATGCCATGCTGATGGGTTTGGAGGAGACGGCGCGGTGGATGGACGTTCTCGCGGGGAATGGTCGGTCTCCTGTTCCCAACTTCCTCGCCATGATTTCCCCCGAGCCATTACGGACAGTGCAACCGGATGGCGTCAGGCTTGAGAAATAGGAGGCCAATCATGCGTTATTATTTCGGGCATCGCGGCCCGGGTGCATCGCGCAGCCGGACAGCCGCCGCAATCCTGGCGCTCTTGCTCCTGGCCGTGGGCTGCAAGCAGGGGGATGAACCAGCTCCCCCGGGGGTGGGGGTTGCGCCCCTTGCCGTGACCATCTGCCATGGCAGCGTCACCGATATTCTGCCCCGCATTGCCCTTGATCAGGGTTATTTCAGCGAGGAGGGGGTCACGGTGACGCTGAAGGACCTCGACGGCAAGCTCGCCTTTGACGGCATGCTCAAAGGGGAGTGCAACTTTGCCGTGAGCGGGGCGCCGCCCATTGTCCTGGCCGATCCCCAGGTCACCCCCTTCGCCATCCTGGCCACCGTGTTGTCCGACGATGACGCCGCCAGGATCATCGCCCGCCGCGATCGCGGCATCGCCACGCCCCAGGATCTGAAGGGCAAGCGGATCGGGATGAAAAAAGGGGTTTTCGGCCATATTTTCCTCGATCTGTTCATGATGAAGCATCACTTGGCGCAAAACGAGGTTGAGCAGGTGTTCATGGATACGGACAAACTCCAGCCCGCCCTGGACGCAGGTCAGATCGACGGGTTTTCCATGACCAACAAAATGGTCAATGCCGCAGCCAGAAGCCTTGGCGACAGGGGGGTGGTTTTTGCCGAGCCGGGGCTCAACACCATCCATGCCATCCTCACCACCCGGCTCGATATCCCTCTCAACCTCCAGGCGACGCCCAGGGTATTGAAGGCCCTGGTCCGGGCCGAGCAGTACGCAAGGAGCGAACCCGCGGCGGCCATGGGGCTGGTGGCCAAGGGATCCTCCCTCTCCGTTCGGGAGACGGAAGAGATCTGGGCCCGCTCCACCATCAGGGTGGCCCTGAACAATCCCCTCTTTGTTTATCTGGAGGATCAGTACCGCTGGCAGATGGAGCGGGGCGGATCACCTGCGCCCGCAAGCATGCCCAATTACCTGCACTTTGTTTTTCCGGAGTATCTGCGCGCCATCAAGCCGGATGCGGTTTCGGTCACCAAGCGTTGAGAGGATACAGTGAAGATCCGGTATAAACTCATCCTGATCGGCGTTATCCCGGTGGTCCTGCTGCTGGGTTTGACCGCGCTCTTCCTGGTGGCCACCAATGAGGTGGATCGCGCCAACCACAAGGCCATTATCGCCGAGGAGATCGGAGCTACCCAGGGCGAGCTGGCCATTCTGACCTATGAGCATCATGTCTATTATGAAGAGCGGGCCCATGTGCAGTGGGTGGAGAAATATGCTGTTCTGGGCAAACAGTTGGAGGAGAAGGGTGCGCTCTTTGATACGGCCGAGGAAAAAGAGCTGATGGAGCGGATCCGGCGCGCGTCGAAAAACATCGGATTCCTCTTTGAGCAGTACGGCCCCCATCCCACCATTGGCCAAGGGGTCAGGCAAAGCGAACAGGGCAAGGGTTTCCATGAACGAATTACGGCCCGGATCCTGCAAGAATTGGCGGTGGCCAGCCCGGCGGCAAACACGCTCCACGAGTTGAGTCACGACCGGGCCATCGCCCTTTCCAAGAAGATCGAGCTGGCAAGCATCCTGGTGGTCGGGGGGATCGCCATCCTCATGCTGGTCATCTCCTTTCTGGTCATCCGCGCCTTTACGGTGCCGGTGAGGATTTTAAGCGAGGCCTTTGCCGCGATCAGCGGCGGCGATCTCGGGCGCCGCATCAATAGTTCGGCCGAGGATGAGCTGGGCATCCTCTCCCTGGGCTTCGACAACATGGCGCAACGCCTTCAGGAGAGCACCTATTCCCTGCACCGTCTGAACCTTGAGCTGGAGCAGCGCGTGGCGGAACGAACCGGCGATCTGTCGCACGCCAATGCGGAGTTGAGGCTCAATGAAGAGCGGCTGGCGGTGCTTCTCGCCCTCAGCCGGAGGGAGTTCGAGGCAGAGGATGAATTGATCCGCTATGCCCTGGAGGAGGCGGTGCGGCTGGCCCGCAGCAAGGTAGGCTATCTGCATTTTTTCAACGAGGACCAGCAGACCCTGCGGCTCTTTCAATGGTCCGAGGCGGTCGTGGATTCATGCAAGACGGAGAAGACCCCGCATTACCCGTTGCAGGAGGCTGGAATATGGGCCGATTGCGTGCGGCAGCGGCAGCCGGTGGTGCATAACGATTACCCGAATCTGGCAAACAAGAAGGGGTTGCCCGAAGGCCATTTTCCCCTGTTGCGTCACCTGAGTGTCCCCATCTTCGATGGGGAGAAGATCGTCGCGGTTCTCGGGGTCGGCAATAAGGAAGAGCCCTATGACGCCGATGATATCCGGCAGCTCATCCTCTACATGCGCAGCACCTGGGAGATGGTCAAGCGCAAGCGGGCGGAGACCATGCTCTCTGAGGCGGAACAACGGTATCGCACCATCTTCAATGAATCACCGGATGGTATTCTGCTCTTTGACATGGAATCGGGCAAGGCCGTTGAGTTCAACGAGATGGCCCACCGGCAGTTGGGCTACAGCCGGGAAGAGTTCGCCGAGCTTACGGTGTCGGAGTATGAGAGCCGGGAGCAGCCCGAGGAGATCCAAGCCCACATCGAAGCAATCAAGCGGCGTGGCCGTGACGATTTTGAAACCGAGCACCGGACCAAGTCTGGAGAGATCAGAAACGTAGCGGTGTCGGTGCAGATCGTGACCCTGGGCGAGCACCAATACCTGTACACCATCTTCCGGGATATTACCGAGCTGCGCCAGGCCCAGGCGGTGCTGAAGCATTACGCCGAATCCCTGGAGCGGAGCAACAAGGAGCTGGAGCATTTCGCCTATGTGGCCTCCCACGACCTGCAGGAGCCGCTGCGCAAGATCGGCAGCTTCACCGAGCTGCTGGCCCGAAAATATCAGGGCCGGCTGGACGACAAGGCCGACTCCTATATCGGCTACATCGTCGACGGCGCGCAGCGGATGCAGGTGCTGATCAACGACCTGCTGGCCTTTTCCCGGGTGACCACCAAGGGGAAGGAGTTCGCGCCGGTTGATTGCAATGTGCTTTTGGCGCGGCTGCGGCAGGATCTGGAGCTTGCCCTCAAGGAGAGCGGCGCCCACCTCAGCGTGGCTGAACTGCCGACGGTCAGGGCGGATGCGGTCCAGTTGGGCCAGGTTTTTCAGAACCTCATCGCCAACGCGATCAAGTACTGCGTTGTCGGCCACCCCCCCGAGATTGCGGTGGCGGCTCAGGAGCGGGGCGGCGATTGGCTGTTTTCGGTGCGGGATAGGGGAATCGGCATAGAGCCGCAGCATTCCGAACGGGTCTTTCAGCTCTTCCAGCGGCTGCACACCCGCGAAGAATACTCGGGAACCGGCATCGGCTTGGCGCTGTGCAAGAAGATCGTCGAGCGGCATGGGGGCAAGATCTGGTTTGAGTCGTCTCTCGGCAAGGGGGCGACCTTTTTCTTCACCGTGCCGCGCGCGTTGGAGCTGGAAGATGCGGGACAGGGTGTTTGACCGGCGGCGGGAGCGAACCGGTATGCGGATGCCTTTTTCGGGATGGGAAAACTTGTGGAGGAAGAACCATGCAGCAGATTCGAGTTGTTCTCTGTCTGACCATGTGCCTGATGATCTTGCCGGTCAACGTCCCCGCCGGAGAGCGGCTCATCGTCGCCGACACCCGCGCCCTGTTGAGCGGGCTGGTGCATCTTGCCGCCCAGAAAGGGTATTTCAGCGAAGAAGGAGTGGAGGTGCAGGTCAATGATTTCGCCACCGGGGACGAGGCGACGCGCGCCATGTTCGAGGGCAAGGCGGACATCGCCTCTGTCGCCGAAACCCAGTTGGTGTTTGACACCTTCCGGGAAAAGGAATTCGGCATTTTTGCCACCATCGGCAGTTGGGACAATGAGGTGAAAATAGTTGCCCGCGTCGATCGGAACATTACCCGGATCGAGGATCTGCGCGGAAAAACCGTGGCGACCCAGGCCAAGTTTTCCACCCATTATTTTTTGTACCAGGCCATGCTCAAGCATGGCTTGACCATGGCCGACATCAAGCCGGTGTTCAAGAAATCCGCCGAATTGCCGGCTGCCCTGGAGTCGGGGGAAATCGACGCCTTTTCCTCGCGGGAACCTTTTATTGGCGAGGCCAGCCAACGGTTGGGCGGCAAGGTGCTGGTCTTCGAGGAGCCTGGGGTGTATTGGAAGTCCTTCAATCTGGTGGCGCGGAATGAGACCTTGAAGCAACACGCCCGAGGGGCGTTGCCTAAATTTCTCCGCGCCTTGTTCAAGGCGGAAAAATTCGTCCAGCAGCAACCCCAGGAAGCGGCGACCATCATGGCGAAACGGCTCAATAGCTCGCCGGAGCGGATGGGGGCTGAACTGGCCGAGGCGAAGCTGCGTCTCGGCCTGGAGCAACGTCTGCTGTACACCTTGGAGAATGTGGCGACCTGGGCGGTGCAGGAAAAATTGGTGACTGACAAAAGCATCCCGAATTATCTGCGCCTGATCCATCCGGATCCCTTGCTGGCGGTCAAGCCAAATGTCGTAACGGTTATCAGGTAAACCGCCATGCTGATCCGCACCCGCCTGAAACTGATTGGCTTGTTGCCGCTGTTGCTGATGATGACGTTTGTCGGGAGTTTCCTGGCGGCTCAGCAAACGCTGGCGGGATTCGAGGAAAAGGCGTCCCTGGCCGACGATCTGGGAAAGAGGTTGTTTGACCTGATTGTTCTGTCCCGTGATCTGGGGCAGAACAAGTCCGCCCGACCCCGCCAGCAATGGCCTGAGATCATGCAGGAGGTTGAAGCGGAGCTGCCGCAGGCCAAGAAGCTTTTTGACGGAGAAGAGGAACAAGAGCTTCTTGGCCTGTTTGTCGAGCATCTCGTAAACAGTCAGCGCGATTTCCAGGAGCTGGCGCAACGGCAGGAACTGGAGCAACTTCAGGGCCAGGCGCTTACCCCTGCCCAGCAGGCCTATCGCGCCCAGTTGCTCAAGCGGATCGAGATCGATCTGGAAAGCGCGCTCCCGATCGCCGCCAAGCTGCACGAGATCAATCACCAGCAGGCGGAGGCGTTTTCCGTTCGACAGAGAAATATCAGGTTTCTTCTGTTGCTGGTGTTCGGGAGCGTGAGTGCGCTGGTTATCTGGCCGGTTATGCGCCACATCACCAGGACCCTCTCCCGGCTGCAGGCAGGCATGGGCAGGGTGGCGGTCGCCGGGTTCAGCGAGCGCGTCGAGGAAAGAGGCAAGGATGAGCTGGCTGAATTGGCCAGGCATTTCAATGCCATGACCGCAAGGCTCTCCGAGGTGACGGTCTCGCGGGACAGTTTGATCGCGGAGGTGACTGAACGGCAGCGCGTCGAGGCGGAGTTGCGGGAAAGCCGGGCGCACCTCAAGGAAATTACCGACGTCCTGGCCGATGGCGTGATGGTCGTCAATACGCGGAGCCGGGTCACCTTCATGAACCCGGAGGCCGAGCGTCTGCTGGGCTGGCGGGCCAGTGAACTGGCCGACCAGGACAGTCACGAGGTGTTGCACCATCGCCCCGACGGCAGTGTCTGCCTGCGAGAGAATTGCGCGGTTGCGCGCGCCTTGGGAACCGGCGAGATCCATCGCTGGCCGGAAGATTATTTTTGTCGCAAGGACGGGAGCTTTTTGCCGGTAAGCCTCGTGGCGGCGCCGATTGTGCGGGAGGATCAGGTGGTGGGAAGCGTGGTGAGCTTCCAGGACATCAGCGAACGGCTGGCGATCCAGGCGGCGCTGAAGCATTACGCCGAATCCCTGGAGCGGAGCAACAAGGAGCTGGAGCATTTCGCCTATGTGGCCTCCCACGACCTGCAGGAGCCGCTGCGCAAGATCGGCAGCTTCACCGAGCTGCTGGCCCGAAAATATCAGGGCCGGCTGGACGACAAGGCCGACTCCTATATCGGCTACATCGTCGACGGCGCGCAGCGGATGCAGGTGCTGATCAACGACCTGCTGGCCTTTTCCCGGGTGACCACCAAGGGGAAGGAGTTCGCGCCGGTTGATTGCAATGTGCTTTTGGCGCGGCTGCGGCAGGATCTGGAGCTTGCCCTCAAGGAGAGCGGCGCCCACCTCAGCGTGGCTGAACTGCCGACGGTCAGGGCGGATGCGGTCCAGTTGGGCCAGGTTTTTCAGAACCTCATCGCCAACGCGATCAAGTACTGCGTTGTCGGCCACCCCCCCGAGATTGCGGTGGCGGCTCAGGAGCGGGGCGGCGATTGGCTGTTTTCGGTGCGGGATAGGGGAATCGGCATAGAGCCGCAGCATTCCGAACGGGTCTTTCAGCTCTTCCAGCGGCTGCACACCCGCGAAGAATACTCGGGAACCGGCATCGGCTTGGCGCTGTGCAAGAAGATCGTCGAGCGGCATGGGGGCAAGATCTGGTTTGAGTCGTCTCTCGGCAAGGGGGCGACCTTTTTCTTCACCGTGCCGCGCGCGTTGGAGCTGGAAGATGAATAACGGAGCAGGTAAGCGAGGAGGGGAGCACCCATGGTCAAGCCACACAATATAGACATCCTGCTGGTGGAAGACGATCCCGGTGATGTGGAACTCACGAAAGAGGGGCTGCAGGACGCCAAGATGCTGGTCAATCTCCATGTGGTGGATGACGGCGAAAAGGCCTTGAAATTTCTGCGGAAAGAAGAGCCCTACACCAATGCGGCGCGGCCGGACATTATCCTGCTCGATCTCAACATGCCGAGAAAAAGCGGCCAGGAGGTGCTCGGGGAGATCAAGGGAGATCCCTCTCTTCGTTCCATTCCCGTGGTTATCCTCACCACCTCGGGGGCGGAGAGCGACATTGCCACATGTTACGATCTGGGCGCCAACTGCTACATCACCAAGCCGATCAGTTTCGAGGCCTTCGCCAAGGTGGTGGCCATGATCGAGGAGTTCTGGTTCACCATCGTCAGAATGCCGTCAAAAGAAAAATAGGAAGGTGCCACCATGAAAATCAGAATTCTCCTTATCGAAGATGATCAGGCCGATGCCTTCCTTATCCGGGAGATGTTGCGGGAACCGATAACCGGCGGGACCGCGGCAACGGGCGATATTGCGATCCAGCATGTTACCCGGCTCGACGACGGGATCCGCCTGGCAGGGGAGGACGCGTTCGATATCATCATCTCCGATCTCGGACTGCCGGACAGCCAGGGCATGGATACCGTCCGGAAGCTGGCCTCGGGGGTGAAATATCTTCCCTTCGTGGTGCTCACCGGCCTCGCGGACCATGAACTCGGCCTTGAGGCGGTGAATCGTGGGGCGCAGGATTACCTGGTCAAGGGGCAGGTCAACGGGGAGATGCTTGTCCGCTCCATCCGCTACGCCATTGAGCGCAAAAGGATCGAGAACGAAAAGGAGCAGGTTATTGCCGAATTGCAGGAGGCGCTGGCAAAGGTCAAGCTGCTGAGCGGGTTTATCCCGATCTGCGCCTCCTGTAAAAAGATCCGGGACGATACGGGATATTGGCAACAGGTGGAAGCATACATTCAGAAACACTCCAATGCCGAGTTCAGCCATTCGATCTGCCCGGATTGCAGCCACAAGCTCTATCCGGAACTGTACCCGGAACCGCCCGGGAATACGGATCCCTTTAAGGAATGCTAGCCTTGCCGCCGGGGTCTTCCGGCGTTGCCCGGGGGGTTTTTGTTGCTTTTTGCATGGGATTTCCCGATACTGTTACCAGGATGTGATCGAACAGTCCTATTCTGATTCGGTCAAGCGGGGGGCCGGAAGAGTCCGGTTTTCTCATTTCTCCACTACGCGAGCGATTGCAAGGAGGGTCTTATGGAAACCAAGGATCTGAAAAAATTTTTGGCGGGGTTTGGCATTGCCAGCCTGCTGACCGGGGCCGGACTGGCTGCGCCCCCTGCGGCGAATGCCGCCGGCGGCAGCGGCTGAGGCGGCAGCAAGGGCAGTGCCGTGAGCACTGAGGAAAAGGCCAAGGCTGGGGCGGAAAAAGGGGCCGTGGAAACGAAAGGCACTCCGGAAGAGGAAGCGGCAAAAGCCAAAAAGAAAAAAGAAGAAGAAAAAAGTAAATCCGGGAAAAGCGGCTGAGGCGGCTGAAATAGAACGCAGGTTGCGTTCGAAGATATCTTCAAAAAAGGCAGGGGAAACCTGCCTTTTTTTATTGGCCACGGGCATCTGCCCCCGGTGTCTTGCGAAGGCACGGCAGCGCAGAAAATAGGCGTCCGTCCCTTCGCGGTGCGTGAGCGTACGGTTCAGAAAAAGCGGTAGATCACCGAGGTTGCCACACCCCAGAGCAGGATCAGGAGCGTTCCCCCGGCGCAGGCCCCGCCGAGCAGCCGGTGGCTGAGCAGTTCGCGGCGGTTTTCCTGATAGCCCAGAAGCAGCCCGCAGAGGATGCCAGTTGCCATGCCGCCTCCGTGGGCCCAGTTGTTGATCCCCGGCACCAGCAACCCAAAAATGAAGATGCCTATGGCCCAGCCGCCGATCTGCTGGTACACCTGCTGGCCATAGCTGCCGCCTCGGCTTTTCCCGTAATAGAGCGCCGCCCCGATCAGGGCGCAGACCGCGGCCGAAGCGCCGATGGTAAAAGGAACCCCGGCCAGGTAGGAGAGCAGAAAGCCGCCGATGCCGCCCAGGGTGTAGATGCTGAACATCCGCGGCAGGCCGTATTCCTGGATAACCAGGGGACCGATCTGCCGCAGGGCGATGAGATTGAAAACGAGATGGAGCAGGCTGCCGTGCAGGTAGCTGGCGGAGACCAGCGACCACCAGCGGTGCAGGCCGTCGATGGGCATGGTGCCCGTCGCTCCCAGCAGCAGGAGGCTGCGGTTGTCCGGGGAGAGAAAGCCGAAGGGGTTCATGCCCATGGACATGCCGCGCGGATTCATGAGCAGCGAGAGGACAAAGAGGGCGATGTTGAGACCGCTCAAGCCCGTGAGAAAGAGATTCTGGTCGTGGAACAGCCGCAGGAAGGCGTGGTTCTTCCACCAGACGCCGGGAGTCCTGATCCCGCAATAGGGGCAGAAGGGTTCATCCCGGCTGATGAGGCGGCGGCAATTGGGGCAGAGTTGCGAGGTCTTGCGGGAGTCTGTCATATGTGTGCTTGGATGGTTGTTGGGCTCATTTTTGTATCGCTTCAGCTAACCACACCCGGCCTGAAAAAACCAGAAAAAGCGTGACTGCATGGTCTGGGTCATTTGGGGAGACCACGTTGGGGACGCAGCCTCGTTTTTCCATGCAGGATTTGTACGGCACCACCATCCAGGCCCGGCTCGGTGTGGCGCACCGGTTGCATTCCGGGCTGGCCCCGGAACTCGGAGCCAATGAGGCGATTGCCGGGATGCTGGCCCAAGCCGGGCTTCTGCAGCGCGAACTCTCCGGGATCATGGCGGACCTGGACTTTGGGTCCCTCTGCTCCGTCTGCGGAGCCAGGGCTGGCGGCGGATGCTGCAGCAGTTTCATGGCTGGGGAGAATGACGTGATCCAGTTGCTGATCAATCTCCTGGCAGGGGTTTGTGTGCGAATCCTGCGGGAGGACGGGGAGTGCTGTTTTCTCGGGGAGCGTGGCTGTCTGCTTCTGTTCAAGCCCATGTTCTGCCTGAATTATAACTGCCGGCACATCAGGCAGACCGCCGGTCCAGCCCCGATGCACAGGCTGGACCAGGGAGTCGGCCGCCTGCTCCAGCAGCAGTATGGCCTGGAGCAACTGCTGCTGGAGTTTCTGCGGCAACGGGGTACGCTGACGGGTTGAGCCGCCGGTTAGCAGCCTTCCACGGCCTTGCCTTTTTTCTTGGCCGGGGCAGGAGCTGCGGCCGGGGTATCAGCCTGTGCCGGAGCAGCGGCAGCCGCGGTATGGCAGGCGATGCAGCCGGTGGGGCCCTTCTTGCCGTTCACCCCGGTGGCGTGGCAGGTCTTGCACCGGGCATGGAACACGTCCATGGGCTTCTGGAGCTTGGCATTGGCGAACTTCGCATTGTGGCAGCTTGCGCATTGCAAGCCATCCGTATTCCCCAGGCCGGCGATGGCCGCCTCGGTTATGGGCTGGTGCTTGGCGTCGTGATGGCAGGACCCGCAATCAAGGCCAAGGGCGGTGTGCTTGGCATGGCTGAAAAGGGCGGGTTTCTTCCCCTTGATCACCAGATCCTGGGCCGGGGCCGCGGTCTTTCCGGCGGCCTGGGCCGTATGCAGGTCGGTCATGGTCATGGTCAGACCGGCCGCGCACGCCATGGCAAGGGCAATCATTGTTTTTTTCATCGTGGTTCCTCCTGAGGTTGTTTTTTGTTTCCAGGGGTGGCCCCTGTTACATCTCTCTCCTGTTGCCTGTATCCTATCCACGGCCCAGAGGTTTTCCTAGAGGACATGGGGTGATGTCTGGCGACATCGGCTGCTGGGCAGGGGATGTCGGGTGGCCGTGCCGGGCAGCCATCGATTTCCGTTGCCCCTGTTTTGACGGGCATGGTAGTCTGGCCCCGGTAAAAGAGTCCGGGATGCGCGGTTGTGTTTTGCTTAAAGGGGCGGGAAAGATGACGTATCGGAAATCAGGCGGAAAAACGGAGCTTCTGGCCCCGGTGGGGAGCGTGGAGTCGTTTTTCGCCGCCCTGGAGAGCGGGGCCGATGCCGTATACTGCGGCCTGCAGGAGTTTTCCGCCCGGGCCAAGGCCAAGAATTTCACGGTGGACGAGGTGGAGAAGATGACCGCCCATGCCCACCAGCAGCACCGTCGGCTCTATATCGCCCTCAACACCCTGATCAAGGAAAAGGAGCTGCCCCGGGTGGTGGGGATTGTGGCCGATCTGGCCGGGATCGGGGTCGATGGCCTGATCATTCAGGATCTCGGGGTCTGGCGGCTGGCCCGCACTCATTTTCCCGGTTTGCCCCTGCACGCCTCAACCCAGTTGGCCGTGCACAACGCGGCCGGGGTCAGGATGCTTGAGCAGATGGGGTTTTCCCGGGCGGTTTTGGCCCGGGAGCTCTCCTTGGCCGAGATCGGGGCGATCCGGCAACAAAGCGCCATCGAGCTGGAGCATTTTGTCCACGGCGCCTTATGTTTTTCCGTTTCCGGCCAGTGCCTGTTTTCTTCCGCAGTGAGCGGGATGAGCGGCAACCGGGGCCGTTGCGCCCAGCCCTGCCGCCGCCGCTATCTCAACCGGGAACAGCCGGGCTACCATTTTTCCACCAGCGATTTCTCCGCCCTGTCCCTGCTACCCCAGTTGCTCAAGGCCGGGGTTGTCAGCCTCAAGATCGAAGGGCGGATGAAGAGCGCCGAGTATGTGGCCCGGGTGGTGGCGGCCTACCGGCTGGTGCTGGACGCCCCGGAAAGCGGGCGCAAGCAGGCGATGCAGGAGGCCGAGGAGCAGTTGGCCCTTTCCTTTGGCCGGAAGTCCACCAAGGGGTTTCTTACCGGTTCCATCCCGGCGGCGATTGCCGATTCCGCCACGCAGGGGACTCTGGGTAAGCATCTCGGCGAGGTGACTTCGCTGCGCGGCGGCATGCTGGGCTTTACGACCAGCGACCGGCTGCATGTGGGCGACCGGATCCGCGTCCAGCCGAAAAACGACCAGGCCGGCACCGGTTTTACGGTGCGGGAGCTGTGGCTTGAGCAGAAAAAACAGAAAGTCGTCAAGGCCGGGGATTTTGTCCGGGTGCGAATCCCTGACAAGGGCGGCTTTTTCCAGGTGGGGGACACGATCTTCAAGGTGGGGGGCAAGGCCGCCTTTACCATGAGCCCGGAGGCTTGCCGCGCCACGCTCGCTCAGGTGGCGGTGCCGGAAAAGAGCCCGGCCCAAAAGGAAATCCTGACCAAAGCCCGTGTCCAGGCCATTGCCAGTCTGCTGCCGGCCGCTGCCCCCCCGGTCGCCTCTGTCCAAACCCTCACTGTGCGCGGCCGGGAGCCCCAGGATTTTCGTATCCTCGATGAGCCTGGGGTTGCCGAGCTTGAACTGGTGCTGACCCCGGAGACCATGGCGGGGTTGAAAAAGATGGACCTCCACCGCGCTGATTGGCAGGGGCGGATCATCTGGGAAATCCCGCCCATGCTCTTCGGCGCGGAGTGGGACGAATACCGGAGGGCGGTGGGGATGCTGGCCGGGCAGGGCTTTTGCCGCTTCCGGCTCAACAATCTGGGGCATCTTCCCCTGTTTAGCGGGCTGTCCGACCTGACCCTGCTGGGCGGCTTCCGCTGCTACACCCTGAACAGCCAGGCCGCCCTTGCCTGGCAGGAGCTGGGGTTGGCCGGACTCACCGCCGATCTGGAGGATGACCGCAAAAACCTGCAGGAGCTTTTCCGCCGGGCAGAACATCTGCCTCCCCTGGCGGTCACGGTCTACAGCCCGCTGGTGGTGATGCTTTCTCGCATCCCGGTCCGGGGGGTGCGGCCCGGCGCGGTGCTGCGGGCGGAAGGGGGCGAGGGGTACCGCGTTTTCCAGCATCACGGCCTCACCGAGGTTCTGGCGGAGCAGGATTTCTCCCTGCTGGGGCATCTCGGGGCACTCAAGTCCATGGGCTGCGCCCGGATCATCGTTGACCTGAGCCATTGCGGGGCGATGTCCGCCAAGGGGCAACAGGTGCTGGGAGCCCTTAGTGTGGATCAACCCCTGCCGGAAACCACGATTTTCAACTATCAGCGCGGCCTGGCCTGAATTTTTCCTTGCAAATTCAAGCCGCTTTTTCTAAATATAAGGCCCTGTTGTTTTCTGCCTGACGTGCATGGCAATGTGTTTTCGTCGGGTACCTATCACCTGGCCCCGCCTTTACCCTGCGCTTGTCCCTCGCGTAAAGCTCCCCGACCATCTGATATCTACCCGATACTGCAAAGTATTCTGGAGGGAATTATCCGATGAGCACCCGTTTGGTTCCTGAGTTTTTTTCCTGCATCAAGGATGGCTGCGCCCGCAAGCATCTGGGCCGGGAGGTCATGGCCGGCGTTCTGGTCGGCATTGTCGCCCTGCCGCTGGCCATCGCCTTTGCCATTGCCTCTGGGGTCAAGCCCGAGCAGGGGATTTTCACCGCCATCATCGCGGGTTTTCTCATCTCGTTTCTGAGCGGCAGCCGGGTGCAGATCGGCGGTCCCACCGGCGCTTTCATCGTCGTGGTGTTCGGCATTGTCGCCAAGTTCGGCTACGACGGACTGGCCATGGCCACCCTGATGGCCGGGGTGTTCCTGGTCGGCATGGGACTGGCCCGGATGGGGGCGGTGATCAAGTTCATCCCCTATCCCATGACCATTGGCTTTACCAGCGGCATCGCCCTGATCATCGCCACCACCCAGATCAAGGATTTTTTCGGGCTGACCATCCCCGCAATCTCCGGGGAGTTTGTCCATAAGATCCGCGATTACGCGCACCATGCCGATACCCTGAATGCCTCGGCCCTGCTGGTCGGAGTCATCTCGCTGCTGATCATCGTCTTCTGGAGCAGGCTGACCAAAAAGGTGCCCGGCTCCATCATCGCCATCCTGGCCGGTACCGGGATGGTCCATTTCCTGGCCCTGCCGGTGGAGACCATCGGCTCGCAGTTCGGCAGCGTGCCCAGCATGTTGCCCATGCCGCGCCTGCCCCATCTTGACTGGGCCATGCTCCCGCAACTGATTTCGCCCGCCCTGACCATCGCCCTGCTGGGCGCCATCGAATCGCTGCTTTCCGCGGTGGTGGCCGACGGCATGACCGGGATGCGCCACCGTTCCAACATGGAGCTGGTGGCCCAAGGGGTCGCCAACATCGCCTCACCCTTTTTCGGCGGGATTCCGGCCACCGGCGCCATCGCCCGGACCGCGACCAACATCAAGAACGGCGGCCGCACCCCGGTGGCCGGCATGGTCCATGCCGTTACCCTGCTGCTGATCCTGCTGCTCTTCGGCCGCTGGGCCGTGCTCATCCCCATGCCCACCCTGGCGGCGATCCTGCTGGTGGTCGCCTTCCACATGAGCGAATGGCAACATTTCGTCAAGCTGTTCCGCGCCTCCAAGTCGGATATCCTGGTAATGCTCAGCACCTTTTTCCTCACGGTTTTCGTCGATCTGACCATCGCCATCCAGACCGGCGTCGTCCTTTCCGCTCTGCTCTTCATGAACCGCATGGCCCAGGTCACCGAGGTGCGCAACATCACTGCCGAGCTCAACGAAGAGTACGGCAAGGAGGATGCCCTGGCCATCGCCACCCGCGAGGTCCCCAAGGGGGTGGAGGTGTTTGAGATCTACGGGCCGTTTTTCTTCGGGGCCGTCACCCAGTTCAAGGATACCCTGAACATCGTCAAGACCCCGGCCGGGGTCTTGATCTTGCGGATGCGCCATATTTTGACCATCGACGCCACGGCTCTGCAAGCCCTGGAGGATCTGCTGGCCAAGACCCGCAAGGATGGCACGGCCCTGATCCTCTCCGGCGTCCGGCCACAGCTCCGGGTCTCCCTTGACCGCAACCGATTCACCGAAAAAATCGGTCAGGAGCATATTTTCGGGCATATCGATGACGCCCTGGCCGGGGCCCGGAAGATCCTGGCACAACAGCAACAGACGTTTGAGGCGGAATAAAGGAGTTGCAGGCAGGCAGCCGCGGTTTCCCGGGCAAGGAGGTATGCAGAACCGAGGCGGCTCCTGAAAAAAAACAGGCGGCCCGCCCCGGAAGGGGAAGCCGCCTGTGGTCCGGCCAAGGCTGGTGCCGGAAAAGAGCTGCTCAGCGGAAGATGATCAGGGTATTGTCGCGGTCCCGGCCCGGACGGCCTAGGTATGCCGGGCGGTATCTGCTTTCCTGCCAGCGGTGCTTTTCCTTGTGCCGGTAATGCCCTCTGCCCGGCGGATAATAGTCGCGGTCGATGATTACCGTCTGGCTCACCACCCTCCGGCTGTTGTCCTGGAGAACCCAGGCCCCGTTTTCGTAGCAGGCGGTGGAATAGACCCGTTCCGGCCGGCCGTTCACCTGCGCCAAGACCTCCACCTCCCGGCAATCGCCGGGATCCTCGTATTGCCGGACAACCCTGGGTGGCGTGGAGTACACCCGGCCAGTCCTTCCCTGGTCCTTGTCCATTTCATTGCCGACCATATAGCCGAGCACCCCGCCGATGGCGGTGCCCAGCAGGGTGCCCTCGGTGTTGCGGCCGATGGCCTGGCCGAGGATGGCGCCCCCGGCCGCGCCGCCCAAGGCCCCGGTTTGCGCGGCGCTGTCCGCCTGGACGTTCTGGGTCGCAAGCAATAATCCGGCACATGTTACGAGCAGTGTTCGTTTCAGCATATTCCCTCCTTGCGAGAATAAACTCTTTTGGCTGTGTTGCAAAAAGTGCACACCCTGTTTTCAGTTTCACCGTACGCCGGAATAAGGGGGTTTTCCAGCCGACATGGGGCGTGGTTGGGGCAATAGCGACCCGATGTCGGGTTCTCTCGCCCGGACATCGGGTCGCTGCAGGGGGTGCAATGCATCCGTCACCCTTTTCCCTGCGTGCGGATCCATCAGGAATTGCCTCTTTAGCGCAAGCATGCTAGAAGGGAGGATAGATTCCGTTTACCAGGGACTCCCCATGCGCCGTCAGATCCTGCTGTCCATCGCCATCCGTTTTCTCATCTACTTCACGCACTGGCTGGTGCTGGCCTATCTGCCCCTGCTTCTCAAGGGCTACGGCTTGAGCGACCTGCAAATCGGCATGGCCATCGGCTTTTTTTCCCTCTCCTCCATGGCGTTGATGCTGCCGCTGGGATTGTTTTCCGATATTTTTTCGCCTCGGCGGACCATGCTCTGCGGTGCGTTGCTCTATGGGGGGTATTTTGGCGCCCTCCTGACCGCCCGCTCCTTTGGCTGGATTCTGGCGGCGGTCTGCGTCGGGGGCTTGGGGAGCGCGGCCCTGGTGGTGGTGAGCGAATCCCTCTATCTCAAGCATTTCGGGCAGATTCAGCGGAGCCGCAGGGTGGCGACCTACCAGTTGAGCACCTATCTGGGCTTCGGTCTCGGCCCCCTGGCCGGCGGCCTTGTGGTGCAGACCGCGCCGGAGCTGATCTTTGTTTTTGCCGTGGCCGGGGCCGGAGCCATCTTTCTGCTCTCGCTGTTTCTGATTGATTATGAGCCCATTGTCTTTTCCTTTAAGGAGTACAGCGGGGATATCCTCCAGTTCAAGCCGCTGCTGCTGATCGCCTGTCTTTTTGTCCTGGGCACCCACTTCGGGGTGGAGCAGACCTCTTTTTCCCTGCTGCTGAGGGAAAAATTCGGGCTGCTCCCCCGGGAGATAGGCTTGGTCTTTGCCTGCATGGGGCTGTGGATGGCCCTGGCGGTTCCCCTGGTCGGCAAATATCACGACAAGCGGAGGTCGGTGTTCCTCTTTTTTCTCGGCGGCATGGCCTTTTCCGCGCTGTTCCAGGTGCTGACCCCGCTGGCGGTCGGCATTCGGAGCCTGGTGGTCATCCGGCTGCTCCACAACCTGGGCGATACCGTGGCCCTGCTGGAACTCGGGGTGCTGGTGGCGCTGCTTTTTCCCTCCGGCCGACTGGGTGGCAATTCCGGTCTGCTCTACGGGGTGCGCACCCTGGCCACCTTTCTTGCCGCAGTGGTCTCCGGGAGCCTGAACCGGGAGTGGGGCTACGGCGCCTCCTTCATGGGGAGCGGCCTGTTTGTCCTCTGTTTTGTGGCCGGATGCGTCGCCTTTATCGGGTTCAGTCCAACGCGGCGGCAGGCGGTGGGCTGGCAGGGCGATCAGAAATGAAAGGCGAAGATTCTGCCTGTTACCAATCATATGTTATTAATAAGTTCATAAGATACTAGACACAGTGAAGGCATATTTAACGAGCGGATGATGAAAAAACTTGGCGATCTTATCCGGCATGTTCTGGAGCGCTCGGAGGTGGCTTATG
>Ga0074195_1002159_pt1 | contig 23230 bp, 22 predicted proteins | sample EPASupsiteHSE623_FD_64525 | JGI IMG/M metagenome (GOLD analysis project Ga0074195, IMG submission 64525) | Bioremediated contaminated groundwater from EPA Superfund site, New Mexico - Sample HSE6-23 | ecosystem: Environmental > Aquatic > Deep subsurface > Groundwater > Contaminated ...
AAAAAAGAGCCCCAAAAAATAGGCGCTGGAATCGCGTATAAACGATTTTTATTTCTTTCGAGGGGTTTTTGATGGCGTTTTTTGAGTTGCATTTTTGGTCAAAGGGGGTTTTTCTGCGGAATCAATTTAGTATTGTGTCCCTGAAATAGGCCCTGAAGCTGGGGAACCGTTGCGTCATAATTTGTTCGGGTTGTATAAGTGGAAGCCCGGGGATTGGCGGATAATATATTCCTACGACGATGAAAAGGTTACGATATTTGCGGTTGGGAACCGGAATAAAATTTACGGCGGACATTAGAGCCTGTTTAGAATCTTTCTTTCGTAGCGAAAGCGGCGATTTTGCCTCTGAGACGTAGCGGGCTGAGGCGAGCAGGCCTGTAAGCCGAAGACCGCGAAGTATCAGGGGCAAAAGCACCGCTTGCAGCAGAATACGAAGATTCTAAACAGGCTCTTAGATTCTTTCAGAAGTCAATGCTCCCAATCCGTCATTGCGGGCAAAGCGCGGCACTCTACGCCCTGTTTGCGGTTCTTTTTATTGTAAAATGGTACAGGCGAGTTGGAGGGGATGTGAAAAAATACGTCATTACCGCCGTCATTGAGCAGGACGAGGACGGAATGCTGCTGGCAAAAGTCCCCGATTTGCCCGGCTGCCACACTCAGGCCAAAACAATGCCGAAGTTGCTGTCCCGCATAAAAGAAGCCGTAACGCTTTGCCTTGAGGTGAGTAATGTCCAGTTTCATAATTTAGTATTGTGTCCCCATTTCCCCATGTCCCCATTTCCCCATATCAATAAGCCATAATGTATCTAGTTTACTTGGATGAAGTAAAACATGATAGTATGCGGGAGCCGTATTATTGGCTCTGCGGCCTTGCCGTGCCCGAAGAGGATATTGCAGAGGTCGAGACCTGTCTTGGTACAATCGCTGGGGAATATTTTGGGTCATCTCTGATTGACGTTTCTACGGAATTTCATGCAACAAGCATTATCCAGGGTAAGTGCGCTTTTAAAGGCCATAATGTCGCTCGGCGTCTTGCGCTTATAAAGCGCCTGTCCGATGTAATCTCTAAGCATCCTAATCTAGGGCGAATAGTGATCCGACTAAATCCAGCCAAGATGGATCCGAAGAATTGCCAATCGGTAGCATTCATGTTTATCGTTGAGCGTGTTAATCAGTTGATGTGCACACGAAAGTCGCATGCGCTGCTTATTGCCGACCGAGACGAGCAATTTGTCGGAGTTAATGTCCGAAATCTCTCTCAATACAAGGCAACGGGCACAAACTTCCCCTACGGCCAACAGATTAAAAATGTGGTGGATACGGTGCATCATACTTGCTCTCACCACAGTAGACTTATACAGTTGGCGGATGTCTACGCCTATTCTGTCGCGCTATGCTCAAAAACAGGACTGACGCATCTCAGAAAAGATTTTTCCAGTTATGCCCGTAAGTTGGACAACTTCCTTTTTCCCACTAAGTATAAATATTGGCCGCCTGAATAGTTTGCGTTTGAAAAGTTAGTTTTTTCACTATGTTTTTCTCCCTGTAAAATTCCTCCCTTCACCCACCTTGATTTAACGGCAGTTTAACGGCATGTTAATGGCAACGGGGGAATACACGAGTCAAACCGTCATGGACCGGACGGGCCCTGATTTGCTATAAGATATATGGCGATGTCGGATTCAGCCGCGCCGCAAAAATCGGCAAATCTTAGCGGCTGAACGGATTATTGAGGCATCGCCGGAACTTGCGGAGGCAAGACAATGCAGAACATATCAATGAAGACCATGCTGGAAGCGGGCGTCCATTTCGGACATCAGACCTCCCGCTGGAATCCCAAAATGGGCCGTTACATATTCGGCGAAAGAAACGGCATCCACATACTCGACCTTCAGAAAACAGCCAAGGAACTCAAAAAAGCCTACGCTTTCCTCAAAGACCAGGCCGCGGCGGGCGCGAAATTCATGTTCGTCGGCACCAAAAAGCAGGCGCAGGAGATAATCCGCGTCGAGGCCGAGCGCGCGCAGGTGGCCTGCGTGCACGAAAAATGGCTCGGCGGCACGCTTACCAACTTTACGACGATAAAGCGCTCAATCGAGCGTTTTGATGAGCTTGAGAAATGGGAGAAGGACGGCCTTTTCAAAGCCATCTCCAAAAAAGAGGTTTCCCGCCTTACCAAAGAGATGATGCGCTCACGCAAGCTGCTGTCGGGCATACGCATGATGAAAGCGCCGCCGGAGGTTATGTTCGTCATAGACCCCGTCGAGGACCACGGCGCGGTGCTGGAAGCGCGCAAGCTGGGCATCAAGATAGTGGGCGTGTGCGACACCAACTCGGACCCGGACCTTATTGACTACCCCATCCCAGGCAACGACGACGCCGCACGCTCCATCAAGCTCTTCTGCTCCATGGCCGCCGACGCCGTTTTGGAAGGCCGCAAGGAAACCGAGGATAAAAAGCTCGCCGCGCAAAAGCCCGCGCAGACCGAAGAACAGGTTGAAGCTCCGGCGGAAGTTCCCGCCGAAGCCGCGCCTGTGGCGCAAGCGCCAGCAACGGAAGCCGCGCCCGCAGTTCCGGTGGCTGATGCCGCCGCCGCACCGCAGGCATAATCGCGCACAGGCACAATTTCGACGCTAAGGAGAGCACATGACGACAGCACAAGGTTCGCTTTCGGAAAAAATAATGACCCTGCGCGAGAAGACCGGCGCAGGCATAATGGACTGCAAAAAGGCGCTGGTTGAAAACAACGGCGATATCGAAAAAGCGGTTGAGTTCCTCCGCAAAAAAGGCCTGGCGGACGTCGCAAAACGCGCCGCGCGCAGCACAAAGGAAGGGCTCGTGGCGGTGAAAGTCTCCCCCGACGGCAAAACCGCCGCCATGTCGGAAATCACCTGCGAGACCGACTTCGTGGCCAAAACGCCGGACTTCAAGAAACTTTCTGAGGACATCGTTTCCTACGTTCTCGCCAACCCCAAAGACGGCGATTACTCCGACGACGCCAAAATAAAGGAAATGGTGCTGGCGGTAGCGCCCAAGCTCGGCGAAAACATGAGCCTGCGCCGCGCCGTGAATTACCGGCTCTCCGGCAACGGGGCGATATTTTATTACCTTCATTCCGACAACAAAAAGGCCGCGCTGGTCGAACTCGCCTGCGAGAACGCATCCTCGCCGGTCGCCAAACTTCAGGAAGCCGCCAAGGAACTGGGTATGCAGATAGTCGCCATGTTCCCCCGCTTCCTGTGCAAGGCGGAAGTTCCCGCCGCGGAAATCGAGAAGGAAAAAGAGATTTACACCACCCAGGCCAAAAATCAGGGCAAGCCCGACGCCGCCATCGCCAAGATGCTCGAAGGGCGCATCAAGAAGTTCTACGAGGAAATCTGCCTGCTCAATCAGGCCAGCGTGAAAGACTCCAAGAAAACCGTGGAGCAGTATCTCGCCGACATCACCTCCGATTGCGGGAAAGTAACGGTGAAACGCTTCGCCCGCTATCACCTCGGCGTCTGATATCATGCCGCGCAGGGTATTGCTGAAGCTTTCAGGCGAAGCTCTTATGGGCAAAGGGGGGCGCGGCATTGATGCCGGCGCCCTCCGGCTTATTTCAGTGGAAATAGCCGCCGCCCGCGCGAAGGACACGCAGTTGGCCATAGTGATAGGCGCGGGCAACATCTGGCGCGGCGCAAAGGACGGCGGCGGCATGATAGACCGCGTCACGTCCGACAACATGGGCATGATGGCGACGATGATGAATTCGCTCGCGCTTCAGGCCGCGCTTGAAAAAGAAGGCGTGCCGACGCGGGTGCAGACCGCCATTCACGTGATGCAGCTTGCCGAGCCGTTCATCAGGCGCCGCGCCATCCGCCATCTCGAAAAAGGCCGCGTGGTTATTTTCGCCGGCGGCACCGGCAATCCCTATTTCACCACTGACACCGCCGCCGCGCTGCGCGCCTCGGAAATAGAGGCGCAGGCGCTGCTCAAGGCCACTCAGGTGGACGGCGTTTACACCGACGACCCGCGCGCCAACCCCAAAGCGCGCCCTATAAAGGAAATAAGCTGCGCGCAAGCCCTGCAGCGCAATCTGCGGTTCATGGACTCTTCCGCGCTCTCGCTTTGCCGCGAAAACCATATTCCGATAACGGTGTTCAACCTGCACGTCAAGGGCAACATAAAACTGGCGGTGGCGGGCAAACGCGTGGGCACGCTGGTTTCCTGAGGTGATAATGACCAAAACACAAGCCAAAAAAATCGCGCAGTCGCTGCTTAAAAAAGCGCCGGCTGCCATACTGACCTCTATTGACGGAAACGGTTTTCCGTCCTGCCGTGCGATGCTGAACCTGAAAAGCAACACGCTCAAAACCGTCTGGTTCACCACCAACGCCCCGTCGGAAAAAGTGGCGCAGTTCCGCGCCAACGCGAAGGCGTCGGTTTATTTTACGGTGCCGGGCCGGTTCGAGGGCGCGCTGCTCAAAGGCAAAGTGAAAATCATCACGGACATGAAGGTCAAAAAGAAACTTTGGGAGCCAGGCTGGAAAATGTACTATCCCGAAGGCGTTGCCGACCGGAACTACTGCGTGCTGCGTTTCGACGCGGCGGGCGGCAGGGTTTACAGCAACTTCACGAAAACCGATTTCAAACCGTAAGAGCCTGTTTGAAGTCTCTCTTTCGTCGCGAAAGCGGCGCTTGCAGCAGAATACGGAGACTTTAGAAAGGCTCTAAGCCCCCGGAAAGGGGTTAATCAGGCCGGATAAAGCGAGGGGGATTTACATGGACGCAAACGCAGCAGTGAGCCAGATAATGTCGAATGTCGAAAAAAGCATGGCCGAGCATGTCGAGAAGCTTGCTAAAGAACTCGGCACGCTGCGCACGGGCCGCGCCAACCCGCAGTTGCTGGAAAACATCCGCGCGGACTACTACGGCGCGGCCACGCCGCTCAAGCAACTGGGCGCGATAACGGTTCCCGACGGGCGCACTCTGGAAATACAGGCGTGGGACGTTGCCGCGCTCGAGGCCATAGAAAAAGCCATCCAGAAAAGCGACCTCGGCGTTTCGCCCGTCAACACCGGCAAGCTCATCCGCATCTCCATCCCGCCGATGACCGAGGACCGCCGCAAGCAATTGGTGAAAACCATAAAAGCGATGTCCGAGGAATTCAAGGTGAAAGTCCGCAACGAGCGGCGCGACGCCATAGAGCGCATAAAAAAAGCGCAGAAAACAGGCGACATCTCCGAAGACGACGCCAAGCGCTTCGAGCAGTCCGCGCAAAAGCTCACAGACCTCCACGTGAAAAAAGTGGACGACACCATCGCCGCCAAAGAAAAGGAACTGCTGACGATTTAGTCCGCTCAAAAACCGATGCCAGCGCTTCCCTCCGGCTTAAGGCGAGAGAGCCTGCCCGTCCATGTCGCCATAATAATGGACGGCAACGGCCGCTGGGCGCGCGGCAGGGGCAAATCGCGCCTCGCCGGGCACCGCGCCGGAACGCAGACCGTGGAGGAGATTGTAACCGAATGCTCAGACCTCGGCATAAAATACCTCACGCTTTACGCCTTCTCCGCTGAAAACTGGTCGCGCTCCAAAACCGAGGTTTCCGCGCTGATGCGGCTGCTGGATTTTTTTCTGCGGGCCAAAGAGGAGCTGTTCGTAAAAAACAACGTCCGCCTCGCCGCCATAGGACGGCTTGACGGACTGCCGGGCAATGTCCAGCGCAGTCTTGCCGAACACATCAGGCGTTTTTCCGCGCACACCGGCCTGACGCTGTGCCTTGCGCTCAATTACGGCTCCCGTCAGGAGATAACGGACGCCGTGAACGCCGCGCTAAGTTCCGGCGCCAAATCCGTGAACGAAAAAACTTTTGCCGGTTACCTCTCCACCGCCGGAATGCCGGACCCCGATTTGGTGATACGCACCTCCGGCGAGTTGCGCCTGTCCAACTTTCTGCTGTGGCAGGCGTCTTACGCCGAGCTTTACTTCACGCCGGTCTGCTGGCCTGATTTCAACAAGGCTCAGTTGCACAAGGCGCTGCTCGATTTCGCAAGCCGCGACAGGCGTTTTGGAGGCGCCCGCTAAATGCTTCTTCCCCGCATACTGACCGCAATAGTCGGAATACCGCTGGTGCTGGCCGCCATACATCTGGGAGGCGCGCCGTATCTGGCCTTCATCGCGCTGGTCATCGCGCTGGCGCTTTACGAGTACGGGCTCATCCTCTGGACCGGCGGACGCAAAGTTCAGCGGATTCCGCTGGTGGTTTTCGGATTGTTCATGGCGTTCATAGCGGTGCTGGAGCGCATACCGCTCAACCAGCCGCAGGCGGACCACTTGCTGCCGCTGGCCATAAACGCCGTCATCCTCGGCGTGGTGCTGTGGGAGGTCTTTTCGCCGGGGCGCTCGCTTGAGCGGCTGGCGTTCACCTTCTTCGGCGTCTTTTTCATACCGTGGTCGCTGGCGCATCTGGTGAATCTGCGGGACATACGCCCCAACGGCGAATACCTGACCTATATGCTTTTCATCACCGTCTGGTGCGCGGACACCGCGGCCTATTTCGCCGGCAAAACGTGGGGGCGGCACAAGCTCGCCGAAGAAATCAGCCCGAAAAAAACCTGGGAAGGCGCGCTGGCGGGATTCGTGTGCGCGGTCTTGCTGTCGCTTGTGATACGCGGCCTGCTCATGCCGGACATGATGAGCGTTCCGCTGGCGCTGGCGCTCGGCGCGCTCGCCGGAACGGTGGGGCAGCTTTCCGATTTGGCGGAGTCCATCATAAAGCGCAGCGTCGGCGTGAAGGATTCGTCCTCGCTGCTGCCGGGCCACGGCGGCGTGCTGGACCGATTCGATTCCTATCTGCTGCTGGCTCCGGTTTATTATTACACCGCGCTGTTTGTCGGCATGTCCTTGAAATGACAAAAAACATCACCGTCCTGGGCTCGACGGGCTCCATCGGCCTGTCCGCGCTGGACGTAATCGAAAATCTGGGCGGAGATTACCGCGTTTTCGCGCTCTCTGCGCGTTCCAACTGGAAAAAAATTCTGGAACAGGCCCGCCGCCACCGTCCCAAATACGTCACCGTTTTCGACCCCGCCGCCGCGCAAAAACTTGAAGGCAATCTGCCAAGTGGCGTGAAACTGCTTCCGCCGGGCGTGGAAAGCCTCATGGAAATTTCGGCGCACCCGCAGGCGAATTTGATTGTGGACGGGCTTGTGGGCGGCATCGGTTTCGCGCCGCTGGTGTCGGCTATAAAAGCCGGAAAGACAATCGCGCTTGCCAATAAAGAACCCATTGTTATGGCGGGCGAAACGCTGATGAAGGAATGCGCCCGCTGGAACGCGCGGATAGTGCCGGTGGATTCGGAGCCTTCCGCCATTTTCCAGTGCCTCGAGTGCGAGGGCGGCGCTGCCGCCGGCGCTATCGCCCGCGTTTTTCTCACCGCCTCCGGCGGCCCGTTTTTCAAGCGCAAAGGCTCCCTTTCCGGCGTGACGCCGCGCCAAGCGATTTCGCATCCGCGCTGGAACATGGGCCCAAAAATCAGCGTGGATTCCGCGACCCTGATGAACAAAGGCTTCGAGGCTATCGAGATAGCGGCGCTGTTTTCGCTGCCGCTGGAAAAAATAAACATAGTCATACACCCGCAGTCCATAATCCATTCCGCCGTGGAGTACAAGGACGGTTCGGTGCTGGCGCAGATGTCCCTGCCGGACATGCGGCTGCCGATTCAATACGCGATAACATACCCGGAAAGAAAACCCTCGCCGGTGCAGCCGCTGAACCTGTTTGATATCCGCAGACTGGAGTTTCATGAGCCGGACCTGCGCCGGTTCGAGTGCCTGTCGCTCGCGCTGGAAAGCGCGCGGCGCGGCGGCGGCTGGCCCGCGGTGCTCAGCGCGGCGGACGAAATTGCTGTTGAACTGTTCCTGTCGGGTTTAATAGGATTTAACGATATACCCTCCCTCGTCAGGAAAACGTTGTCCGCGTACAACGGTTCAGGGCGGAGCATTTCCATCTCGGACGCGGTAGAGGTGGACGAATGGGCGCGCAACAAGGCGCGCGAACTGGCGCGCACCGGCGCATTCAGGCGCAAAACGGCGCCGAGGAAAATAAAATGCTGAATTTCATATTTTACTGGGCGACCTCGATTGTCGCCGTGGCTTTGACCTTCGGACTGGTGATTATCATACACGAGTACGGCCATTTCCTGCTTTGCCGGCTGCTCAAAATCCGCGTGGAAACGTTCGCCTTCGGCTTCGGGCCCGAGATATGGAGCCGCACCGTAAACGGCACCAAATACGTGGTCCGCTGGATACTGCTGGGCGGCTACGTCAAGCCCGCCGGAGAGGCGCTCGACGAGGCCAAGGGCGCGCCGGACGAGTATTTCTCGAAACCATGGTATGCGCGCATAGCCGTGCACCTTGCCGGCCCGGCGATGAATTACGTGCTGGCGTTCGCGCTGTTTACCGGCGTCATATATTTCGGCGGTACGCCGGTTCCGTCCTCCGACCCGGTTATAGGCGAGCTTACGGAAAGCTATCCCGCCAGTCTCGCCGGACTTAAGGAAGGCGACAGGATTACGGCGGTGGACGGCGAAAAAATCACCACCTGGACGCAGATGGCGCGGACCATACATTCCAAACCCGCCATCCCCATCAAAATAAGTTACGAGCGCGACGGCAAAACCGCCGACGCCACCCTCGTCCCCCGCACCGACAGCACGGGCAAATTCGGCCTCATCGGCATACTGCCGGGCGTGGTGTACAAAAATATCGGCGTGTTCAAATCCGTCGGCCTCGGCGCGTACCAGTGCTATTACTGGACCGAGTTCACCGTGGTCACGCTGGCTTCCAAAATCCACCAGCGCGAACGCCCGGACCTCGCTGGGCCCGTGGGCATAGTGCACATGGTCAGCAAGGCGGCGCATACCGGGTTCGCCAATTTCCTGTTTCTGGTCGCGCTCATCTCGGTGGCGGTGGGTTTTTTCAACCTGCTTCCCGTGCCGGTGCTTGACGGCGGGCAGTCGCTGCTTTTCCTGTGGGAAGGCATAAGCCGCCGCAAGCTGACCGAAAAGGTTTTTCAGGTGGCAAATTCAATCGGGCTGGCGTTTCTGGTCTGCGTCATAGTATTCGCCACTTACAGCGATATCGTCCGCATAGCCGGCAGTTCGCGCTCCAAACCGGCCGCGGCGGACACCTCTAAAAAATGAAAACGGTTTTACCACGGCGAAAAACCCGCGCGGTGAAAGTGGGCCGCATTGCCGTGGGCGGCGGCGCGCCGGTATCCGTGCAGGCGATGTGCAACACGGATACGCGCGACCTGAAGGCAACGGCGGCGCAGGTGCGCCGTCTGGAAGCCGCCGGATGCGAGATTGTCCGCGTCGCGGTGCCGGACATGCAAGCCGCGCTCAACCTGCGGTCCATTAAAAAAGCTTCGGCGATGGCGCTGGTGGCGGATATCCATTTCGACCACCGTCTGGCACTGGAAGCGGTGCGTCAGGGCGTGGATAAAATCCGCATCAATCCCGGCAATATCGGCGACAGGGACAAGGTGCGCGAAGTCGCCAAAGCCTGCGCCGCCAGCGGCATCCCGATAAGAATAGGCGTAAACGCCGGTTCGCTGGCCGCGCTCAAAAAAATCCCCGGCAAGCCGGACTGGACGCCCGCCGCATGGGCACGCAAGATGGTTTCCGAGGCGTTGCGCGAAGTCGGCACGCTTGAAGATTTGGGATTTAAAGACATACTGGTTTCGCTTAAAGCCGACGATTTGCCGCGCACGCTGCTGGCAAACCGGCTGTTCGCCTCCAAAACGGATATCTCGCTGCACATCGGCGTCACGGAAGCGGGTTCGCTGGTTCCCGGCGCGGTAAAATCCTCAGTCGCGCTCGGCGCACTCTTGACGGAAGGAATAGGCGACACTGTGCGCGTTTCGCTTACCGAGCCGCCGGAACTGCAAGTGCGCTGCGCGTTCGAAATTTTAAAAGCGCTCGGGCTGCGCGAGTACGGGCCCGATATCATTTCTTGCCCGACCTGCGGGCGCTGCCGGGTGAACGTGCATGACACGGTAGCCAAGCTCGAAAATATAATCTATTCTGACCGCCGCCTGCTCAAAAAAGCGGAAGGGCTTAAAATCGCCGTAATGGGCTGCGCCGTCAACGGCCCCGGCGAAGCGCGCGAGGCGGACTTCGGCATCGCGGGCGGACAGGGCGAAGGCGTGTGGATAGAAAAGGGCAAAATTTTGCATAAAATCCCCCAGAATAAATGGGTCGGCGCGATAATCGCGCGCATTAAAAAAGGAAGATAATCATGAAACTCAGCCAATATTTCGTTCCCACTCTGCGCGAGGCGCCGCAGGACGCCGACGCCGTTTCCGCAAAACTGATGCTGCGGGCCGGTCTAATCCGCAAGCTCGGCAGCGGCACTTATGAATGGCTGCCGCTTGGATTTCGGGTGCTCAAAAAGGTGGAGCAGATTGTCCGCGAGGAAATGAACCGCGTCGGCGGGCAGGAAGTCTGGCTGCCGGTCATACAGCCCAAGGAACTCTGGTGCGAAACCGGGCGCTGGGGAGTTTACGGAAAGGAACTGCTGCGCATAACCGACCGCAAGGACGCGGAATACTGCTTCGCCCCCACCGCCGAGGAAGTGATAACCAACATGGTGCGCCGCGACGTGCGCAGCTATCGGCAATTGCCGCTGCTGCTTTACCAGTTCGGCCTGAAGTTCCGCGACGAAATCAGGCCGCGCTTCGGCGTAATGCGCGCGCGCGAGTTTTACATGAAGGACGCATACTCGTTCCACGCCACCGAGGCGGACGCCAATCTCTGGTACAAAAAACTCTACGGCGCGTATGACAATATCTGCCGGCGCTGCGGCTTCAAGTACGCCGCCGTCGAGGCGGAGGCGGGCCCCATCGGCGGCAATTTTTCGCACGAATTCATGGTGCTGGCGGAGACCGGCGAAAACGAAATCGCCTCCTGCGTCTGCGGCTACTCCGCCAACGTGGAAAAAGCCGAAGTCGCCAAAGACGAGTTTCTTCCGGCGGACGCTTCGAAGTTCGAGCCGCTCAAGGAAATCCCCACCCCCGGCATTTATACCGTCGACGACGTGGCAAAATCGCTCAATCTGCCGGCCTCGCGCTTTATAAAAACCCTGTTTTACACGGCGGACGGCGAGCCGGTGCTGGCGCTAATGCGCGGCGACCATCAGCTCAACGAAAACAAGCTGCGCCGTGCGCTCGGCTGCGCGAATCTGGAAAAAGCCTCCGAGGAGGTTTACACCGCAATCGCCGGCTGCAACGTCGGCTTCGCGGGTCCCGTCGGGTTGCGCGAAAAATTCCAGTCAAAACCCGGCGTGAAGCCGCTTAAGACCGTGGTGGCAGACCACGCCGTCGCCGGAATCATCAACGGCGTGACCGGCGCGAACAAGACAGACGCCCACCTCATAAACGTCAACATCGGGCGCGATTACACGCCGGACGCGTTCGCCGATTTACGCGTCGCCGCGAAAGGCGACAATTGCCCGGTCTGCAAAAAACCGCTCGAATTCTCGCGCGGCATAGAGGTGGGGCACACTTTCAAGCTCGGCACCAAATATTCCGCCGCGATGAAGGCCGAATTCCTCGACGAAGAGCAGAAAGCGCAAACAATGATTATGGGCTGCTACGGAATAGGAGTATCGCGCATAGTGGCGGCGGTCATCGAGCAAAACAACGACGCCAACGGCATCCTCTGGCCCGCGCCCATCGCGCCCTTCGAGTTCAGCCTGATATCCATAGAAGGCGAAGATTCAACCGTGCATGACGCCGCGACGAAAATATACCGCCAGATACAGGCCGCCGGCATGGAAGCGCTCTGGGACGACCGCAACGAGCGCCCCGGCGTGAAATTCAAGGACGCCGACCTGATGGGAATGCCCTACCGCGTAGTCGTAAGCGCAAAAACGCTGGCGGACGGCGAATGCGAATTCAAGCTCCGCTCCGATAAAGGCCGCGGCGAGCGCTGGAAACTGGCCGAAATCCCGGAAAAACTCGCCGCGTTGAAAAACAACTGGCAAAAGCAGCCGCAAATTTGGAGCGAATAGCTACCCCGGAAATCGCAGTTGAGTAGCGGAATTCGACGAAAAATGGCTTCGCCTCTCCGGCACAAAAAAGCACTTTTTTGTGCCGAATCTGCTTCGCCCTGTTTCGTCTCGGTTCTCGTTACCAACTGAAGTTTTATTTGTTTTCAGCATCAGAGCCTGATGCCGGTTCCCGTGAGCGCCAGCACGGCGGATTTGAGGTGGATGGCGGCGTCGCCGGAGGAGGTTTTTATGGCGGCGTCGGCTTCGAGGATTTTGCGCAGCGCGTTCAGCAGCGCGCGCTCGTCAGGATACAGACGGCTTTCGCTTTCGAGACGTCTGACATAGAAGGGGCTTACCCCCATCTCCGCGGCAATCTGGCTTTGCGCCATGCCGGCGTTAATCATGCGCCGCGCTTTTATCAGCCGTCCGGCGTATTTGGACACCATCGCCAGCAGCGCCGCCGGCTCCCCGCCTTCAGCCAGCAGTTTGCCGACTATGCGCACCGCCATAGGCCCGTTTCGCGACGACAGCGCGTCCGAGAGGGCGAAGGGATTCAAATCGCGCTCGAATCCCATTGAGTCGAGCACTTCGGCGGTGGTAACCTCGCGCGATTTCGAGCCGGACTTCCAGGCCGCCAATTTCAAAATCTCGTTTTCCAGCACCTGCAAATCGGTGCCGGCGCATTCCGTCATGGCGCGCGCCGCGTCGAAAGGAACGGACAATCCCTGTTTTCTGGCGAAATCCGCAATCCACATATGGGCGGACTGTTCGGTGGGGAAAGAAAACTCGCAGGCCGTTCCGGCGGCGGACGCGGCTTTGGAAAGCGCCAGCAGTCCCGCGCGGCCTTTGCGCATGACGGATTCGGACACGCCTTCCGCCACCAGCACGAGGCAGGTGGTGTCCGCGGGATTTTGCAGATACTCCGCCAGCGCCGCGCACCCGTCGGAATTGAGCGCGTCGGCGCGGCGCACCACCACCAGCCTGCGCTCGGCGAAAACCGGCGCGGCGCAGGCCGCCTGCACTATGGCGCTGGCGCCGTCGCGGTCGCCGTAGAAAACGTCACGGTTGAAATCGCCGGGGTTTACGGCCTCGGTTATTTTTTTGAGAGCCTCGCCGCGCTCGTGCGCGTTTTCGCCGGAAAGCCAGTAGACGGGCGCAAGCTCGCCGCGCGAAAGAGCTTCGTAAAACCCGCGGCTGTCCGTCCGGCTTTTCCTGGCGGGATAAGCCATTTTTAGTGAGCCGCCGTGGAAATCTGGACCGCCGCCGTCGGAGTCGAGGCCTGCGGTCCGCCGGGGATTGACCTGGAGGATGCGCTTGATGCCGCGCCGAAACCCGACACCGTGCGCATCACGACATCCTGAGAGACGCGCTCCCATATAGACTGCTGCGCCTGCAGCTCGGTCGAGCCGCCGGGAAGCGACGGGTCAGAGTAAATCTGCACGCCCTGCATGGCCGGCTCGTCCCAGAGGATAGAATTGGTTTTCTTGTCAAGAAAACGCACATGGAAAAGTATAAGCAGCTTGTAGGCGGTGGGCACCTGCGCGGCGTCATACTGTATGGGGGTAAGGATATAGCGCCAGATTTCGCCGGTGACAACGCCGTCGGCCTCGTTTTCGGAAACCACGGGGTAAGTGCCGTCAAGCTGGAACTGCTGGACCACTTGCAGATTGAACTTGTCCTCCAGCCCGAACTGCTGGGTTTTGTTCACGAACGGCCTGACCGCCAGTTTATGAACATGCTGCGGCAGAATCTGCGGATACGGGCGGTAAATCATATCCGGCGAGTTTGCGCAGGCCGTCATAAAGGCGGCGATTGCCGCTACAAGCAACGCAATTTTCAATTTCATCTCTCCCCCTGCACTCATTTTACGACCACGCTCACTATGCGGCCCGGCACTACAATCACTTTCGCGATTTGTTTGCCTTCGGCGGCTTTGAGGACGAACGCGGCGGCGCGCGCCATTTTTTCGACGGCGGCGGCGTCGAGGCTCGCCGGAATCTTCAGTTTGCCGCGCAGCTTGCCGTTCACCTGCACGCCTATTTCCACTTCCTCTTCGGAAAGCAGCGCTTTGTCGAACTGCGGCCAGCCGGACCGGACGATAAAGCCCTGCCCGCCCCGCAGCCGCCACAATTCCTCTGTTATATGCGGCGCGAGCGGATGCAGCAGCTTGAGCAGCGTCTCTACGTGAACCTCGTTGACCTTCTCAAGCGGGTGCAGTTCGTTGAAATAAATCATCAGCGCCGAGACCACGGTGTTGAAATGCATCGCGTCAATGTCGGCGGAAACTTTGGCTATCGTTTTATGGCGCAGTATTTCGAGCGGCCTGGGATTTTCCGCCTGCGCGCTTAGCGCATTGTTCTCGATAAGCCCGTTCGTCCAGAACCAGATGCGCTTTAGAAACCGTGACACGCCTTCAATACCTTTCATGTCCCACGGTTTTTGCGCCTCGAATGGACCCATGAACATTTCGTACATGCGAAAGGTGTCCGCGCCGTACTCGCTCACAATCTCGTCGGGATTGATGACGCTCTTTTTGGACTTGGACATCTTCTCTATCATCGAAGCCAACGGCTCCCCGGTTCTGGCGAGCCGGGGCACGCCTTCCTGCGAGAAATCTATCTCGGAATACGGGTGATAAACGCCGCGCGCGTCGCGGTAGGAGAACGAAAGTATCATTCCCTGATGGCGCAGTTTCACGAACGGCTCTTTCGTGGAAACATGGCCGAGGTCGAAAAGCACCTTATGCCAGAACCGCGCGTACAAAAGATGCAGCACCGCGTGCTCCGAGCCGCCGACGTAGCAATCCACCGGCAGCCACGCTTTTTGAAGTTCGCAAGAGCAAAACTCCTTGTCGTTTTTAGGGTCGAGGTAGCGCAGATAATACCAGCAGGAACCCGCCCACTGCGGCATGGTGTTGGTCTCGCGCCTGGCGGCGCCGCCGCATTTCGGGCAGGTTGTTTTTACCCACTCCGTGAGCGCTGCAAGCGGCGATTCGCCGGTGCCGCTGGGGGCAAATTTTTCCAGCGGCGGCAACTTGACCGGTAATTCGTTTTCCGGCACTGGCACCGCGCCGCATTTTTCGCAATGAATTATCGGAATCGGTTCGCCCCAGTAGCGCTGGCGGCAGAAAACCCAGTCGCGCAGCCGGTAGGTAACCGTGGCGCAGCCGATTTTTTTGTCTTCCAGAAACTTGATTATCGTGGCGCGGGCTTCCGGCGTGGGCAGGCCGTTTATCGCGGGCGAGTTGACTGCCGTGCCGTCGCCGGTGAAACAGCCCTCGCTTTTCCAGTCCGCCGGCGCTTTGACCACTTCGATTATCGGGAGATTGAATTTTTTGGCGAAGGCGCAGTCGCGCTCGTCGTGCGCGGGCACGGCCATGATGGCGCCGGTGCCGTATCCTGCGAGAACATAATCCGCAATCCAGACGGGGATTTTGGCGTTGTTGAGCGGGTTGACTGCATGGGAGCCGGTGAACACGCCGGTTTTTTCATGCGCGGCGTCGGTGCGCTCGAACTCGGTCTCCGCGGCGGATTTTTCGATGTAAGCCTTCGCCTCGGCGCGGTGTTCCGGCGTTATAAGTTTGTCCGCCAGCGGATGTTCCGGCGCGATGACCATATAAGTCGCGCCGTAAATAGTGTCGGGGCGGGTGGTGAAAACGCGCAGCTTTTCGGCGATGCCGTCGAGCGCAAAATCTATCTCCGCCCCCTCGCTGCGGCCTATCCAGTTGCGCTGCATGGCGAGCGTTGATTCCGGCCAGTCGAGCCCGTCAAGGTCGGTCAGCAGCCGGTCGGCGTAGGCGGTTATTTTAAGCAGCCACTGGCGCATGTTCTTGCGCTCGATTGCGGAACCGCAACGTTCGCACTTGCCGCCGAAAACTTCTTCGTTGGCCAGCCCGGTCTTGCACGACGGACACCAGTTGATTGCGATGGTGCCTTCATAGGCAAGGCCTTTTTTGAAAAGTTGCAGAAAAATCCACTGCGTCCATCTGTAATAAGAAGGGTCGGCGGTGCTGATTTCGCGTTCCCAATCGTAGGCGAGGCCCAGCGATTTTATCTGCCGCTTGAAATTGGCGATATTGCGCTTCGTGGTGATTTCGGGATGTATGCCGGTTTCTATGGCGTAGTTTTCCGCCGGAAGGCCGAAAGCGTCCCAACCCATCGGGTGCAGCACGCAATAGCCTTCCATAAGTCGTTTTCTGGCGAGAATGTCCGAGGCGGTGTAGCCTTCGGGATGTCCCACATGCAGCCCGTCGCCGGAAGGATACGGGAACATGTCCAGCGCGTAGAATTTTTTGCCGTCGCGCGGCAGCTGCGGCGTACAAAAAAGCCGCGCCTCCTCCCAGCGTTTTTGCTGGACGGCGTCTATAGCGCTGAATTTAACGTGGTCGCTTTTGGCGGTCTGCATAGCGGGCACTCCTGAATAAATGTTATTGGCCGGAACGCTGTATCTCCACGCCCGGTTCAAGCGAAACTTTGACGGTTCCTATTCCTTTGATTTGCAGCACGCGGACTGTTCCCGCGCCGTCCTCGAAAAACAGCAAAGCCGCGCCCGCGCCGGAAGGAGCGACTCCTTTTAACGCGCCGAAAGCGGAGGGCACCGTCTGGTCAAGCGTGATAAACGGAGGGAGCTGCCGCTCGCCCTGAACGGACTCGTCAGGACCGCCGTCGCCTTCTTCCATGCCCGCGCCGTCCCCGCCGCCGGACACATCCGGCTCGTCGGAAACGGCATCCGGTATCACACCCACGCCGTCTTGCCAGGGTTCGCCGTTTCCGGTTTCCGGCGCGGCGGCTTTGGCCGGAGTCCTCCCCGCCGCCGCAGCGGTGCTGTCAAAAATGCCGGTATTGTCGTTTATGACGACTATGCCGCCCGAATCGGCGGCGGCGGTTTTAGCCGCCGGCGCGGCGGAGCGGTTTTTGCCCTGCCGGGCCGCGCAAAACGGCGAAAACAACGCAAGCGCGATGAAACTGAAAATGACTTTTTTCATAAACCGCACCTCACTCATTCTCCTTCAAAAACGCCGCAAGCGCCTTGACATAAACGGCGCCGGACACAGACCAGCCGTCGTTATGCCCGCCAGTCAGCTCGGCGAAAGCTTTCGGAGCGTTGGCGGCGTCATACACGCGCCGGCCCATCCCGAAAGGCACCAGCTCGTCCTGGCGGCTGTGCAGCACCAGCAGCGGGCAATGCACACTGGATATTTTACTTAATGTGTCGTACTTCTGGCTGAGCATAAGCTTCAGCGGCAGCCAGGGGAAAAATATGCGGCCCATTTCCAGAGCCGAGGTGAACGGGCTTTCCAGTATAAGCGCGTCGGGTTTGCGCCTTGAGGCAAGCTCTGCCGCCACTGCGGTGCCGAGCGACTCGCCGTAAACAACTGTTCGGGCGGGTTTGAGCTCGCGCAGCGCCCAGTCGAAGGCGGACTGCGCGTCCAGATAAAGCCCGCGCTCGGAGGGTTTCCCGCCGCTATGGCCGTAACCCCGGTAACTCACCAGCAAAACGCCGCAGCCGAGCGAATTGAGCAGCTGCCCTTTCGCCGCGCGGTCGCCGATATTGCCGCCGTTGCCGTGCAGGAAAATAACAAGCGGCGCGTTCGGTTTGCGAGGCTGCGCAAGCCAAAGCTGGAGCTTCACCTCGTCCTGCGATTTGATGAAAACCTCGCGCCACGGTGGCGGAACAGCCCGCATGGCGCGGTCTGGATGATAGAGGTTCAGGTCCTCGAACCAGCGCATCCCCAACCACGCCCCGGCCGCCAGGAACACGAGTATCAGAATGCAATTCACACGGCTGGCTCCGCGTCCGGCGGCGGAATCATTCCCCGGCTTTGAACCAGTTCTTTGATTTGGCATAGGACAGCACGCCCTCGAACACGCCCTGCGCGATTTTCCTGCGGACGGCTTCCTTGTTGAGCGCCGCCGCCTCTTTGGGGTTGGTCATAAAACCGGTTTCGATGAGCACGGCGGGGGCGTAGGTGCCGCGCAGCACGTAGAACGGCGCCTGGTTGACGCCGCGGTTTTTTATGGAAACGCGCCTGTCGAGTTTCTCGGCTATAAAGCCGGCGAGTATGGCGCTTTCGTTCATGTACTCGTTGCGCGCGAGGGAATGCAGCAACAGCCCCTCGGGCGGGACGGCATTGTCCTCTTCAAGGCCGCGCACCGAGTTTTCAAACGCGGCCACTTCCTTGGCCCACGGGTCCTTGGCGTTTTCGGACATGAAATAAACCTCGAACCCCGTTTCCGCCCTGCGCCGGTTGGCGTTGGCGTGTATGGAGATGAACATGTCCGCGTTGAGGCGGTTGGCGGCGGCGCTGCGCTCGTCAAGCGGGATGAAGCAGTCGCTGTCGCGCGTCATCACCACCTGGAAACGCTCGTCGTCCTTGAAAAGCGCGGCCAGCTCTTTGGCTATGGCAAGGTTGATGTTTTTTTCCTTGAGCCCCTTGCGGCTGTTGCAGCCGGGGTCCTTGCCGCCGTGCCCGGCGTCTATGACTATTATTTTTTTGCGGCCCGTCGCCCTGACTATGGTGTCGGGGATGTTCAGATGCTGCTGTATGGTGGCGGCGGATTCAAGCTCCGCCTCCCTGGTCCGGCGGACCGGCGGAGGCGCCAGTTGCGCGGGAGTCTCCCGTCCGGCGGCAACCGGAGGATTCTGCCTGGCCTTGATAACCTTGCTCACTTCTACGGTAAGAACGCCGCCGCCGTCGCGCGAGGTGTTCCACTGCACGTCGGCATCCGAGAGGTTGAGCGCTATCTTGACGCCCGCGCCCTCCCTGCTCACCGAAACGGAGTCTATCACGCCGTCGTTTAGACCCACGGTCTCGTAGGTCTGCGCGGCGGCGCCGGGGATGATGAGGTCTATCCTCGTCGGCGAGCTCTGCACCGTGGTGTACTCGTTGACGCCGCGCAGCTCGAAGGAGACCGTCGTCTTGGCGCCGTAGGAGTAATAGTCCATTTCCCCCACCTGGTAGCGGCGGTCCACATCCAGCGAGTTCGCGGTTTCGTTGTATGAGACGGAGCGGTTTATCCCGGCGCCGAATTCGTCGGCGGTGAAAAACTCCGCCGGCGCGAACGGCCTGCCGCCGCGCGGCTGCAGCGCCGCCGGCAGCGCGACGAGTTTGGAACCGTAGCGCGCCTCGCGCGCGGAGCCGCGCATGCAGGCTTTGAAGCCCTTGAACCGGACCTCCAGCCTGCCGCCCGAAAACGAGGCCGAGCCGCCCAGCAGCCTGGCGGTTTCGAGCGCGTCGAGATACACCCTGTCCCTGGCGCGCAAGATTTGCACCGCGCCCTTGTAGCCGCCGTCCACGACAACCTGCAACTGGTCGTATTCCGGCGCGGCGGCGGAACGCGCGCGCGCCGGCGCGGCGGACAGCGCGCACGCCAGCAGCAGCGCGGCGGAGCGGAACAGTCCGGCTGGCGTCATTCCAGTATTATCCTGTAGTCTTCCCATGTGAGCTGCGGGTCGGATTGTATTTTCATGGCGCGGTGGATATTGCGCTCTATCGCTTCCTGCTTTTGCTTCAACGCCTCGGCCAGCATCGGATGCAGCACCACCCGCAGGTTGCCGCCCGGCCTGCCCAGCGTAAGGTTGCAGATTTCGCGTTGCATCTTTATGCGCATGCTTTCCGACGAAAGCACGCGCCCCGAGCCGCGGCATTCGGGACATTCCTCGGTAAGCAAAGAAACCGTGCTTTCGCGCTTGCGCTCGCGCGTCATCTCCACGAGGCCCAGCCGCGTTATCGGCAGTATGCGTATCTTGGCGCGGTCGCGCTTGACCGCGCGGGCCAGCGCCTCGACCACGCGGTGGCGGTTGGAGGCTTTTTTCATGTCTATGAAGTCAATCACTATGATGCCGCCGATATTGCGCAGGCGCAGCTGGTGCGCCACTTCCGCCGCCGCCTCGATGTTGGTCTGAGTGACGGTCTCCTCCTGCGATTTGCTGCCGGTGAATTTACCGGTGTTGACGTCTATGGCGCAAAGCGATTCCGCCTCCTGGATGATGATGGTGCCGCCGTTGGGCAGCTCCAGCTTTATCTTGCGGATTTTCTCTATCTCCTGCTCCACGCCGAAGGCGGTGAATACCGGCGTCTTGGCGTTGTAGAGGCGGACGCGCTCCTTCATTTCGGGGGAAATCTTGCCGACGAACTCCACCACTTTCTCGTAATCCTCGCGCTTGTCGAGCAGGTAGATGTCCACATCCTCGGAGAGGATGTCGCGCGCCACTTGGAGCACGAGGTCCATGTCGTTATGCAGCAGGCTGGGCGGGCGCGACGACTCGAAGCGTTTCTTGACGCAATCCCACTGCCGGTTGAGGTACTTCACCTCCTTTTCCAGCTCGTCCTCGGCGGCGTCCTCGGCCTCGGTGCGGACTATGCAGCCCATGTCGGCGAGATGAGAGGCGGCGAGGCGGGCCATTATGTCGGTCAGGCGCTTGCGTTTGTCCCCCTCCTCGATATTTTTGGAGATGCCGACGAACTTCTGGAACGGCGTCAGCACCAGGTAGCGCCCCGGCAGCGTGACGTCCATGGTGACTTTCATGCCCTTGGTGCCTATGGCGTCTTTGACCACCTGCACCATTATCTCCTGGCCTTTTTTGAGAAGCCGGTCTATCGGCTCGCGGTCGCCGCCCAGCACGTCGGAGATGTACAGGTAGGCGTTCTTCTCGTAGCCGATGTTGACGAACGCGCTCGATATGCCGGGCAGCACGTTCTCCACCACGGCCTTGTAGATATTGCCGACGATGTTGAGCGTGCCGCGCCGCTCCCACAACAACTCGGAAAGCCGGTCATCTTCGAGTATGGCGATTCTCGTCTCCTCAAACGACGTGTTGGCCAGTATTTCTATCTTGGCGGGTCTTCCGCCGGATTGTCTTTTCATTTCGTGTAAACCTCTTTGTTCAAGTTCAGGGAACGCTGAGCGCGCCTGACGCGCTCTCCCAGTAAAGCTGTTTCCTCAGTATTTTCCAGCCGGACGCCTCCGCGCCGGCGGCGCCGGCGCCGAAACATTCGCACAACACCCTTTCCGGCTTGACGGTGCGCCCGGGGCCGAAACGCAGCGCCAGCTCCAGCGCGTCCGGCCCCGCAAACCGCATGGCAATGATGAGCGGGCGCACGTCTATGGTCTGAGTCCGGCCATCCTGCCTTTTTTTCACTATCGGTATTTCCTTTCGCGCCAGAAACGACTCCAGCGCGGACTGAGCGCCCGGCCCGAAAACGCCGCCCACGCGGTATTCCGCGGCGTTGACAAGCGATTCCAGCGACGGAAAATGCACCGGAATTTTTTTGAGCCCCAGCACGGAGAAACCGCCGCCGCACGCGGCGGAAAGCTTCGCGTAAGCTTCCTTTTCGGCGACGGGAGAGGCGAGATAAAGGTCCGCGTATTCCGCGTCGCTTTCATACCCCACCGACACCGCCGGCCCGAAAGCCATTTTGGGCCGCGCCGCCTTGCCGCGCCCCGCCGCGCACTCCAGCCCCGATGCCGCGGCGATGGAACGCAGCGCGTGAATCTGCTCCAGTTGCGTCATCGCCGCAGCCGGACCGCGCCGCGCAAAACGCACGCGCAGTCTGACAGCGCAGCCAGCGGACGCAACGCCGGAAGCGGCGGCACTGCTTGTTTCCAGCATAACAGGCGCTATACTACACCAGCGCCATCCTCCTTGCGTAAATGGATTCCACGATTCCCAGCGCCCACAGCGAGGCCACGACGTTGGAGCCGCCGTATGACACCAGCGGCAGCGGAATGCCCGCAACCGGTATGAGTCCCACCAGCATTCCGAAATTTATCATCATATACACCAGAAACATGGTGAAAACCCCGCAGCAGACGAGGTAGCCGTACTGCCCCTGCGCGGTGTCCGCCGCGCCCAGTATCCGCATTAGCATAAGCAGATACAGCAGCAGCACCCCCGCCGTGCCTAAAAATCCCATTTCCTCGCCCACGACCGCCAGCACGAAATCGGTATGCCGCTCGGGCACGAAGCCCAGCCGCGCCTGCGTGCCCGAAAACACTCCCTTTCCCAGAAATCCGCCGGAGCCCATGCCGATTTGCGCCTGCAGCAGGTTGTAACCGGCGCCCTTGGGGTCGGCGGCGGGCATCAGAAACACCTCGAAACGCTTGCGCTGGTATTCCTTCATCTGCCCCTGGGCCCACACAGCCGTCACAAAACCCAGTATGACCACCAGCGCGCCGCCGAGGAAATATACCGGCGGCAGATAGGCGCGGAACTGCTTTGACAGCCAGTAAAAAAACCACGCCAGCGCCGCCACCGCCGCGCAAAAGCCTAACGCCGGCAGCCCGAACGCACGCAGCGAGTAAAAAGCCTGCAGGATATCGCTGGCCTCCAGCCAGTCGGGATGCAGCGAAAGCATCGTCCATAAAACCGGCAGCAGCCCCGCGATGAAGCCGAACCCCAGCAGCACCAGCAGGTGGAACAGCCGCGCGCCGGAGCAATAGAGCATCCCGATTATCACCGGGAAAGTCAGCGCGACGCCGGAAAAATCCGGCTGCTTCATCAGCAGATAGAAAAACGGCGCCGCCAGCGCCATGCCTTTCAGCAGCATGGCCGGCTCGTGCACGCGGCTGGAGTTGCGGTCCAGGAAATTGGCGAAGACCAATATCAGCGCCACGCGGCACAACTCGGAGGGCTGCACCGAGAAAAACGGCAGGTGGAACCACGATTTGGAGCCCCTGTCCGTAACGCCGAGAAAAAGCACCGCGGCGAGCGCCAGCAGTATCGCCCCGTAGAGAATTTTCCACTGGTCCTGATAAAGCTGGTAGTTCAGGCTCCAGCCGAACAGAAAGAACAGCGCCGCCAGCGGCAGCGCAAGAAAATGGGTGCGGATGATATGCCCGTAAGCCGGCAGCGCCACCGTGGCGGACATGATAGCCAGCGTGCCGGCGGCAAGTATGGCCGCCACCGCTCCGAGCAGCACCCAGTCCATCTTGCTTTTGCGCAGTCCCCGGCCTGAAGTATCGAACATTAGACTTGCCTCCGAATAAGGTTTTGAGGCAAAAAGACAGGATTTTGGCTTGCAGCGCAGTGGGCGCAGTTAGGGGGGAGCACTTGAGTGCTCCCCCACTGGGATGGCTGTGGAGGGGGGTGCCCGGGGAGCACACTCCGGCGGGGTGTGGCCGCGAGACGCCGGAGGCTCGCGGCACGCCAGGGGCAGGAAGCCCAAACCCCCCCAACCGCCAACCCAACACCACCAATTT
>Ga0074195_1002160_pt1 | contig 23229 bp, 21 predicted proteins | sample EPASupsiteHSE623_FD_64525 | JGI IMG/M metagenome (GOLD analysis project Ga0074195, IMG submission 64525) | Bioremediated contaminated groundwater from EPA Superfund site, New Mexico - Sample HSE6-23 | ecosystem: Environmental > Aquatic > Deep subsurface > Groundwater > Contaminated ...
GGGGGGGGGGGGGGGGGGTGAGCAGGGGGGGGGTGGGGGGAAAAACCTTGGGCCCCCCCCGAATTGGCCCAGGTGGCCCGCCATTCCCGGGGGGGCCGAACCGGTCGCCAGCACATCCAGCCGGCCCTGCGGCGTGCCGGTGCTCAGACCCAGCCGGCCGGTACTGTCCATAACGGCCTTTTGGGAGGACCCGATATACCATTTATAATGTCCGCCGGAATTGAACCACATGGTCCCGGACTCTATGCCCAGAGCGTAGTCCGACGGCCCCACGGTCCCGGCGACTCCCCAGAGCTGTATTTTTTCTCCGCGGCTGCCGGCTCCGGGCGCGCCGATGCCCACATTGCCGTAAAAGACCGTATTGGAAACCCCGTTGCTCAGGTACAGTTCGCCGCTTTTCATATGGACATCCGAAAGCAGGTTCAGATTCCCGCCGGCCGAGATGCTGGATACATTGGCGATCGCGAAATTGCCCATATTAAGGGTGGTCGTAGCGGTATGATCGCCCAGATCGTCGCCTCCCGATGTGGAGGAGGAGGGGCCGGTGATGCAGTTGCCGAGGTTCTGGAAGCAAAGCTTGCCCGACGGCGCCGAGATAAGCACATCGCCGTTCACGGAAAGTCTCTGCGCCGTGGGTTCCGTTCCTATGCCGACATTGCCGGTTACGGCCAGCGTGGAGACCGAGATATTCGCCCCGTCTTCCAGTTTTTTGGCCACCAGCGCGTAAGCGACGCTTGTAAGCTGATCCCTGGGCGCCAGGACCTCGGAACCGATCTGTATCTCCACATACACGTTCCCGGGACCGGAAAAAATGGTCCACGGCGGAGTCAGCGGAACGCTGAAATAACCGTTATAGACGGTCACCGCCGCCGGAGGCCCCGAAGAATAAAGCTCGGTCCCCCCGGTCAGCGCGTTATACAGGGCTATGCTCAGATAAACGATACCGTTGGCGGGAACATTTCCGCTTTCCAGGCGGCCCTGATAAACCAGGGTGCCCGGCACGGCTCCGGGGCGTATCTCCCCGGCAGAGGCCGGAAGAGACAAAGCCAGGCAAATTCCCGCCGCCGCGCCGATCATAATAGCTCGCTTCATAAAGCCTCCGAAACTTTTCGCTCTTTTTAAGACTATCCCGGACCTCACCGTATAATAAGAAGTTTCCCTGACTTGCGGGTACCGTTCCCTTCATTGAGGTACATATACAACCCGCCCGCCACTTTCCTCCCGCCTTCGTTGCGCAGGTCCCATTCCAGGCTGTCCGTTGCATCCGATTTCTTGATGGTGCGGACAAGTTCGCCTGAAACGGTATAAATTTTTACCACCGCGTTCATGGTAAGCAGCGTAAATGTCACGCTGGAGCAGCCCTTATCGATATCGCATGGATTAGGATAGGCATGGGAATTATACACATCCGAACGTGATGGACGCACGCTGTTAAGGGTCCACCTCAAATCATATACGGCGGGAGCGAGCAGCGGCCCTAAACCCGGCTGGCCCATTCCGCCCAGAACACGAAATTTATACTCGCCGCGATTCATTTCGCCGCCCACCTTGCAGGCGGAACTGTATGAAGCGGCCTGTCCGCCAACGGTGATGCCGTAGGAGTTGGAGGACATATAGGCGTAAAGGGGGCGGCAGGGCTGGATCAGAACGAAAAAGAACGCCGCGTAAAGCGGGCGTATCGCCTTAACCGCTCCTGCCATTTTTATCCGCAGCGCTGGGATCATGGCTTTTCACCCGCCTTGTAACTTGCGCATCCCACCCTACCAGAACAGCTGGAAACCGAAACGATGAGTGGCCCCTAGATCGCCGTAGGCCAGATACGCGTAATCTATGCCGGCGCCGCGTATGAAGCCGGTCTTGTCCATGAACTTGTCAAAATTCAACCCGAAACCCCCGGACACCCGCGAACCTATGTCGCGGCGGCTCTGATAGCCCGCCCGGAGCTGAAAAGTTTTGAGCACGGCCGCGCTCACGCCCACACTGGAGGCCAGAGAAGCGTCCGAATATTTAACCGCGTCGGCCGACACGGTCAATCCCATTATATCATTCCCCGCCCCGAACTCCCTGGACACGCCTCCCCTGAACGCCGCGGGCAACGGGTGGCTTTCGAAGCGGAAACGCTGTTCTCCTCCCATGTTCAGGGCCGAAACGCCTATTTTCATATGGCCTGGAAGCGTAAGAATAGCTCCGGCGTCCATAGCGTATGCGCGGCCGCCGACCTTATCCAGCGCTTCGGTGATCTTCTTCAGGCTGGCGCCGACCGAGAGGCGGTAAGGGACTTCATTATGGCCGTCAACCTGCAGCATACGATACTTGTCCTTCAGCTTCGCGCTTGTCCGCGGCCAGCCGCCGGCGATAGAGAGCACCCAGAGCTGATGACTGCTGCCGGTCTCGCCTGTTATCTGGTCGTTACTGTCGTAGGAAGTGAATTTGCCGCTTGAAAGGCTGGAAAACCCCGCGCCTATGGTGCCGTACCGGGTAGGGCAGGCTACCGCGGCGTATTCCTGGGTCATTTCTTCAAGGTACCGGTTGTGGGTGCCGGAAAAACCGGCGTTCTCCATAAGGCCAAGCCCGGCCGGATTATAAAGGATGGAGTCCGGGCCCGACATCGCGGTGTAGGCTTCCGCCATTCCGCTCGGTATCACCGCCACGGGTATTTTCAGGAAATTCGCCGCCGTGGTGCCGGTTCTGGAGGCCGCCTCAAGCCGCGCGGCCGCCGCGGAAAAAATAAGCAGGGTCAGCGTCCCGCGGATAAAAATTTTAGTTCCCATACGCTTGGCCGTCAAGCCCGCCGCTCCGCCCTCATCCACCAATATTATCCGCTTGCGCCGGTTAAATGGCGGTAACCTGCGGGTTACAATCCGGTTACATTTTAACGGCCGTACACATCCCCGAAAAATGGCGTTTTCAACGGAAAAGACACGCGCGGGAGCGCGGGATATGCGGGGAGGATGCGGCGGAGAACGGTTTTTTCAGTTAGAACCTGACCATTTGTAGCCCTGGCCCGGCATGGCTTCTATGTTTCCCCCAAGCCTGCCCAGCTTTTCCTTCAGGCGATGCACAGTAACCTTGATAGTATCCCTCGTGGCCAGAACGCCGTCGCCCCATACCGATTCGGCGAGAAAAGAATAGGGCAAGATCCGGCCCGGTTTTTTCAGGAATTGGGCCAGCAAGGCGTATTCCTTGGGATTGAGGCGCAGTTCTTTTCCGTCTATGCCGGCCGTGCCGGAGTCCAGGTCCATTCTTATCGGGCCGGAACGCAGAAGGCCGCTCAGCTCCCTGCCTCCGCCGCGGCAGCGCCGGAAAAGAGCCTCTATCCTGGCAAGAAGTTCCCTGGTGGAGAATGGTTTGACCAGGTAGTCGTCGACGCCCGTCCTCAGAGCTTCCAGTTTGCTGGGTTCGTCCCCGGCGGCGCTCAGCATGATCACCGGAATCGGCGCGGTGGCCGGATTTTCTTTCAGCAGACGGCAGAAGCTGATGCCCGAAATGCCGGGCAGCATCAGATCCGTCAAGATCATGTCCGCGGTTCCCTGCTTAAGCCATTCCAGAGCCGAATTAGCCTCGGTGAAACAAAGGACATCGTATCCAGCCGCGGCCAGAAAGTCGGAAATAAAACCGGCCATGCCCAGATCGTCCTCCACTATCAGCAATTTCATTTTCAGAGCGTTAGGCATAGCCGCCAGACATGAGAAACAGGGTTCAGATCAATAGGTGAGCGACAAGAAGTCTTGTTATTTTACCAGATTCGGGCGCGCTTCTGAAAAGGCCCGCGGAAGAACGCCGCTAAAACAGGGTTAGCGACGGCCTCCCGGTTTTCCGCGGCGCACGCGCCAATGCGCCCGCGCGGGCGGAGCCGCGCCGCGCTCCGGGACCAGATCTATCTTTCCTTCTACGGGATCCACGGCGGAGATTCTTACCCTCACTTTGGCGCCGGGTTTAAGATTAACCACGCGGAGCATGCCTTCCGCGCCCGTATCGCCAAGCCGCACGAAGGTGCCGCTCTCTATAACGCTGGTGACCACGCCGTCCAGCACGGTCCCCACGAGGTCCTTGAAAAGTTCCGCCCGCATGACATCCACCGCTTTATGCTCCGCTTCCGCGGCCGCCCGCTCCCGCTCCGAGCAATGCGTTCCGGCCGAAGCCAGGGACGGGCCGGCGCGCTGTTCTTTCTTTTTCAGAAGCAGCGCTTTCACGGCGCGATGCGCCATAAGATCCGGATACCTGCGTATGGGCGAGGTGAAATGGGCATAGGCGCGCGCGGCTATGCCGAAATGGCCGTCGGATTCCGGCGAGTACACCGCCTGCCTCATGCTGCGCACCATGAGAGAATTGATTATATCCGCGAGAGGATGCGCGCCGGCGCTGCCCAGCAGGTCCTGCATGCCCCGGCGCGGATCATGCCCCAGAAGCCCGCCGGCCGACAGGCCGATCTCGCCCAGGGTTTTGGCCAGGATTTTCAATTTCACGGGATCGGGGGTGTCATGCCGCCGGTGCAGGAACGGCGCCTTTGCTGCCATCAGTTCGGTGGCTATCGCCTCGTTGGCCAGCAGCATAAACTCTTCCACCAGCCGGTGGCTTTGAAGTCTCGCGCGCTGAACCACGCGCAGCGGCCTGCCGGCGCTATCCGTCTCCACTTTGTACTCGGGGAGGTTGAAATCAAGAGCGCCCCGGCGCACCCGCCTCTTGTGCAGTACCGACGCCAGCTTCCCCATCTCTTTGAGCGCCAGCTCGGCCGCCGGCGGCACGGCGGGGATTTTTTTCCCGTCCAGCAGGTCCTGGGCTTCTTCGTAAGTGAACCGCCGGCAGGAACGGATGACGGTAACGGCCATGCGCCGCCGCGTCACTTTTCCGGAAGCGTCCACATCCATGAACACCGACATCGTCAGGCGCGGCTTGAAAGGGACCAGACTGCAAAGATTATCCGAGAGAGAAGGCGGCAGCATCGGCACGACCCTGTCCGGCAGATAGACGCTGGTGGCCCGGAAATACGCCTCTTTATCCAGGCAGGAGCCGCCCCTCACATAGTGGCTCACATCGGCTATATGCACGCCCAGCCTGGTCACGCCGCCGCCGGCAATCTCCAACGAAACCGCGTCGTCGAAATCCCTGGCGTCGGCCCCGTCTATGGTGAAAACCGGCAGATGGAACAGAGTTTCCCTGTCCTTCCATTGCGATGGCTCCAGCTCCGGACCGAAAGCCCCGCTTTCGGAAAGCGCTTCTTCCGGGAAGGACTCGCGTACTCCGCGCTCCCGCAGCAAAGCCGTTATCCGCGCGCGGATATCGCCGGACGCCCCCACCACCTCCGTCACTTTCCCGGAGGCTCCGCAGTTTTCCGTAGGCCAGGAACTTATTTCCAGCACGGCGAAAGCGCCCTCGGCGGGAACCGCCCCGGGACCGAACCCCAGCACCCGCGCCGGCGGAACGCAGCCTTTCTCCGGCGCCAGAACCCAGCCGCGCGGAGTTTGTTTAAGAACGCCCACCATGGAGTTCCGCGCGCGCTTTACGACGCGCGTTATCTCCCCGCAAAGCCGGCCGCCGGGCTCCGGCCTCACCCGGGCCTGCACCCGGTCCCCGTCCATGGCCAGTTCAAGTCCCCGGCCGCGCAGAAAAACATCGGAGCCGCCCTCCTTTTCGGACAGCAGAAAAGCGAACCGCCCGTGATGCTGTATGACCCCCTCCACCAAAGACTCTCCGCGCCCGTCACCCGACCGGCGCCTGTCGTTGTTATGTCTCTTCATATTTTGTTATTGTGCGAAACCGGTTTTAGCCAGCGCCCCGGCCGTCTTAGGATTACGGGAAAGCGCGCCCAGCACCTTCGGATCCATCATTATTTTCAGCTTTTCAGGATCGGAGGCGACCATTTCGGCCAGCGCCTGCGGGTCCTTCATAAGCTCCACGGCTCCCGGAGAATCAAGTATGGCGCCGGCCAGCTTGCTGGTCGCTATGATCTCGAACAGCTGTTGATCGTTGTACGCTTTCTGCACCACCGGGTTGGTCAGGAACTCCCTCATATACTTCGGGTCCTTCAAAAACTTCTGCAGCGCCGCTTTGCTGCCCAGGCTGGTCCGTATCAGCCGCCTGGACATGAACGCTTTTACCACAAAATCGTTGTTCATTATCGCCGAGACGGCTCCCGGGCTGTTCAGCACCCTGCCTATGGCCGCCACCAGTCCGCCCCTGGACACATCCGGCGCCCTTCCGCGGCCGGCAGGGGACGGTTCCGGCGCGGCTGCGCCCAGCACCGAACTCTCCGGGCCGTATGCCGGCGCAGAAGCCGAACGCTCCGCGTTGACAGCGGCGCCGTTAAACCCGGAAACTATCGGGGCGTTGTTGAAAACAGGCCGTAGCCCGCCGGACTTATTACCACCCGACGCTTCGGAGTACTCCTCCGTATTCGCGGAACCGGCTCCGGAGCCCGGCGCCAGCGCCCATTTTGTTATAAAAACCGTCGCCGCGACGCACACGGGGATAAGCGCCAGGATCAGCCAGCTTTTCCGCCCGTTCGCCTCTTCTTGCAGCATAACTATCCCGGTAAAATACCTCAGCCGCCCTTCAAAAGGTAACAGTTACCTTTTGAAACTCCGTTCCCAGGCAGCGTCTACTATATAAAATAAAGCAACCAGCGGCAAAAAACTACGGCTGCTCTCCGTTCAAACCGCGCTGCGCCGGTTATTTCCTGACGGCTCCTTAGCGCGGAGTGAACCAGATATAATCGGCGCGGCCGAGGAGGCCGGCCGGGACGGCGGCGGGGCAAAGCGCGGCGCCCTCCGTATGGAACGACGCCTGCCTTATTCCTTTAACCCTGGACGCCACGGAAGCCGGAATAGCGGCGTTGTATGCGATATGCCCGTTGCCGGCGATGGTCATGACGGTCCGGGCCGGATCGGCGTTGAGAAAATCCGCTATCCTGGAACCCATCCCCTCGTTCCAGGCGCACATGGCGGCCAGATAGTTCTCCCAGGTAATGGCCGGCATCGTGCCGGGCGCGGCCGCGTGCATGGATTCGTAATTTTCCTTAAGGTACGCCAGGTACTCCTTATGCGCGGTAATGGCGACCGTTTCCGGCAGAAAAGCGCGTTCTTCCGGGGTGAGACTTCCCAGACCGAAGCGGCCTATTTTCGAAATTATCCGTTTCGGCACATTCAGGGCCAGCGCCCTCAGCTTATGCCGTATCGCGAAATCGAAGAGCGGCTTGTATAGACCGAAATCGAATCCCCATTCTTTTTTCCAGGCCGTCTTTTCCAGGAATTCCTCCTGATCGATCCGTCCGGAAACATATTCATCCAGCACCGGCTGCAAGGACGCGTTCAGCATTTCGAACCCGACCGCGGCCCCGTTACCCCGAAGCGCATACAGCGCTTCAAGCGCCGCGAGCTGCGCCTGATGATCGGCGGCCTGGTCATGGGTTTCCCCGACATAAACCACGGCGGCGTCCTTCACCGCGCCGGCTAAAGCATCCTGACCTGAAAGAACCTGCCCGGAAACCGAACTGAAAACGCATACGCCCCGGTCTTCGGCCGCGGCCGGAGCCGGGACGGAGGAGATGGCTTTCGGTTCCGGATAATGAGCGATCAGTTGGAGAAAAGATCCGGCAAAAACCGGGGGCGCCGGGAAAACGGACAGGACGAGGACGGCGGAGAAGAGGCGGACCATGCCACATTATACGAAATTGCAAATATACTATAATTGGCCCTATGAGAATCCCGCCGGTCGTGATGCTCCTGCTGTTTCCCGCGCTTGCCTCGGCGGCCCCGAAGAAACCGGCGCCGCCGCCTCCGGCCGACACCTCCGCGTACTGCATTTACGGGGCGCAGAGCGGAAAGAGCTTCCACGGCGAGGCGGCTTTCAAATCCATAATCTGGAAAAGCGATGTGATCTATATCGGGGAAGAGCATGTCCGCGCGAAGGACCAGCTCGCCCAGCTTGAGGCTCTTAAAGCGCTTAAAATAGCCCGCGGGAACAAAATAGCCGTGGGCTTTGAAATGCTGGATGCCACCTTCCAGCCGATCCTGGACAGCTACGCGGCCGGAAATATAACGGAGGAGGCTTTTCTCTCCGGAACCGGCTGGAACGAGACCTGGGGCGTAGATTTCGCGATATACAAGCCCCTGTTCGATTTCGTGGTACTGAATAAACTTAAGGCCCTGGCGCTGAATATACCACGGAAGATAGTTTCCAAAGCGGCGCGGACCGGGCTTGAAGGGCTGGACCCGGAGGAAAGAAGGCTTATTCCTGAGAAAATAACCCTCCCGAAGCACAAAAAATACCTGGACTATCTCAAGTCCGCCTTCGGCGCCCAGCCGTCCGCGATGTCTTCAGTGTTCACCTGGGACAATTACCTTATTTCGATGTCTGCCTGGAACGAGAGCATGGGAGCCCGCGTGGCGGATTTTGTGAACGCCAATCCCGGCTGGGCGGTGCTGGTCCTGGCCGGCAACGGCCGGGTCATGTACAACGCGGGCGTTCCCGCCTCCGTAAAAAGCAGGGTCCCCGGGGTGCGGCAAGCCTCGTTCTATACCGAGGATTCGCCGCGATGCCCGCCTGTTTTTCCGAAGGACCGCAGGGACCTGGCTAATTATGTCTGGTTCATCGATCACAGCACGCAGACGGTAAAATAGCGAAGCACTTCGCTATTTCGCTCTACCATCCCCGCCATGCGCCATTATTTCCTGCGTTTCTGGTCCTTTCATAAAAATATCAGACTTTTCATCTACGCCACTTTCCTGTTTTGCGTGTCGCAGGCGATATTCAACCTCGTCTGCAATCTTTACATCCTGAAACTCGGCTACACCCGCGAATTTCTGGGCACCCTTGAGTCCATACCGATTTTCGTCGTGTCCGCGCTGACGATACCGCTGACCATTCTGTGCGCGGGCCTGCCGATGAAAAGGACTTTGCTTGCCGCGCTGGCTCTGGCGGCTTTCGCATACCTGGGCATGGCGGTTTTTCCCTCAAGATCCATGCTGATCTTTTTTAAGTTCATGTTCGGCCTCCACGGCTCCTTCCTGGCCATCTCCTCGTGGCCGCTTATGGCCAAATATTCCAACGCGAAGGACCTGGACACGGTCTTCAGCTTTCAATTTTCACTTACCATGGCCGCGGGGTTCCTTGGCAATCTTTCCGGAGGCTGGCTGACCGCCCTGGCCACGGCTTTGCTGGCCGGCGGCCTGGAGAACCCGGCGGCCTACCGCTTCGCCATGATCTCCGGCGCGCTCCTGGCGGCCGCCGCGATGCTGCCGATCATTTACTTCGAGGCGGAACCGGAAAAAAGACCGATGCGGACGAAGTTTGACCTGGCATGCATGGATCAGGCCGGGGCCATGAGAATTTTCCTGCCCCAGCTGGCCGTGGGGTTCGGAGCCGGAATGATAATGCCGTATTTGAACATTTTTTTCAAGACCGGTTTCTCGCTGGGGATCTCAAACCTGGGTTCTTTAATGTCGCTGATGCCGCTGTCAATGGCGGTGGGAGGCATTATCGGCCCCTGGCTGGCCGGCAGGCAGGGGCATGTGCGGACCATGATAATCTTCCAGGCCCTGTCGGTGCCTTTCCTGGTAATGATGGCTTTTTCCGGCGACCTCTATATCACGGTGGCCGCGACTTTCATCCGCACCCTGCTGATGAACGCGAGCTGGCCGGTATACAGCGTTTTCATGCTGTCCCGTTTCCGCAAAGAAAGTCACAGGATGGCAAGCGCCGTTTACTGCACGCTCTGGAACCTGCTGTGGGCCTCCGGCGCCAAATTAAGCGGCGCGTTGCAGATGGATTTCGGCTTCGACATGCCTTTCCTGATAACCATAGTCTGCTATTGCGCGGCCACCCTCATGCTTTCGCACTGGTTCCTGAGGGAGGAGAGCGGAAAGGCGCAGGCGCGGAGGATTTTGACGGAGAGCATGGAATAGAGCCGGCGTTCCTCAGCAGGAGACAAGCTGTACGGCGAAAGGGATCTCGTTGAGGACCAGGTTCAGGGAACCGCCGGCGGCCTCGCCGAAAACATGGTTTGATTCTTTCAGGGCCGAAGCCCACTTCTCGAATTCCTCTCTGGGCCAGGCCAGGATCTCTATCCTGTCGCCTTTGGGAATTTCTTTTTTTATCAGCTCCCGGAAGCGGCGTCCGGCCTCCGGGCTTTCCTTAAGCACCACCAGCCGCCCGCCCCGCAGACGCCTGGCCACCTTGGTAAGCTTGTTGGTCGCGACATTTCCGCATTCTATCCAGACGCCGATGCCGCCGCACTCGTTAACCACCAGCAGATCGGGATAGAAGCCCGTGTCCACCACGGCGGGATGCGAGGCCCCCGCTTCGAGAGCCGGCTCCAGATCGAAGAAAAGTATGGCGGCCGCAAGGCGCAGGGCCACATGCTCCGCGGTCTCCTCTTCCTTGGCGACCAGCAGAATGCGCCTTGTCCCCCCGTTGACATTAAGCTCGCACCTTACCGTCATATTTGTAAAACCCGGGGCGCCTTAAACAAAACGCCTCCCGGAGCGCCCGGGAGGCGGTACTGGAACGACCGCGTTCCGGGTTATTTTACCGGCCGGATATTCTCCGCCAGGTCGTCGGCCAGCTCGTCCGCCAGCCCCTGGACGGCCTTCTGTATGATGGCCTCCGGCGCCGCCAGCTTACCTATCTTTCCGCCGAAGGCATGCTTTTCGGAACTCTTGGACTTGCCCACGGCCTTGCCGGCGGCTATCAGCTCCCCTGTCACGATATCCACCATGCGGGCCTCGGCTTCTATCTCCACGATCCTGTCCGTCTTCTCGGCTATCTTTACGCTGCGCCATTCGTCTTTTACGGAGAGAGCGGTCACCGAGCCCATTATCACATATTTGGCCCCGAGCTGTTTGCCCAACTGCAGGGCGGAATCGGAATCGGTAAGGCCGGCCATGGCCAGTTTCATTTCCGCCGCCACGGCTTCCATGCGCTGCCTTTCCACCAGCCTTATTTTCTGCGTTTTGAAAAGCGCGGCGGTGAGCGAAGACTGCAGGCCGGACACGCTGGAGGCGTATTCGGGCTGCGGCGCGGAGTAGGCGAAGGGCATCACGCAGGCCAGCGGCCGCTGTTCGAAAGGTATAGAAGCGCAGCCGGCCAGCGAGAGAGCAAGAACGGGCAAAATCGTTTTTTTCATGGTTTTCCTCCGGTCCCTATTATAAAACATCCGCCCTTCGCAGCGCCAGTCTTCTCCGCCGCCCCGGGGGCCCAGGCGCGGCATGGGCATTATTCCATGCGCGGCGCGGTACTTTCGGCCCATGCGTGAACCGCCCGGGTATTGGGATAATATAAACTGGCGGATACCGGAGAATTCTATGAGATATTTTTTATTCTGCGCGGTTCTTTTGACGGCCTTGAACGGCGGGCTTTGCCCCGCCGGCGGGAACGCCGGGAAAAGCGGCGGCGAGAAGTGGTACGGGTCCGATTCGCGCCGCGCGAAGCTGCGCTTCTCTTCTTACGCCCTGTACAAAGTCCCGGAAACTTACAAAGGGCCCGTTTCCCGCCTGCTCGACGATCCGGAACAGACCGGGGAGATCACGGCCGTGGTGGAGCGCCAGCTCCAGCATATGTACGGCGCTTTCACCACGCACCCCTATTTCTCCGAGAATCCCGGCATACCCTCGGAAAACCAGGTTTTGAAACTCGTTTCCGCCGAAAAGGTCCCGAACGAGCCTTACGCCAGGATAAACTATTCATACGAGAACACGGCGGTTTTCGCGAAGTCCGTTTTCTCCGGCGGGGCGCGGGAAATCCGTTTTGTGCTGCCGAAGGACCCGGCGGCGATATACTCCAAAGGGTTCGCGCGCGGCGGCTCCGGGAAGAATCTCTGCACCGACGAACATTATAACGGCGAGGATGATTTCTGGTATTTCTGGAACCCCTACATGGACGGCTGTCCCATCGAACGCTCGGACCTGGCGGCCATAACCGCGGAAATGCGGCCTATGAACTCCACGCGGGAAACCTATCCGGAATACGGCAAATTATACTCCGGGGAGACCATAAAGGCCGTCTATCTGGTGGGCATAGACGAAAATTTCAGGAACGGCGATCTGGGCAGAAGCACTTTCCGCGAAGCCCTGGAGGGCCTGGAAAAAGCCGGTTTCCGGGTCACGGCCGGCGAGCCGCGCAGAAAATTGCTGTCGCTGCGCACGGAGAACTTCCGCTTTTCGCTGGACCTGCGGCTTGTGGACCCGGCCTCGCCGGAATTCTCCCGGCTGGCCGCGGACGCGATGAAAAACTCCGACATCTTCCTGTACGACGGACATTCCGGCCTCGGGGCCTACCTCGACCCGGCCAGGCTGGCCGAAGACACCGGCCGAGAACTGTCGCTGCCCCGCGACAGGTACCAGATCTTCTTTTTCAACGGCTGCTCCACCTTCGCTTATTACAACGGCGCTTTTTTCAAATTGAAACGAACCGACACCGATAAGCGGGGGACCGGAAACCTCGACATAATAACCACCGGGATCGGAGCCGATTTCGCGGTGGGGGCCAAAGCCGACCTGGCCTTCCTGCGGGCGCTTGCCGGCGGGCGGCGCCCGTCCTGGCAGGAGATAATGAACGAGATTCGCGCCGCCGAGGGCGAAACTTCCTCCCTTACGCATATCAACGGCGACGAAGACAATCCCGGCCGGCCGTAATCCTTCCACTCGCCCCAAAACCGGCAGTCTCCCGGGCAACCCGTGATACCGCCGGCGGGGACCGGCATGATCGTATGCGCCAATCCGCACCGACTTTGTTGTATAATGAACGGGTAAGATCGCCGCTAATCAGGGAGGATTAATCGGATGAAATCCACGATAAGAGTATTTATGGCCGCCGCTTTTCTGTGCGGTTGGACGGTAATCGGCCGCGCTTCCACACTGAACGGACTGATTTCGCTGGCGGGACAAAAAGATTCCGCCCCCGCGGCCATGCCCGAAGCCGTCCAGCCGCACCCCGGACCAGGCTGCTCCGCCATGAAACAGCAAAACGCGGCCAATTGCTCATATCATCTGTGGGAATATGAGTGCATAGGCGCCGGCTGCTTCTGGGCCGGAGGCGACGACGGATTCTGCTACGGAATGATGAAGGACGGCCCCTATAACCCCAACCCGGGCTGTTCCATGTACCATATAGAGTCCGTATGCCAGAACCAGCTCGGCTGCTCCTGGGTCAACGGGCAATGCGTGGGGATGAAAGACTCTCCGATCAACCCTAATCCGGGCTGCTCCATGTACCCCATCCAGTCCGTTTGCCAGAACCAGCTCGGCTGCTCCTGGGTCAACGGGCAATGCGTGGGGATGTAAAAAGCTCCGACAGCGTATAGAAGCGAACCGGCGCAGCGTCTTGAGACGCTGCGCCGGTTCGTTATTAAGCCCGGGCCCCTTTTATTTGAACACGGGGATCCGCGCATCGGACAGGGTCATATCCAGATAATCCTGTCTCTTCTTGTCCGCCGAGGTATTATAGGATATGGACTGCAGGCCGAAGCTTACATCGTTGTCCATCTGGGAATAGGCTATCCTGAAGTAGCCTTTCTCGCCCCAGTTTTCGCTCCAGCTGTTCTTGACTATGAAGTACTGCTCCGCGTCGTCGTAGCCGACCAGCAGGACGGCGTGGCCGCCCAGTTTCTTGCCGGTGGTGTACGAGTAAACGCCGGACTTGTAATTCTTAAAGTCCTCGAACACGAAGTAAGCGGTAGGTATGGGTCCGTACTGGGCCAGTGCCCTCTTGAGAAGCTCCTGGTTCTTCCAGACCATGTTCCAATCGCCTATTTTATGCTCCTTGGCGCTGGCTTCCCAGCCGGCGGCGGCGTCCGAGCAGGCGCTGTCGGTTGCGTTATAAGGATAGAAGGACTCTTTGGGCAGGCCGGTGTTCTTCAGGTAGTCGGCGTTGAGCTGGCCGCCTTTGCAGGTGCCCGCCTTGCTGCAGGAGAGCATCATCTGCTCCGAGAGGTCCACGGCCTGGCCGTTGGTCTTATGCCGCATGACATAGGACTCCAGTCCGGCCGTCATGGCGAAAGACCAGCAGGAGCCGCATTTCTTCTGGTCCGTTATGGGGCTCACATAATTGCCGTGATTATCGCGCCAGTCCAGTTTCGCGGGCCTGTCGGCGGACAGCTTGGACTCGTCCAGCGCCGGCACTCCCGTCAGGGGCTTCTCTATATCGAGAGCTCCGAGCCTGGCCTGCATTTCTTCTTCCGAAAGGTTGGAGAGGGAGGTTTCCCCCGCTACCCATTTGGCGCCGGATTTGGCGATCGCGGCCTGTATCTGCGCTATCTGTTCCTTAGGCGTGCCGGTAAGCGGCTGCCCCGCGGACGACGATCCGGCAAGAAGCGCCAGAAAAGCCGCCGCTAATTTGAAACTGCTTCTCATGCATGTACCTCCGTTTTGATTTACCAGACGCCCCGGTACTGACTGAAAGCCGGAATGTCTCCCGCACTGCGGACCGATGTGCCTATAGGATAGGCCATGGAGACCCATGCCGAAAGGGTCTAAGGGCCTATGCTCAAATAGGACTTTAGACCTATTTCAAAAACAGAGACACGGCTGGATAACGGGGATCGGTCGGAAAATGAGGAACGGACGGGGGCATGTTACCTCCCGGCTTTTCCTGAAGAGCGCCTTACGGACCAGCTGCGGGCGGCGCCGGCGTCTATATGGGTGAAATCCATGAGCGGATAATGGCCGACTCCGCCGGAACGGAACCTCCTGGCATAGGCGGCCACCTTGCCGGAGGTCTGGCCGCTCACCCTTATATCGGCGGCCCAGCCGAGCATATGCATGCTGCGCCTGGCCGCGCCGGCGACCTTCCGGTTGAGCCGCGGGGTACGGTAGCCGCTCAAAAGCGTCAACCCGCCGCCGAAATGATCCTCCACGGCGTCGAGCAGCTCCAGAAGTTTTTCCGAAGGCGGAGCGGTCTTGCCGGTAAGGCTGCAGCGCATCACGCGGCTGATCTTTTCCATCTCCGCCTTGTTATAGAGGCCATCCGGCCCGCGGTAACGGGCCCTGACGCTTTCTCCGGTGGCCGCCCTGGTCAGGGACAGAACGCCGTCCCCGCCCAGATTTACAGCCTTGGGAGGATGAGCTCTTGCTTCGGTCAGGAATATGTAGGTGTGGGCGTCCGCCCCGTCCTCGAGCTCTTCGATCTCGGCTTCGGTGACTTCCGGGGGCTGAGGGACTTCCGACAGCAGCGATGGAAGGCGGTCGATAAGCGCGGAGGGGCTGAATTCACCGGCAGGAAGCCTGGAAACAAAAAGGCACAGAAAAAACGCTCCTGGGAAATATGCGGGGCGCCGTGACATAATACTGCGTACAGTGTCAGATTCCTATATCTTTGCGATAATGCATGCCGGAAAAGCTTATTTTTTTTATCGCGGAGTACGCCTTTTTCCTTGCCGCCTCCGCTCCGGAGCCTGTCGCGGTGACGGCCAGCACCCGGCCTCCTGCGGTGTAAAATTTTTCGTTTTCTTTCCGCGTTCCGGAATGGAAAACCGTGACCCCGGCGGGAACGGAAGCAAGGCCGGAGATCTCTTCGCCTTTTTCCGGAGCCTCGGGATAGCCTTTGGCGCTCAGCACCACGGTCACGCAGGTCTCTCCGCTCAGCCTGACCGTTTTCCCGGCCAGCCGGCCTGCCGCGCAGGCCAGGAACAATTCGAGCAGATCGCAGTCCAGCAGCGGCAGCAGGCACTGCGTCTCAGGATCTCCGAAGCGCACATTGAATTCCAGCACCTTCGGCCCCGAAGAGGTCAGCATGATCCCGGCGTAGATGAGGCCGCGGAACGGCAAAGCGTCTTTTTTTATGCCGGCTATGAACCTGTCCAGGACCTCGGTCCTGATGACCGCCAGGTCCTTTTCCTCCAGGACGACCGGCGCCACCGCGCCCATGCCGCCGGTATTGGGCCCCGCGTTGCCGTCCAGAAGGCGTTTATGGTCCCTGGAAACCGGCAGCATCAGCCAGGAGATCCCGTCTACAAAAGCCATCACCGACGCCTCCCTGCCGGTGAGATGCTCTTCCATCAGCACTTTCGAACCGGAAAAGCCGAAAATCCGCTTTTCCATGAAATCTTCCACGGCCGCCAAAGCCTCGGCTTCGTTCGCGCAGATGCGCACACCTTTGCCGGCCGCCAGGCCGTCGGCCTTCAGCACCACCGGCCAGACGCGGTTATTCCTTATTTTCTCTTTGGCGTAAGCGGCCTCGTAAAGTATGCTGAACTTCGCCGTCGGCAGATTATGCCTGTCCATAAACTCCTTGGCGAACTGCTTGGAGGCCTCCAGCATGGCGCCTTTCTGGGAGGGACCGAAAACTTTTATTCCCGCGGCGGTCAGCGCATCGCTGAGACCGCGGGCGAGAGGTTCTTCCGGCCCCACCACGGCCAGGCCGATCTTGTGCTTCAGGGCGAAGGCGCAGATGGCGTCGTTATCGCTCTGGGCTATGGACGGACACTCTGCCAGTTCCGCTATGGCGGCGGAACCCGGTATGGCGTATAGTTTTTTGAGCAGCGGGCTCTGTTTCAGCTTCCAGGCCAGGGCATGTTCCCGGCCGCCGCCGCCTATGAGCAGAACATTCATATCGCTCCCCCCTTCCTCAGTTCCTCTATGTCGGTCGGATATTTACCGGAAAAACAGGCGGAGCAAAAGTTGCGGTCGGAGCCGCCGCCGCAGGCGCTTATAAGGCTTTCCAGCGAAAGATAATGCAGCCCGTCCGCGCCTATACATTTCCGTATCCCTTCCGGGGACAGATTATTGGCGATAAGCTCTTTTTTCGTCGGGGTGGCTATGCCGTAATAGCAGGGCGCCGTAACGGCCGGTGAGGCTATAGCCAGGTAAACCTCTTTCGCGCCCGCCCGTTTGAGACTGCCCACTATTTTACGCGAGGTGGTTCCGCGCACCAGAGAGTCGTCTATCAGCACTATGGACTTTCCCTTTATGCCCCCGCCGATGGGGGCCAGCTTGAGCCGCGCCGTGAATTCGCGAAGGGCCTGGTCCGGCTGTATGAAAGAACGGCCGGTATAATGGTTCCGCATGAAAACCGCCTGGTACTGGATGCCGGATGCTTTCGCGAAACCCAGCGCGTAAGCGGTGCCGGAATCTGGCACGCCGGAAACCATATCGGCCTTTACGCCTCTCATCTCGCGGGCCAGCATAGCCCCTATCTCGTTGCGGGTCAGCTGCACGGCCTTGCCGGACACCACGGAATCCGGCCGGGCGAAATAGACCTGTTCGAAAACGCAGCGGGTGAAAGGCGCGGCTTTGGCGAAACGGCGGGAGCTCAGCTTCCCCTTCTCTATGACCACCAGCTCGCCCGGCTCTATCTCCCTCAGCGCCCTGCCGCCCACCACCTCGATCGCGCAGGTTTCCGAGGAGAGTATATACGACCGGCCCAGCCGGCCCAGCACCAGCGGCCTGAAGCCGCTGGGGTCGCGGGCGGCTATGACCTTGCCGGGCGCCATGAAAAGGAAGGAATACGCCCCTTCCAGCCGGGGGAGGTTGCGGGCGACGGCGTCCTCAAGCGATTTTCCGCGGCTGCGGGCCATGAGATGCACTATGATCTCGCTGTCGGTGGTGGACTGGAAAATGGAGCCGGTCCTCTGCAATCCGGCGCGGAGTTCCGCCGCGTTGGTCAGATTTCCGTTATGTCCGACGGCCAGCCGGCCAAGCGGGGTATTGAAAAAAAGCGGCTGCGCGTTCTTTATATCGCTGGAGCCGGCGGTGGAATATCTGACATGTCCTATGGCGCTGGAACCCTTCAGGGAATCCAGCACCTCCCTGGAAAAGATCTCGTTAACCAGCCCCATGGAGCTGTGACAGGACAGCCGGCCGTCGTCATCCGCCGCTATGCCGGCCGATTCCTGGCCGCGATGCTGGAGCGTGAAGAGGCCCACATAGACCAGCCGGGAGGCGTGCCGATTGTCCGTGACGCCGAATATTCCGCACATAGGGGAGCCTTGGGATTATCGTTTAGCGTATTCCACGGCGTTCCTGAAAAACTCGAAACCGGCAGCCGCGGCGCGTTTGGCCGCTTGGGGCCTGTCGGGATGCTGACAGGCGAAAAAATTCCTTTCCGGATGCGGCATAAGGCCGAAGCAGGCGCCGCCGGCGGTGGTTATTCCGGCGATATCGTGCATCGAGCCGTTGGGATTATCGGAATAGGTCAAAGCGTGAAGGTTATTCTTCAAAAGTCCGGCCAGCGCCTTTTTGTCCTCCATTATGAACTTGCCTTCTCCGTGCGCCATAGGCAGTTCTATTTCGTCAGGCAGACCCCTGGTGAAAATGCAGGGGCTGGCTTTGTTCACCTTCAGTTTCACCCACTTGGCGAGGAAATGCCCGCAGTCATTGGAATACAGCGTGGAGATCTGCCTGTTGCCCTTGTTCTCCGGAAGGAAACCGGTCTTCACCAGGATCTGAAAACCGTTGCAGATCCCGATAACGGGCCGCCGGGACCGGATAAATTTTTCAAAATCCGAAGCCAGCTTCGCCATCTTGACGGCGAATATTTTCCCGGCCGAGATATCGTCGCCGTAGGAAAAACCGCCGGGAAAAGCCATGATGGCGTAGTCAAGGACCTTCTTTTTCCCCGAAACAAGCTCGTTGATGTGCACCAGCTCCGCGGCGGCGCCGACATAGTTGAACGAGGACATGGTCTCTATATCGCAGTTGGTGCCGGTGCCGCGCAGTATTATCGTTTTTGGCTTTTTCATGTTTTTCGGCCGGACATTTTCGCCGGCGGTCCCGTTCACAACAGATCTTTTTTCCAGCAGCCCTTCAGAACGCCGAGATCCTCTTTCAGCAGAGTTTTGGCTCCGAGACGGAGCTCCAGGCCGCCGGCTTCGAGCACTACTCCGAGCCTTTTCACCGGCAGGCCTTTGACCAGGTTCAGGAATTCTTTCTCTTTTTCGCGGGCCACTTCCAGCACCAGGCGCGCCGGCGATTCCCCGAAAAGCAGCTCATGCTCCAGAACGCCCTTCTCGGACGCGGCGCCGGCCAGGTCCAGCATGGCCCCGAGGCCCCCGGAAAACGCCATTTCCGCCAAGGTCACGGCCAGGCCGCCCTGCGAAACATCGTGCGCGGCGGGCACGAATCCTTTTTTGACGGCCTTGAGGAGCGCGGCATAAAGCTTCACCGCCGCCTTTATGTCCAGGGGGCGCATAAGCGTGTCGTTTTTCGCGTAAACTTCGCCATAAACCGAACCGCCCAGGCCCTTCCTGCAGACGCCGGCCAGGTAAACCGTATTTCCGGGCTCTTTGAAATTGATGGTTATGGCCCGCCGCACATCTTCCACGGGAGCGACCGCCGAGATGAGCAGCGAGAGCGGGATCGGGTACTCCCTGCCGGAAGCGTCCTTCGACTGATTGTAAAAACTGTCCTTGCCGGAAATGAACGGCGCGCCGTAGCCCACGGCCGCGTCGTAGCAGCCCTCGGCCGCGCGGACCAGGTCGCCCATCACTTCCGGGTCCTTCGGACTGGCCGCGCAGAAATTATCCAGTATGGCCGCGCGCGAGATCTCGGCGCCGGAGCAGAGCAGGTTGCGCACCGCCTCGTCCACGGAGTAGAGCGCCATCAGATACGGGTCTATCCTGCCGGCGGCCGGGTTAAAGCCGTGCGACACCGCGAAGCCGGCGTGATCGTTTATGTCCCCGGTGGCCGAATGCGGCCAGATGACGGAGGCGTCGCCGGGGCCGTCCCCGTATTTCCCCTGCAGCGGCTTTATTACCGTGCCCCCCTGCACTTCGTGATCGTACTGGGTGATCACCGAATGCCTGGAACAGATATTGGGATGGGCCAGCAGCGCCAGCAGCGCCTTTTGATGCGGGACCGGCGCCCTCAGGAGCGGGCTGTGGGCCGGCCGCTTCCGGAGCGCGGCCGGCTTCTCGAAATTGGGAAGGCCGCCGTGCAGAAAGGCCATGGGGAGGTCGACCACGGTCTCCCCGTTGAACGACACCAGCAGGCGCTTGTCCGAGGTGAACTCCCCCAGCACGCAATATTCGCAATCTTCGGAATTCAGCACATCTTCCAGGGCGGAAAGCTTGCCGGGCGGCACCGCCAGGATCATCCGTTCCTGCGATTCGGACACCCAGATCTCCCAGGGCTCGATGCGGGTGTCCTTCAATTTAGCGTTCTCCAGCCGCACGCGCGCCCCGGTCTCGGAACCCAGTTCGCCTATAGCGGAGGAGAAGCCGCCCGCGCCGCAGTCGGTCAGGGCCCCGTACAGTCCCCGGTCGCGGGCGCGCATTAGGACGTCCAGAACCTTCTTCTCGTTTATCGCGTGGCCTATCTGCACGGCGGACGAGGAGGTCTCCTCCTCTATGTTCGCCGAGGAGAAGGTCGCTCCGTGTATGCCGTCCCGCCCTGTGCGCCCGCCGATGGAGACTATCAGGTCCCCGGGGCGCGTTCTTTTCTCTATCTTATCCGTCGGGATAAGCCCGGCGCAGCCGACAAAGACCAGGGGATTGAGCAGGTAGCCGTCGTCGAAATAGATCCCGCCGGAAGCGGTGGGGATGCCCATGCGGTTCCCGTAGTCGCGCACGCCTTCCACCACGCCGCGGAACACCCGCTCCGGACCCAGCGCGTTCTTCGGCAGCCTGGTCTTCGAATCGAGCCGCCCGAAACAGAAATTGTCGGTGTTAAGCACCGGTTTGGCGCCCAGCCCCACGCCCAGCACATCGCGGATAACCCCGCCCACGCCGGTCTCCGCGCCGCCGTAAGGCTCCACCGCGCAGGGATGGTTGTGCGTCTCCGCCTTGAAGGCCAGCCCCCATTTCCCGCTTTTGCCGAACCGCACTATGCCGGCGTTGTCCTTGAAAACGGAAAGGCACCAGGGCCTGTTCAGTTTCCTGGTGGCCTTGACTATCGTTTCCTTGAAAAGGTTTTTGTACCGTTTGCCGCGGAACCGCACGGGGCCGGAAAAAGTCTTGTGCTTGCAGTGCTCCGACCAGGTCTGTGCCAGGGTCTCCAGCTCGCCCCGGGTCGGCTCCCTTTTTTCCGCGCGGAAATACGCCTGAGCCTGCTTCAGCTCCGCCGTATTCAGCGACCAGCCGTATTTTCTGTCCAGCTCCGCGAGCCGGGACTCGTCCAGAGAAGTGAAGCCTGAAAGCGTTTCGCTCATAGTCTTTTCACGGTAAAGGAATTCACGACCTCGTTTACCAGGGTTTTGGTCACCACGGCGCGGAGTTTCGCCTCCGAGGCGCAGGCGATGTAATAAGCCCTGCCGAAACGCACGCTTTTAGGCGGCCGCCCTAGCAGATCGTGCACCGCCTCTTTCACGCTTTCGCCTATCACATCGGTCGCGGAGCTTTTCAGCCACACCTCGACCCGGTACAGGTTCTTTAGGCCGGGCCGGTTCGAAAGAGAATATTTTTCCGTTATCCTGTCGGTCAGCAGTTCTTCCGCGAGCGCCCTGAAATCCCGCGCGGACCAGGGCGCGTCCACGGAGTAAAGGCGGGAAAGCCGGACATTTTTTACCGGCAGGCCGGCGCGGGAGAGCCTTTCGGCCAAAGCCCTCTTTTCGTTCACCGCCAGAGCGTCTTTGGTCCAGATCTCTATCAGCATGGTCAGCCGCCCGCGGTCAGGAGCTTCACCGCCTGGCCGTATTTTTCCGAAGTGCGCTTCACAACCTCGTCCGGCAGCGCCGGAGGAGCGGAGATTTTGTCCCAGCCGGACCCCTCCAGCCAGTTGCGCACGAACTGTTTGTCGTAGCTCTCGGGGCTGGAGCCGGTCCTGTACGCGCCGGCGTCCCAAAACCGGGAAGAATCCGGAGTGAGCGCCTCGTCTATCAGGATCAGCTCGCCGTTCAGCAGGCCGAACTCGAATTTGGTGTCCGCCAGCAGAATGCCCTTTCCGGCGCTGTAGTCGGCCGCGAATTTATACAAAGCCAGGCTTTTTTCCCGTATCAGCCCGGCCAGTTCCCCGCCCAGCGCGGCGGTCATATCGCCGAAAGTGACATTCTCGTCGTGGCCCTGATCGGCTTTGCTGGTGGGAGTGAAAACGGGTTCGGGCAGGCGCTGCGCCTCTTTCAGGCCGGCCGGCAGTTTTATCCCGCAAATGGAGCCGGACCTGAGATATTCCTTCCAGCCGGACCCGGTTATATAACCGCGCACCACGCATTCGAAATCCACTCTCTTGGTCCTGAGGACCAGCATTGTCCTTTTCTCCAGCCAGCCGTCGGACAGGTCCGCGCCGGGAAGCAATTTCCGTATCTCCGCCAGGTCCGCGCTTACCACATGATTCCTTATGATATGCCTGGTCTTCCCGAACCAGAACAGGCTGAGGCGGTTGAGCATCTCCCCTTTGCGTGGGATGGCCGTGGGCAGGACGAAATCGAAAGCCGAAAGCCGGTCGCTGGAAACTATGAGCAGATATTTATCGCCGGCTTCGTAGAGGTCCCTGACCTTGCCCCTGTGAAGAAGTTTGAGTCCGCGTATATCGTGGTTCATATCGGCCTGCGCGCTCAACATCCGAAAAATCTGCCGGCAGAAAAGGCGCTGAGCGCGGAGGCGCAAAGCACCCAGCCGGTCTGCGTCCATTTATACGCCGCAGCCAGCACCCGGAAATTGCTCCAGCTTTTATCGCCCACCATTATCAGTTCCAGCTCCGGATAACGGGAGAACAGCAGCTTGGTGGTGAGATGCTCGTTGGAGTAAAGCTTGGCCAGCAGCAGATTCGCCAGGAGTATGGCCAGCACGGCGGCCAGGGCCGCGGCGCGCCGGGAACAGGCCTGCGCGGAAACGAACAGGACGAAACCGAACGCCGCCAGGTTGAGCGAGACGCCGAGCAGCACAAGCTGGTCCTGAAAACGGCTGATGCGGCGCAGATAGCTGTCCGCCAGCGTTACCGCGAACTTTCTGCTGGTCTCCTCTTTCTCCAGCACCCTCTTTATTACCTCGATTATCAACTCGATCATATCCTCTCCGCTCTCGTTTCCAGATTTTCACGGCCCAACCGAATTAGCAAACTCCTTCGTTGGAGCGGGTGCCGGCAGGGTTGTGCCGGGGAACGACTTCAGGTTCCCGGGCAAGGCCCTACGACGCATCCCTCATCCATACAAATGGAGCGGATGACGGTGGGACTGGCGAAGAGGGCCTTCACGGAAGCCGACCTGGTCATACAGGAGGCTGGGCGGACTGGGCTGCCGTAATTTTTGCCTCGAACGCCGGGTCCGTGAGACTGAAGGGCGGGCGGCCGTCTGATGAGCATAGCTCCTGATACGGCACTGGCACAGCCTTGAGTGCTGCGAGACCCGTGCCCGAAGCGCCAGTCCCAC
>Ga0074195_1002161_pt1 | contig 23173 bp, 21 predicted proteins | sample EPASupsiteHSE623_FD_64525 | JGI IMG/M metagenome (GOLD analysis project Ga0074195, IMG submission 64525) | Bioremediated contaminated groundwater from EPA Superfund site, New Mexico - Sample HSE6-23 | ecosystem: Environmental > Aquatic > Deep subsurface > Groundwater > Contaminated ...
ATATAGGCGCTCTCGCCAGAGGCTACAACAACAGCGACAATAACAGCATAGTTATCGGCGCGAGCGCGATAGGCATAGGCGCGAATACGGTAGTGCTTGGCAACGACAGCATTACCAAGACTGCCCTGAAAGGCAAAGTGGGAATAGGCACCACGGCGCCGGATTTACCGTTGCATATCATCAGTTCCGGACGTCAAATAGAAGTGCGCAACTCGGCCGCCGCCGCCGGAAAGTTCTGGCAGGTTGGTCCCGATAATTCCGGCAACGGATTTACAGTTTACAACCAAAGCAGTGTCGGCGTGTACGTGAGCGACGGCGGGACTTCATGGACTGGAACCTCCGACCGGCGTTTGAAAACCAATATCCTGCCTCTTGAAACCGGACGGTGGTTGCCCGCCATCATGAAGCTGAACCCCGTCACTTTCACATGGAGAGATGTCAGGGTAAGCTCCGGCGCTCATATCGGTCTGATTGCGCAGGAGGTGCGCGAGGTGTTGCCTGAAGTTGTATCTCAAAACGGAGCCGCTGAAATAACGCTTGCCGACGGCAGCCGTGAAACCATCGCCGATGCTTTGGGCGTAGATTATGCAAACCTTGTCGTGCCGTTGATAAAGGCTGTTCATGAACTCAAAACCGCCGGCGACAGCCTGAAAGCCGAATTCGAGGCTTATAAAAAAACGCATCCCTGATTGCGGACTGATAAGACAAAATAAGCAAATCCGGTTTGACAAAACAGAAAGCCCCCCTGTGTCGGGGGGCTTTCTGCTGCAAGGGTTGCCGGCGGTTACCAGACAGTCACGCCGGACTGGATGCTTTGGAGCGTATCCAGCGATTCCAGCGTGCGGTTGCGGGGGGAGGCGAACAGGCTGGCGAGTTCGCTGTCGGGGCCGCGCTGGAGTTCTTTGCGCATATTCTGGAACTTGGCGTAGAGTATGTTGCCTGGACAGTCGCTTTGCCCGATTTCGCGGTGGGCGTAGAACCTGGACGTCTTCACATTGTAAACCTTCGCCACGCCCTGTATTGTCTTTTTGAGGGCCGCAAGCTGCGCGTCCGTGGGGCTGCTGTCCATGAAATTGCCCATGAGGGAGATGCCCGCGTTGTCGGCATTTTTCCCCTTCACGTGCGCGCCCATGGCATTGACCGGCCTGCCCTGGTAAACATTGCCCGCGCCGTCAATGAGAAAGTGATAGGCTATATCTATCCAGCCTTTCGTTTTCTGATGGAAGTCCTGTGTGAATTTAATCTCCTTGAGGCCTTCTTCTTTTGTGAGCGCGAAATGCCCGGCGGTGTGGTGCATCGTAATCATTACAGGGGTCTGTGAATCGTAGGCTTTTGTCGGCGCGTTCGCGTTCCATTGTGCGCGCGTTATGAGAGTGATGCCGGGTATGCTGGGCGGGGCGGACAGCGCAAGCGCGCGGGACTGCGCGGACGGCGGCTCCTCCTCGGCGGGCTCGGTGGAGAGGAAGGTTTCCACATCGTAAATCTTCAGCGTGCCGGTTGACGCGGCGGCGGAGCTGTAAAAGCGCAGGCTGACTTTTTCCCTGCGCGGTTCGGCGAAGCTGTATTTTCCCCAGAAACGCCCGCCGTCGTACGCTTCCAGATGCACCGCCTCCCATTTATCGGGGGCCGTCTGCACCTGCGCGGTTACGCCCTTGTCGGGAAGAATGCCGTTCAGCACGACCGTATCGTAGGACTTTTCCGGCGCGGCGCTTTGCCCCGTCTCATGGATAAGCCCGGGACCGGCGGAGGCCGACAGGGCCTTGCTCATATAGGAGCCTTTGCCGTTGAAGTCGAGCGATTCGCCCAACTCTCCGGCATGCGAGCATACTGCGAAAAAGAACAGCGCGGCTGTCAGAAAAGTTTTTCTCATGGCGTTGTTCTAGCACCCGAAAGACCCACTGTCAAGGGACCAAAGGACCTAGTGTCAAGGGACCAAAGGACCCATGCGGGAAATAGGCCTTATGGGGTAATAAATGCGGGACAAGAAGTTTTGTCGTCGGAGAGAAGCGCGGAAATTATGAAACGCCGCAAGGGCGCGTTTGGGCGGTTTCGCGGAAAATATTCAGGCCCCTTGACAGGGGCCTTGACAGGAAAAGGGCTCTAAAACTCGGCCCAGCCGGGGACGCGGGGGAAGGCGATAACGTCGCGAATGTTGGCTATGCCGGTCAGCAGCATCATTGCCCGCTCAAACCCCAGGCCAAAACCCGCGTGCGGCACCGTGCCGAAGCGGCGCAGGTCTATATACCAGGAATACGGGTCTTCGGGCATGCCCTGCGCGCGCATTTTTTGCAGGAGAACGTCCAGCCGGTCTTCCCTTTCGCTGCCGCCGATTATTTCGCCGATGCGCGGCACCAGCACGTCCATGCCGCGGACGGTCTTGCCGTCGTCGTTGAGTTTCATGTAGAACGCGCCGACCGTGCTGGGCTTGCCGTGCAGTATGACGGGTTTTTTGAAATAAGTCTCGACAAGAAAGCGTTCGTGCTCGGAGGATAAATCAACGCCCCAGCTCATTTTCGCTTCAAAGCGGCTGTTTTCTTTTTCCAGCAGCGGCAGTGCGTCGGTGTAAGAGAGCCGCTCGAAGGCGTTGTCCGTTATATTGGCGAGGCTGGGCAGCAGGTCTTTGTTCACGAATCTGGCAAAAAGGTCTATGTCCTGCGAACAGTTGGCCAGCACGTCTTTGATTATCGCCTTGATGAAGCCTTCCGCCAGTTCCATATTCTCGGTAAGCGTGTTGAAGGCGGCTTCCGGCTCTATCATCCACAATTCGGAGCAATGGCGGTAGGTGTTGGAATTCTCGGCGCGAAACGCGGGACCGAAGGTATAAATTTTGCCGAGACCCGTCGCCAACGCCTCGCCTTCGAGCTGCCCCGAAACGGTAAGCGAAGTTTTCTTGCCGAAAAAGTCCTTTGCGAAATCCACCGCCCCTTCCGGCGTTTTGGGCACGTTATTGAGGTCCAGCATGGTGACCTGGAACATTTGCCCCGCGCCCTCGCAGTCCGAGGTGGTTATTATTGGAGTGTGAACGTAGATGAAGCCGTTGTCGCGGAAGTACTTGTGTATGGCGTGGGAAAGTTCTGCCCGTATCCGCAGCATGGCGGCGTACTTGTTGGTGCGCGGGCGCAGGTGCGCCACCGTGCGCAGGAACTCGTCCGAGGTCTTTTTCTTCTGGATGGGATACTTCTCAGCGTCGCAGGTTCCGTAGACGGTTATCGCGTTCGCCCGCACCTCGAAGCGCTGCTCCTTGCCGGGGGGGCATTCCACGAGGCCGCCCTCAATTCTGACCGAGGTGCCCGGCGTCAGCGTAACCGCCGTCGCGTAGCAGGGAGCGGCGGCGTCCGCGATTATCTGGATATTGGCGCGGCAGGAGCCGTCGTTTAGCTCTATGAAAGTGAATTCCTTCGAATCGCGCCGGGTTTTGACCCAGCCGTTTACGATGATATTTTCTTTCGCGGAATCCGCCGCGAGCAGTTGTTTTATGGTCATAGCCACCTCGAAAAGGAAAAAATCTATTTTATCCCGGCGATTTCCATGGCTTTGCCGATTTCGGGATTCGCCATGAACCAGCGCCATACCGCACCGCTGCGCAGATTCTCCGCGCTGAGCAGCGTTATGCCCACGTCTATGCCGATGACATCGGTGTTGACCCAGTTGGTGGTGGGATTGAAAGCGTCGGTGAAGCCGTAGACTCCGTAAATTTTATCGCCGTGCTTTTTCTTCATCGCCTGAAGCGCCGACAGCGCGATTTCCGGCGTAAACATCAGCGAGCCGCCCGCCGCGCAGGGCACCACCGTGCCGTCTATGTCCGGCGTGGCCGGAGGGCCGCCCCAGGCCGTGTAGCCGGATTTGGAGTCCGAAGCGGTTATGCCCCAACTGTCCGGCCCGTAGCCCGGAAACCGCGCCGCCATGTCCATGCACATCCGGCGGTTGGCTTTCGTGGCGAGGACGGAATTTTCAAACCAGTCCGTGGAACTGTCCTTTTTTCCGCGAAAATCCACCCAGGCATGCGAGTATTGATGCACGAAAAGCGGTTCCGCGCCGCTGATATACCGATAATCGCCGTAGGTCACGACAGGCCGGCTCCACGCGGTCCACGACTCGTGCGACAGCGGATAATCGGGCGAGCCGAAGGCGAGAAGATAAAGAATCATCAGCTCGCAATGCGTGCTCCAGCGGGCTTTTATGAAGCCGTCCTCCGGTTTCCAGCCCATTGATAAAATGGCCTTGTCGCCGTCAAGCATCCAGCGGAAATCCACGCGCTTGTAGATTTTATCCGCCAGCCGCGCTATCTCTTTATTGCCGCTGAAATACTGTTTCGCGGTCAGTATGCCCGCCAGCAGAAGCGCGGTGTCTATCGAGGACACCTCGCAGTTCCAGGCGCGGTGGCCGTTGTCGGCGTCCACGAAATGATAGAACCAGCCGTGAAAATTGTCCGCCTTCTCGCTGTAAAATTTCAGCGCGGCCAGCGCGCGGTCCTCCGCCGCGTCGGGGGAAATCCACTGCCGGCTCGCGCCTATGCACAGCGCGGTGAGCCCGAACCCCGTCGCCGCGGAGCTGGCCACGTTGTTGACGGGGGAGCCGTTCATGCGGGCGCGGTCCATCACCAGCCCCGTTGCGGGGTTGGAATGGTCTATGAAATAGCGGAACGCGCGGTGGGATAAATCCTCAAGGAAAGCCTCGTCGTCCTGGGAAAGCGCAAAGCCCTGCCCGGATTTGGCGGGCAGGGCTTTGTCTGCAAGTTCGGTCGCGCCGGACGCGGCGGCCAGGGCGAAAAACGCGCACAGCGCGGCGGCGGTTTTCTTCATTTCGCGGCGACCGTAAATCCGCCCTCCAGTCCGCCCGAGGAGGAGGTGGAGGCGTACACGGTGAACATTCCCGGCTCAACCGCGAAACCGTCGGGATAATGATAGCCCAGTTCCGCCGGGCCGAGGTCGAAGTCCAGATGTTTAGACTCCCCCGGCGCGAGCGTCACCCGCCGGAAGCCTTTCAACTCCCGCACCGGCCTCGTGGCGGAGCCGCCGGGCGCGGCGTGTATGTAGAGCTGCACCACTTCGTCGCCGGTCCTGGCGCCGGTGTTTTTCACGTCCACGCCGACGGTGACCGTTTCGCCGGCGGCTATTTTGACAGAGCCTACTTTCAATCCCGACAACTCGAACGAGGTATAGCTCAGCCCGTAGCCGAACGGATAGAGCGGCGTGTTGGGGACATCAATATACCTTGACGTGTAGCGCTCGTCTTTTTTTGCCGGATTGACCGGACGCCCGGTGTTCATGCTGTTGTAGTAAAGCGGCACCTGGCCTAGTACGCGCGGGAAAGTAACCGGCAGCTTGCCGCCTATGTTTGCTTTGCCGAAAAGCGCTTTGGCCACCGCGCGCGCGCCCTCGCTGCCGGGAAACCACGCCTCCACGATGGCGGGCACGTTGTCGTCAAGCCAGCCCAGTTCCAGCGGTCTGCCGTTGAAAAGCACCACCGCCACCGGCTTGCCCGTCGCCTTGAGTTTGGCCAGCAGTTCCAACTGCCTTCCCGGAACTGCGAGCGAGGTGCGCGAGGCGGCCTCGCCGCTCATCATGGCGGTTTCGCCGACGGCGGCTATTATGACGTCCGCGTCCGCCGCGCCGGAAACAGCGTCGGCTATATCCGCGTCCGTGCCGCCTTCGACAGGACAGCCCTTGAAATACGAAACTTTGGTTTTCGGCGAAACCGTCTCTTTTATGCCCTGCAGCAGCGTGACGGCCTCGGTGGGTTTTGCGTCGGCGGACCAGGAGCCGAGCATATCCAGCGAACTGTCCGCCAGCGCGCCGACCACCGCCACGGATTTTATGTTGCCGGCAAGCGGCAGCAGCGCGCCATCGTTTTTAAGCAGCACCAGCGATTTCGCCGCGGCTTCCTCGGCGGCTTTGCGGTTCTCGGGCTTGAGGAGCTCCGCCGCTTCGCGCGTGGGGTCCACATAAGGATGTTCGAATATGCCCGCTTTGAATTTCATTTCCAGCACGCGCCGCACCGACGCGTCGAGCGTTTCGAGCGACAGCCGGTTTTTGGCCAGCAGGCCGGGGCCCTTGTCGGTATAGAGGGTGCTGACCATTTCCATATCCACGCCGGCGCCGAGGGCTTTCACCACCGCGTCTTCGCCGTCGGCGGCGTACTCGTGGGCCACCAGTTCCTGCACCGAGGTGTAGTCGCTGACCACGAAGCCGTTGAATTTCCAGGCGCCGCGCAGTATCTCCTGCATCGTATGCCTGTTGCCGGACGCCGGCACCCCGTTGAGATCGTTGAACGCGCTCATGAATGTCGCCACTCCCGCGTCAACGGCGGCCTTGAAGGGGGGGTAATAAATGTTTTGCAGCGTGAAGTCCGAAATATCCGTCGTGTTATAATCGCGCCCGCCTTCCGCCGCGCCGTAGCCCACCCAGTGCTTGGCGCAGGCCATCAGCTTGTCCGGCTTGGAGAAATCATCTCCCTGAAATCCGCGCACGCGCGCCGCCGCCAGCGCGGAGCCGAGGTACGGGTCTTCGCCCGAGCCTTCGACTATGCGGCCCCAGCGGGGGTCGCGCGCTATGTCCACCATGGGGGCGAAAGTCCATTTGAGTCCCGTGGAGGCGGCTTCCCTGGCCGCTAACGCCGCCGCTTTTTCCACCGATTCGGCGTCCCATTGCGCGGCCTCGCCCAGCGGCACGGGGAAAATGGTCCGGTAGCCGTGGATTACGTCGAAAGCGAACAGTACCGGTATGCCCAGCCGCGAGCCTTCCACAGCAATTTTCTGGAGTTCGTTGACGTTTTTTGCGCGGCGGACGTTGAGCGTGGAGCCCAGCAGTCCCCTGCCGGCGAGTTCGAACTGCTCTTTGGTATACGCGCCGTCGTCCCACAAGCCGTCCGACTGGCGCAACTGCGCGAATTTTTCCTCGGTGGTCATCCGCTTGAGCAAATCTTCCGCCCGCGCCCGCGCGGACGCGGAAGAATCCTTATATAGAGGGGTATCGGCGGCCAAAACGGCCGCGCCGCCCGATAAAAACAACGCCAGGCACAGCGCCGCGCTTTTTTTCATAGATAGCTGTTCTCCAAAACTGAGTCCCGCTTGGAATTTTAAGACAGAACAAATGTACCACAAGCCGCCGAATAAATCAATGACTGCCGGCGTGAAATAGCGCCGGATAAAATACTGTTGACAGCCCGCGCGCTTTGTGCAATAATGTGAGCACTGAATCATTGCTCGCTTTTTAGGCGGGCATAAAACAAGGAGAGGACAATGGACAAAAAGACTGCGGTTATAACGGGCGCGGCGCGCGGGCTGGGACGGGCGGGCGCGGAAAGATTTCTTTCGTCTGGCAACTGGAAAGTGGCGATTTTCGACGTTAACGACGAACTGCTCGCCAAGGCGGGCAGGGAACTCGGCGAAAAATACGGCGCGGAAAACGTGCTTGCCGTGAAAGTGGACATCACCTCGGCGCAATCCGTGAAGGACGGCTTCGCCAAAGTTTTCGAGAAATTCGGCAAGGTTGACAGCCTCATCAACAACGCCGGCATAACCCGCGACGCTATGGTATATAAAATGCAGGAGTCGGACTGGGACATGGTGCTGGCGGTAAACCTCAAGGGCGCGTTCCTTTGCGCGCAGGCGGTCATACCGCACATGAAGGAAAAGAAAAGCGGCACCATTATTAACACCTCCTCCGTGGTAGGCCTTTACGGCAATATCGGGCAGAGCAATTACGCCGCCTCCAAATTCGGCATCATCGGCCTGACCAAGACGTGGGCCAAGGAACTGGGCAAGGACGGCGTGCGCGTAAACGCCGTGGCCCCCGGCTATACGATGACCGAGATGCTCGGCACCGTGCCGGAGAAAATCCTCACCGCCATCAGCGAAAAAACCCCGCTCCGCCGCCTCGGCAAGCCGGAAGACATCGCCAACGCGTATTTTTTCCTCGCGTCCGACGAATCCGCCTATGTGACCGGAAACGTACTGGCGGTTGACGGCGGTCTTGTAATCTAATGCCGATTCCCCGGACAGAAAAAGGCAGACAGACGCGGCTGCGCATAGCGCACGGCGCGGCCCGTCTGTTTGCCGCCCGGGGATTTCAGGACACTGATATTTCGGACATCTGTTCCGAGGCCGGCATAGCCACCGGCGGTTATTACCGCCATTTTTCAGGACTGGAGGAAGTGCTGCTTGAAATTCCCCTTATATTAAAGGAAAGGCTGCTGGCGGCGGGATTCGGGGAATGCGACGGCGCGGCCCCTGAGGAAAAAGCGGCGGCGGTGCTGGAACGGTTTTTCGCTTTCTTCAGGGAAAACGCGGACCTGTTTCAGACACTGCGCCAGTCCGAATTCGTGGCCGCCGCGCCCGCGCGCAATTTCCGGGACACCTGGGCGAAACTGCTGGCGGAATGCTTTTTCGACGCCCCGGAAACGGAAGAGGCTGAAATATTCGCGCAGGTTTTTATGGGCGTGCAGGAGTTTTTCGCCGTCCATAACATAATCTGGGAAAAGCGCGGCGTTTCTCCGGAAACTTCGGCCATGCTGGGCAGGTTGTGCACCGGCGGGATAGCGGGGCGCAAGATTCCCGGTTTCGCGGCGCTGGCGCAGAAGGCGCTGGCGCGGGGGAATGTCCAACCCAAAACCGCGCAGACGCGCGACACGCGGGGCAGGCTGCTGCGCGCCGCGGAGGAAGTTTTCGGCAAGGCGGGTTTTGCCAACGCGTCCGTGGCGGACATCTGCCGCCGGGCCGGCGTTGCGGTGGGCTCTTTTTACCTGCATTTCGAATCCAAGGACGCCGCTTTTCGCGAGTTGACTTCCATGCTGGGGGCCGACCTGCTTCACCGCAACTACGAAAGCGCCGCCGGAGCCGCGGGCAGGACCGAGATAGAGCTGACGTCTTTCGCCGCGTTTTTCGGGTTCGTGCGCGAACACGGCACTGGCTACCGGATTATCCGCGAAATGGAATTCGTCCATCCCCGCGTGGCGCGGAACTATTACACCGTTTTGCAGGACGAGTACGCCAAAAGCATGCGCCGCACCGCCGCGAAGGGGGAACTTTTCACGGAGGATTATCCCGCTCTGGCGCTGGCGCTTATGGGCGCGGGGCACATGCTGGGCATGCGCTACGTTTTGTACGGCAGGGAAAAGATGGACGAAAAGCTGTTCGGCAGGATAGTTTCACAGGTGTTCTTCGGAATACCGAATGCTGTTTCCAAGGGAGATAAAATTCATGCTTAGCGTAATCGGAACGGGAATGTACCTTCCCAAAAATCTGGTCACCAACGAGGACCTGTTCAAAAAATTCGGGCGCGATCCGCTGGAAAAAATACTCGGGCGCATCGGCCACGGTGCGCGCTACTACAGCGCCGCCGACGAATGCTCGTCCGACCTCGCGGTCAACGCCGCGACGGACGCCATAAAAGCCGCCGGAATAAAGCCCGAGGACATCAACCTGCTCATCGTCGCAACCGACACCCCGGCCCAGCTTTCTCCCGCCACCTCGGCGGAGGTGCAGCACCGGCTGGGAGCCAAAAACGCCGGAACTTTCGACGTGAACTGCGCTTGCGCCGGTTTCGTGACCGCGCTCGATATCGCCGCCCGCTACCTCGACGGCAAGGACTACAAGACCGCGCTCGTCATCGGCACCTACGCCATGAGCAAGTTCCTCGACCCCGACGACTCCGCGGCGACCCCGCTTTTCGGCGACGGCGCGGGCGCGTTCGTCATCACCGCGGGCAGCCAGAGCCGGGACGGCTTCGCCTCTTCTCTTAAAGCCGACGGGCAGTTTTGGGACTATATGGGCATTTACGGCGGCGGCTCGCGGCTGCCGACCACCGTCAAAGTGCTTGAGGAAAAAAAGCACACCGTTAAAATCCCGAAGAAATTCCCCGCCACGCTTAACGCCGAGGAATGGCCGCCGCTCGTGGAAAAAACTCTGGCTAAAATCGGCCTGACTCCCAAAGACGTGGACATGTTCATTTTCACCCAGATACGCAAGGTCACCATCGTGGACGTAATGGCGAAATTCGGGCTGCCGATGGAAAAAACCCATACCATAATGGAAAAATGGGGCTATACCGGCTCCGGCTGCATTCCTATGGCGTTTCATGACGCGGTGCAGCAGGGCAAGCTCAAAAAGGGCCAGCGCGTCGTGCTGTGCGCCTCCGGCGGCGGTTATTCCATGGCCTGCATGACTTTCATTTACTGAGGATTTATGGCTAACACAAGCGTTATCACGCCGCAGACAGGCAAATGGTCCGCTCTTTACCGGGAGAAGCTAATCACGGCGAAAGAAGCGGCTGAAAAAATAAAATCCGGCGATGACGTTATCGTCGCGCAGTGCGCCTCCGAGCCGCAGGGCTGCATGGCCGCTTTCCATCTGGTGAAAGACCGCGTGGAAAACGTGCGGGTGTTCTCCGTTCTCACGCTCAACCCGTACGACTTCTATATGAAGCCCGAAATGAAAGGCCACTTCGAGTTGTGCAGCTGGTTTCACGCGCCCGGCTCGCGGCAGGCCATAGCCGCCGGCGCGGGAACCGTGACCTACGTCCCCAACATGCTCCACCGCGCCGCGCTCGACCGCATTCAAGTGCGCAAGCCGGACATATTTTTCGGCACCTGCACGCCGCCGGATTCAAGAGGCTTCGTCTCGCTGTCCTTGGGCGTGACCTATGAAAAAGACATCATAGACGCGGCGGATATCGTCGTGCTGGAAGTGAACGAAAACCTGCCCCGCACCTTCGGCGACACCGCCATGCACGTGCGCGACGTTGATTTTTTCGTCGAGCATACCCAGACGGTTCCCGCGCTGCCGGCCCCCATTCTCGGCGAGAAGGACACCGCCATCGGCGGGCATATCGCCGAACTGGTGGACGACGAATCCACGCTTCAGCTCGGCATAGGCTCAATTCCCAACGCCGCCGCGCTGGCCCTCAAAGGCAAGAAAAATCTCGGCGTCCACACTGAAATGATGGTGGACTCCATGATGGAGCTCTACGAAGCCGGTGTCGTCACCAACCGGAAAAAAGGCTTCTGCCGCGACAAGTTCATCTGCACTTTCGCGATGGGCTCGCGCAAGCTCTACGACTGGCTCGACGACAATCCCGCCGTGGAATTCCGGCGCGGCGCGTGGGTCAACGACCCGGCGATAATCCGGCAGAACACCCGCATGGTGTCCATCAACACCTGCCTCATGGTGGATTTCACGGGGCAGGTGGCCAGCGAATCGCTGGGCACGAACCAGTACTCCGGCACCGGCGGGCAGACGGACACCGCGGTGGGCGCGAAAGAAGCCTACGACGGGCTGGGTAAATCCGTAATCGCCTGCTACTCGTCGGCCAAGGGCGGAACGGTGAGCACCATAGTGCCCGTGCTGCCGGCGGGAACGGCGGTCACCCTGCACAGAAGCAACTGCGACCATATAGTGACGGAACACGGCATCGCCTACATGCGGGGCCGCACGGTAAAGGAAAGGACGCTCAATCTCATCGCCGTGGCGCATCCCGATTTCCGGGAGCAGTTGCGCGGCGAGGCAAGAAAACTGGGCTACATCTAAATCACAAAACCAAGGAGAATGAAATGAAGAACGTTTTCATAGTGGACGGAATGCGCACGGCGATAGGCAGTTTTTCGGGTGCGCTGTCGGAAGTGAGCGCGGTCGAGTTGGGCGTCACCGCCGCGAGCGCGGTAATGAAGCGCGCAAACGTCAATCCGGCGGACGTTGACGAAGTGCTTCTGGGCTGCATCTGCCAGGCGGGACAGGGACAAAACGTCGCGCGGCAGGTGGCCATCCGCTCGGGCATTCCGCAGGAAAAAACCGCCGCGACCGTCAACATGGTCTGCGGCTCGGGGATGCGCGCCGTCACGCTCGCCGCGCAGGCCATCGTCGCCGGCGACGCGGATATCGTTCTCGCGGGCGGAACGGAGAGCATGACCAACGCGCCCTACCTGCTCAAAAAAGCGCGCTCCGGCTACCGGATGGGCAACGGCGAACTGATAGACTCCATGGTTCACGACGGGCTGACCGATATTTTCAACAACTACCACATGGGCATCACCGCCGAAAATCTCGTCGCCAAATACGGTCTTACCCGCGAGGAGCAGGACAAACTAGCCGTCGAATCCCAGAACAAGGCCGAAAAGGCGATAAAGGACGGCCGGTTCAAGGATGAAATCGCCCCGGTCTCCATTCCGCAGCGCAAGGGCGACCCGGTGCTTTTCGCCACGGACGAGTATCCCAAGGCGGGCACGACGCTCGACAAGCTGGCGAAACTGCGCCCCGCGTTTAAAAAAGACGGCACCGTGACTGCCGCCAATTCCTCCGGCATCAACGACGGCGCGGCCTGCCTTGTCGTGGCGTCCGAGGACGCGGTGAAAAAACACGGTTTCAAGCCGATGGCGCGCATCGCCTCTTACGCCTATGCGGGAACAGACCCCGCGATAATGGGCATCGGCCCGGCTCAGGCTGTGCGCAACGCGCTGGCGAAAGCCGGCTGGCAGCTCTCCGACGTGGACCTAATCGAGGCCAACGAAGCCTTCGCCGCGCAGGCTCTCGCGGTGGCAAAAGAGCTCAAGTTCGACATGAACAAGGTAAACGTCAACGGCGGCGCGGTCGCGCTGGGACATCCCGTGGGCTCCAGCGGCGCGCGCATCATCGTCACGCTGCTCCACGAGATGAAAAAACGCGGCGCGAAAAAGGGCCTGGCCACGCTGTGCATAGGCGGCGGCATGGGCATCGCGATATGCGTTGAGGCCGTTTGACAAGGCTTTCCTGAATTACGAACGGTAAGCGTTGACTGGCTTCATGCGCCCGCCGCTGTCGCGCGGCGGGCGCATGAGGTATTTGTCCGTTGCCGCGCGTCATTGCCAAATTCCCTGATTTGTGTTATAGTTCGCCTGAGCCTGAAAAACGGCTCGCGAGACTAACATACCGGAGGAATGCGGCATGTGTAAAGCCAAAGAAGACATTGTTTCGGTGCTCAAAGTCGGTTTGTTCGGCGCTCTGACAGCGGTGGTTCTGCTGGCCGGAGCTGCATCCAGCGCGTATGCGTTCCCGAAGGATTTCCAGAATTTTTCCGGTTTCGGCGGAGATGACAATCTCGACCAGTCCGGCAACCGCGCTAAACTCAAGCACATCCCCGTCATTCTGCTGCACGGCAACGGCGGCAGCGCCACCCACAAACAGTGGGGCATGACGGCGCTGCGCGACATGCTTTACAAGGCGGGCTATAATCCTTCCGAAGTATGGGCGCCTTCCTATTTGAACGGCGGCGTGGAGCTTTACGGCGTCCACAAAAACCATATAGACGACGTGCGCAATTTCATCGAAGCGGTCAAAAACTATCTCGGAGTGCAGAAAGTTGACATCGTCTCCCATTCGCTCGGCGCCACCATGGCGCGGGCGTACATGACGGGATTTCAGCGTTCGGGGAAGTTCGACCCGAATACCCGCAGGTTCGATTCGGTGTCCACGCTTGTTTCCCTCAGCGGCGCTCACGACGGGTTAGGCCCGTATTCGATAGACGAGTTCAAGACAGGGAGCGATTTTCTCACCGGTTTGAACAAGGTGGACGATATCGTGGACCCGACCCCTTACGGTCCCAGCAGAGAAGACGGGAAAAAAGGCGATTTCGAACTGGTCACACAGTTGGATAACGACCAGGTCACCTACGTCGCATTCTGGGCTAAAGGCGATTTTGTGGACCAGCAGCGCGCCAACACCGGCGCGCTGCTGGGTGCCAATATAAACAAGGGATTCAGCCTGGGAGCGTCCCTCGCGGGTCATGAGCGCATACTGAAAGACCAGCAGGTGGTTTCTGAATTTATTACCTATCTAAACCACGGGCAGGCGAAAATCGCCGCCGCGTCCCGGTCCGAGCGGGCGCTTGACGGCAGCAAGGCGCTGGCGGACAAATTCGCGGACAAACTCTCAGGAATGCCTCAAGCCGCGGACGTAAAATGGTAAGCTGAGCGATATTTCAAAAACAAAAAACCGCGCGGCGCTAAAAAGCCGCGCGGTTTTTTTATTGCCTGGTTATTTCAACACATAGCCGGTGGAGCCTGTGACCGCCAGCCGGTAGGTGTGGCTGAGCATTTGCGCCGTGGAGCCGAGACGGACGGTAACGGTAAACTGAGTGTTCGCGGGTATCGGAAAATGAGCCCAGTTAACCAGCGTGGCGGAATCCGAAACCGCCAGAGTTTGGCCGGACTGGGTCACTTGCAACTGGAAACCGTCCAACTGCTTCTCCGGCACGGCAACTACCGAAACATACTGGTTTTCACGAGAGACGAATTTGAAAGAATCCGTGCCGCCGACTCCGCCAAGTTCTCCAAGTATCATCACAGACGTATCGTTGACGGCCTTTTTTGCCGAGGAGGCTGTAACCACCTCGACCAACCCGAACGTCCGGGCCGAACCGTTCCCGTAAGGCACGCTGACTTGCGCTACGGGTTTTTCGTTGTCGTAATAGCCGCCGTCCGCGCCGGCCTTGAATCCGTGCGCGCCCAGCGGGCCCAGCGGACCGAGCGGTCCCAGCGCGCCCAGCGGGCCGGCGGGCCCGAACACGGCCCAGGCACCGCCCGCTTTATAGTTTTCGGGAAAAGAGGAATAACTGTCGCCGAGCGGACCGCCGCGTCCCAATGGTCCCTTGTCGCTTAGCGAACCGCCGGGCTTTGTGAGCAATGACGCGGCGGAACTCCACTTGCCCGCCATGCTCATCCACGAGGAGGAATTCCAACTGTTATTGCCTATGGGCCCCAGCGTTCCCAACGGTCCGTAAGCGCCAAGCGGTCCGAACGCGCCCAATGCGGTCATATCCGCCGCGCCGGGGAGGGAACCCGATTCCAGCATGGAGGCGGTTATGGCGGAAGAGGTTTTTTTGGCGGAAGCGGGCGAACCGGCACGGGCCGGCGGCGGCGTTTGCGCCGCGCCCTGAGCGCGGACGAAAGCGGACAGAAGGCACAACAACAATCCCACAAATTTTTTCATTCAGAAACCTCCTCAGTTTCGACAGGGCGCACCGGATAAATACAGCTTACAAAAAAACCGGAAAACCCGCGTGAGGCTATCGGCCCTTCCCGAAGGGCCGATAGACCTATAGACTTGTCCCTAACAATAGACTTGTTCCCGAATAAATTTATGAGACAAAAGCGGCGCTTGCAGCAGCATATGGAAATTTCAGATGGGCTCTTACGGCACATCTCCTGCTCACAACATCCTCCCGCAGGCATGAATCTTTTTGTCATGCGCAAAAACGCAGGGGGTTTAGTATAATAAAGAGAACCTGATAGTTCAAAGGAGAAACTAAAATGCCCGTGGAAAGGACCGAATACAAAGGCAACCCCCTCATCGTTCTCAAACGCAACGAAGAAGACAAGTATCCGTTTTCCTTCGGCGTGGGCAAAGCCCGCCTGATTCTCGAAAACCTCGAGGAAATAAAAAAATTCGTCGCGGAAATAGAAAAAGCAGCCTGATAAATTGCCGGAGCCGCGCAAACGACAGATTACCCAAAGGACCCTGTCTGGATATAGGCCTTTAGGGTATATTGGCATAGGTCTTTTGGCCCATGCGGTTTATTGTTCAGGCGATAGACTATTTTCATGTCAAGCCGTTTCGCTGTTGTCACGCTGAGTTCTCTTCTTGTTCTCGCATCCGCGGCGTTTGCGGGAACGTCATACGAATCGCTCCGGCTCGCGAACACGGGCTTTACCCTGGACAGGTCCGCGCTGGAATCCCTGCCCGTTCCAGCCGCGCCGTCGCCCGCTCCCGTTCAGGCGGCGCCCGACCGCACCGCGCAGCCTGACTGGAACGTAACGCCCGGGAAACTCTGTACGCCTGACGACACCAATTTCAAGGAATACCGCTACCCCGAACACATACCATACTGCAACCGCCATGTAACGCGCGAAATGAAGCTTCAGGTTGCCACGGATTACGGCGGCATCCCGCAGAGCGAGTGGCCCAAATATGAATTCGACCATCTTATTCCGCTGGGCATAGGCGGCAACAGTTCCACGGACAATCTCTGGCCCCAGCCGCGCGGCGATGAGGAAAGCGATGGCAAGGATAAATTGGAAAATACCCTTTATAAGCAACTCTCCGCCGGCGCCATCACGCAGGCCGAAGCCGTCAACCAGACCTACGCCTGGTTCAAAAAGTATATAGCCCGCCACCCCGAACTGCCGGTCCCGCTGAAAACAGCGATAATCCGCCGCCTGACTCCGCGATAACGATTCTTAATTCAGCGGCGGGACTCCGTGTCCCGCCGTTTTTTTAAGTATAATGAGCGTGATGAAAAAAACACCGCGGTTGTCTGCGGCAATCGGGACGGCTGCTTTGCTGTTGCTGTTTTTCGCCTTTCCCGCCGGGGCCGTTGAATTCTGGAAGCCGGAGCCTCCGAAGTTGTATCCCGGGTTCGAAAACGATTACGTAAAAATCAGCCTGCATCCGTGGTTTACAAGCGGCGCCGGTTATTGGCGCACATCGCAGGTAATAGCCGCCACGCCGCTCACGCCCTCCTCGCCCAATACGGCTACCGTCGGCTCCACACTGGAGTTCGACAATGAGGCCAGCCCCATGTGGATTTTTTCCGCCGAAGGCAAAATCGCCGGCGGCATTTCCGCGGAAATAGAGTACGCCTCCAGCTATATAGACGGCGGCACCGGCTTGGACCACGACTGGGTGGACTCCTCCGCCAATATTCACTTTCCCAGCGGCGCCCAGTGGTCCAGCCCGGACCACCGCGATTTTTCACTGTCCAAATCCGACCTGGCCGGCAGCGCAAAAATGGTTTCGGGAGCGGTGTACTACCGGATTTTCAACCACAGCATCGCCACAACCGGAGCGCCGGCCATCGGCGGCTTCGACATTCTGGCGGGCTACGGCGCCTACGACGACCGCTTCATGATGACCAACGGCGTGCAACTGCTTTCCGAGGACCTGGGGCTGGGGCTCGGCCTGCCGCCGCCGGGGCCGTTTGCGGGACTGAACTCGCAGTATCATTTTCACTGGGAAGGCTGCCAGGTCGGGTTCCGCGAAACGGTGACGCTGTCCAAAAAATGGGCCCTCACCGGCAAGCTGGCCTGGTGGCCCGGCGTAAAGTACAGAGGCGAGGGTTTCTGGAACCTGCGCTCCGACCTGCGGCAGGGGCTGCCCAGCTTCGTCCACGAGGCGGACGGACAAGTGCTGGACTATTCCATCGGCCTCTCGTGGTTGCCGTACAAGTACGTCACGGTGGACGCCGGATGGCGCGCGGTGGATTACGAAAGCCGCAGCGGCATCGCCACATTTTTCGCGGCGGACGGCTCGGCGAGCGTCATCAGGCTCGACAGCGCCAGTTCAGTCCGCCGCGGTTTTTACACCGGCGTTACAATGCGGTACTGATATGAATATAGTCGTCACCGGCGGCACATCGGGCATAGGCCGCGCCCTCGCCGAGCTCTGCGTCAGCAAGGGGCACAAAACCGGCGTAACCGGACGGCGCGGGGAACTGCTGGAGGAAATCAGAGCCGCCTCCGGCGGCAAAATCGAAACCGCCGAAATGGACGTCACGGACTGCGGACGCGCCCAGCTTCAGTTGCTGGAACTGGTCAAGCGGATGGGCGGCGCGGGCCGCCTGAACCCGCGGCTGGACTGGGACGAGGAGCGCAAGGTTATCGAGACGAACACGCTCGGTTTCGCCGCCACTGCCCTAGCTGCCTACAAATATTTCGCGGACAGGGGCGGGGGGCATCTCGCCGGCATTTCCTCCATCGCCGGATTGCGCGGCAGCAGCCGCGCGCCGGCCTACAGCGCGTCCAAAGCCTTCGTCTCGAATTACCTGGAGGGGCTGCGTTTCCACGCGGCGTATCTCGGATTGCCGATAACCGTTACCGATGTCCGGCCCGGCTTTGTCCGCACCGCGATGACGAAACCGCTCAAAAACGTCTTCTGGATGTCCGAGCCGGACGAGGCCGCGCGCCAGATTTATGCCGCGCTCCTGAAAAAGAAAAAGTGCGTCTATGTGACGCGCCGCTGGCGGCTGGCGGCCTGCCTGCTGCAAAACCTGCCGGATTTCATATACGAAAGATTCTGATTGGGGAAAACGGCAACGGATTATCAAAACCGCACGGCAAGCGCGGCGCCCGAAGCGGACGCAATGATGAACGCGGCTTTGCCCTCCTCCGCGCCCGCCACCTGCCAGGCGGTGAAAAGTCCTATCGCCGAACCGGCTACCGCATCCGACGCCCAGTGCGCGTTGTCGTTCACGCGCGACCAGGCGCACAGTCCGGCGGCGGTATAAGCGATTGCCGGCGTGAACGCGTGATTTTTGTACCGTCTGGCTATAACGCCCGCGACGGAAAACGCCGCCGCCGAATGGCCGGAGGGAAAGGATAAACCATCCCCGTCCAGCGCGGGCCCGCGCCATTCATAAGGGGTTGCGGAATCGCCGGGCCGCGCGCGATGAGCGCCGAATTTCACCGCGTTGGCTATCGCGCCCGCGATTAAAAAGCTCTCAGCCGAAAGCAGCAGCGTGCGCCCGAGTTCGTTGTTTTTAGCCGCGGCGGCGAAAAAATAAACCGCGCCCAGCGCCGGCAGGATGTACTTGCCGTCGCCAAGCGGCTTGACGGCGGAGGCCAGCGAGTTCGTTCCGCCAGTCCGCGCATGTTGCGCCGCGTCGCGCAGCGCTCCGTCGTTCAGGTAAACCACCGTCAGCCCGCCCGCGAAAACGGACGCGAAAAGCCAATCCCGCGCCGTAAACCGCGCGGGAGCGGAAACCGTTTTGACCGTGTTGCGCCACAACTCCGGCAAGGACGGCGCCGGAAAATCTCCGCAGAAACCCGGACGCGCCGCCAGCAGCGCCGCCAGAATCAGAAATCTCTTCGGAAACTTCGGTTTCCTGTTTGGAATTTTTTCGTTTTTCATGGTAAAATTTATTCTGCGGTACGCACACAGGCCCGCAGGCCTTGTCCGGCGGGTTTGTTTTTTGAGCCACGGGGGGAGCAACAATGGATACAGTATACATCACGAGGGAAGGCTATGAAAAGCTGCGCGACGAGCTCGACGCTTTGCGCAGGCTGAAAGCGGAACTCTCCGCCGAAATCGGCGAAGCCGCCTCGCAGGGCGATTTGAGCGAGAACGCGGCCTACACCTATTCGAAGGAAAAACAGACGCAGACGCTTATGCGCATAGGCGAGCTCGAGCAGCGCCTGCGCCGCGCGGAGCTTATAGACGATTTGAAAGTGAACAAAAGCGAAGCCCGCATCGGCGCCACCGTGACGCTCAAATGCAAGGACGGCACCGAATCGGTCTACACTCTGTCCGGCGCCACGGATTCAGACCCGGCGCAGGGCAAAATTTCCGTCAACTCGCCGATGGCGCGCGGCGTGCTGGGCAAAAAAGCGGGGGAAACGTTCAAGATAGCTCTCCCGAAGGGGGAAAAGGAGTTCACTCTCGCAAGGATAGTTTATTCCGCATGACGTCCGCCATACCGTTGCTCCTGTTGCCCGCGGGGCCTCTGCCGGCTTCCTCCGTGAGAAACTCGAAACCGGTCATCAAGCTGGAAAGCGCATGGGCGCCCGGCGCGGCGATACCGGCCAGGTATACCTGTTCCGGGCAAAACGCCAGCCCGCCGCTCAAGTTTTCCGGCGTGCCGGGAAACGCCAAATCGCTGGCGCTTATAATGGACGACCCTGACGCTCCGGCGAAAGTCTGGGCGCACTGGGTGCTGTTCAACATCCCTCCCGCGACCGCGGCTATCGCTGAAAACTCCATCCCTGCCGGCGCGCGCGCCGGCAGAAACGACTTCGGAAGCGAAAGTTACGGCGGCCCCTGCCCGCCGGGCGGCGCGCACCGCTACAACATCCGCGTTTACGCGCTGGATTGCGTGTTGTCATTGCCCAAAGGCGCGGACAGGGCAAAACTCGATGCCGCCATGAAAGGCCATGTAATCGCCGAAGGCGAGTTGTCCGGCGCATTCTCGCGCAAAGCGCATTTTTGGCAGTAAATTACAGTTTTTCGCGCGCGGAATCATCCCGCCGCGGCTCTTTTTTTATACAATCAGTCCATGGTTTCCCCGGCAACGCTGCTTGATATCACAGCCCGTTTCATTGAGACCGACCCGGACAGGGCGGCGCTCGCCATAGAATCCCTTTCGCCCGAGGAAGGCGCGGACGTGCTGCGCAGCCTGCCCAAAGCCGGCGCCGCGCTCTGCCTCGCGCGGATGCAGCACAAAACCTCCGCCCGTTTTCTCGAACATGTGCCGCCGCGGGACTGCGCCTCCCTTTTAAGCGGGCTCGGCAGCCACGCGGCGGCCGATATCGTCCGGCGCATCCCCGAAAACAAACGCGGGGAAATAGCGGCCGCCCTCGCGCCCGCCGCCGCCGAAAAACTGCGCAAAATCTGCGCCTGGCCGCCCGACAGCGCGGGCCGCCTCATGCGCCCGGACTACACCGCCTTTCGCACGGACATCACCGTGGAGCACGCCGCCGCCCGGCTGCGCGCGATGGCAAAAAACGGCATAAACATCGGCTATTGCTACGTCGTGGATTCGCAGGACAGGCTCGCCGGCGTGATAAACATGCGCGACATGGTGCTGTGCGAGCCTTCCGCCGTTTTGAAATCCATAATGCGCCCCGATGTCACGCACGTGAGTCCCTGCGCCGGACGGGACCTGCTGACGGAGCTTTTTTCGGTGCGCCATTTTCTGGTGCTGCCCGTCACCGACGAAGACGGCCATATAATCGGCGTGGTGGCCCCCGACAGCCTCATAGAAACCGCCGGCGAAAAAGCCGGCGACGACATGCAGCTGCTTTTCGGCGCCGACGCCGACGAGCGCGTCTGGTCCCCGCTTTCGTTCAAGATAACCCGCCGCCTGCCCTGGCTGCAGATAAACCTGCTCACGGCCTGTCTCGCGGGCGCCATCGTGCTGCTGTTCGAGGGGCTCATCGGCAAAATCGCGGCGCTGGCGGTTTTCCTGCCCGTGGTGCTCGGCCAGGGCGGAAACGCGGGGGTGCAGTCGCTTTCGGTGGTGCTGCGCGGCATCATCATGCGCGAGGTTTCGGCGGGCGGCGCGGGGCGTCTCGTGGCCGCCGAAATGCTGGCCGGCCTCGTAAACGGCGCGGCGGTGGGGCTGGTGACGGGCCTCGGCGCGTGGTTCTGGAGGCGCAACGCGTGGTTCGGTTTCGTGGCGGGTCTGTCCATGACCATAACCATGGTGGCCGCGGGCGCGGCGGGCGCGGGAGTGCCGCTCCTGATGAGACGCCTCGGCATAGACCCCGCGCACTCCTCCGGCATAGTGGTCACCACCATAACGGACGTGACAGGCATATTCGCTTTCCTGGGGCTGGCATGGTTTTTCCAGGCGCATCTTGTTTGACATGAAATTTCCGGAAGGCGCGGGCGTCAACCCGCAAAAACTCCGCGAACTGCGCGCGCGCCTCACGCGGCTGGGCATGGACCTCAACGCCGTGGAGGAGAAATTCACGGCGGGCGGCGGCAAGGGCGGGCAGAAAATAAACCGCTCAAAAAACTGCGTCCAGCTCAAGTATCCCGCATACGGCTTAATCATACGCTGCCAGCGCGAGCGCGGCCTGGCGCTCAACCGTTTTCTCGCGCTGCGCGAGCTGGCGGACCGGGTGGAGATGAAAATCTCGCCGGAAACGTCCGCGCGGCTGGCGCAATACGAGCGCATGCGCAAAGCCAAAGCCTCGCGCCGGAGCCGCGCGGCGCGGGCACCCGGTTCCGCTGAAAATCCGCCGCCGGAGGCGGCGCGATGACCTCCTCCGCAAGCTTCGACGCGGTTGTGATAGGCGCGGGCGCGTCGGGGCTTTGCGCCGCGCTCGCCGCCGCACAGCGCGGGGCGCGCGCGCTGGTTCTGGAAGCGGGTCCGTCCGCCGGACGCAAGATTCTCGCCAGCGGAAACGGCCGCTGCAATCTCACCAATATCAACGCCGCGCCGGACGATTATCTCGGCGGCGGCGCGCTGGTCCGCGCCGCGCTCGACCGGTTGAGCGGAAAGCAGGCCGTCGAATTTTTTGAAAGCCTCGGTGTGCTCACGGCGCTGGAGGGAGGCGGGCGGGTGTTCCCGCGAGCGGGCAAGTCCACGGCGGTGTTGACGCCGCTTCTGTGCGCGGCGGGCGAGGCCGGCGTAAAAATAGAGACGGGACGCCGGGTGAATTCGCTGTCCCGCGAAGGCGGCATGTGGCGGGTGAAAACGCAGGAAGGCCCCGTTTTCGCCGCGAAAAACGCGGTGCTGGCCTGCGGTTCGTCCGCCGCCCCCGGGCTGGGCGGAAGCGAAGACGGTTACGCGCTGGCGAAATCGCTGGGGCACAGGATGACCCCGACGGCGCCCGCGCTGGTGCCGCTGTGCGTCCTGGAAAAAGGGCTCAAACGCCTGGCCGGCATACGCGCGGACGTCTCGCTCAAAACGCTTGCCGGCGGCGGCGCGGTTTCCACAGGCGAGGCATTATTCACGAATTACGGCATTTCAGGCCCCGCCGCGCTCAACCTTGCCGCGGCGTGCGCGCTCGCGCTGCCGCGCGGTCCGGCGCTTTGCGAAATGAACCTTTTCCCCGAGTATGCCGCGGCGGAATTCGCAGAGCTTTTCCGGTCGCGCGTAAAAACTTTCGCCTGCCGGCCCGTGAAACATTTTTTCGCGGGATTTTTGCAGGAGACCGTCGCCAATCTTGTGCTGGACATGGCCGGACTGGACAGGAACGCGCGGGCCGATTCCTTTTCGGAAACGGCGCGGGCGGCGCTGATTCGCTTCTGCACGGCCTGGAAATTCACGGTTTCCGGCACGCGCCCGCTTTCGGAAGCGATGGCGATGGCGGGGGGGATAGCGGCGGAAGAAATAGACCCGCAAACCATGCAGTCGCGCCTGGCGCCGGGAGTATACGCCGCGGGCGAGCTGCTCGAACCCGTCGGCAGGTCGGGCGGCTTCAACCTGCATTTCGCGTGGGCCAGCGGCCTCATAGCCGGCAATTCGCTGAAATTCTGACTTTTGGGGGGACTGCAACAGGGACTGCTCCCGCTAGCATTTTCTAATTGAATAATGAGCCTGAAATCTCTCGTCGTGGTTCCGTCGGGATATTTTTTGCCATACCTCCCGTTTTGATTGATTTTACTGTGTCTATCCCTGCCGATTCGCGCAGAATTCTGTCCCGCTCCGCGCTCATCAGCCCGGCGAATTCGTTGTCGCTGTGCGCTTTGGATATTTTGTCCAAC
>Ga0074195_1002163_pt1 | contig 23141 bp, 24 predicted proteins | sample EPASupsiteHSE623_FD_64525 | JGI IMG/M metagenome (GOLD analysis project Ga0074195, IMG submission 64525) | Bioremediated contaminated groundwater from EPA Superfund site, New Mexico - Sample HSE6-23 | ecosystem: Environmental > Aquatic > Deep subsurface > Groundwater > Contaminated ...
TGAGCACCGAACACGGGACTTGAGGTATATCCTTGAGGCCCAGGGTGGTTTAGTCAGCCCGCCAGACGCGACACGACTTTTTGCGTAGTCGCAAGCCACGGCCTTCAGGCCGTGGTAGTTGACGTCTCGAAACTGAAAAAAGGATAGAATAGACTAAAAGACTTAGGAAAAAATAATTGAGAAAAATAAAATAAAAAAAAAAGAAAAGTACTATGCATCTTCTACATAACTCCAATACTCCCCCTCATATGGATTGTAGATATATTTGCTCAGTGGCTTGCATTGGATGGTGCCGTTTGATTCCTGCAATGCCCAGAAGGTGTAGATGGCAAAAGCCCTATCTCCGGCATCGTTCAAGATCGCATCTCCAGAGTATCCCCGGTAGGTTTTAGCGAAGATCGGCAGCATCTTTCTGATGAGGGCGGGATCGTCGGAACCTGTAACGAGATACGTGTAGGCCACAAGCCATGCAGCATCGTAATCGTTCAGGGCATACGAATTCATGTCGATTCCGTATCTGTTTCGGACCTCATTGGATATTTTTTTGCAAACGGTCGAATTCTCCTGCCCAAAGGTCGGATAGATGAAGTGCACTTCTTCAGCGAATCCCGCCGCCTGCTTGTCTTTCGAGATCAAGACCGCCGAGGGATCGCTGCCGTACCATCTGACGGAAGAGAGGACAGGATCATCGACTGCAACCGCGGCGTGGGATAGGAGATCTTTGGCTTCATCAAACGCGATCAGGTAGACCGCCACAGAGCCGTTGCCGTATTGTTTCACAGCATCATCCAGGCCCGGCTTCAGATCTGCCAGGGTTTCCGTGAAGTTTTCCGTGTTGGGACTATACTTAACGGGATTCAGCACTCTTGCGCCCTCCGAACTGAGGCAATCTCTGGTAGCGTTGATGAGGTCGTTTCCCCACAGGTCGTCTCTTGCCAGAGGAATTACCGCCACAATTCCGTCCTTTCGCATTTGCGCGACGATGGCGCTGGCCAGGTGCGTATCGTCGGAGGCCAGGCGGAAGGTCGTATCATTGGCAATGGCAAGGCTTGGCGCTGTGCTGGAACCGCTGATGAGTATGATGCCGTTTGTATTGGCGTATTCTCGAACGGCGGAAAGCGATGAGCTGTCTTCGGGACCGATGATGATATTAACTCCTTTGGCCTGCAGATCCTGCAAAGCCTGGAGAGTGGTTTTCGGGTCAGTCCTGGTATCCTTTACCAAGACGTTTATCCTGGTTGACCTACCGGTATCCGAAAGCATTTGATTGATGTCGGACAATGCCTGCTCAAGGGCAACTAAGCCTGATTTACCCGTGCTGGCATAGTCACCGCTGAGCGGGAGCAGTGCGCCTATGGTCATGTTTCCTGGATCGCAGATGCCGGAGCACACCGGCAAGTTGGCGGCGAGCAGCATCGTCAATGCCAATAAAATGAGCATGTGCTTCATAATAGTAAGAACTGCTTTAACTATAATAAACTTTACGAAGTTGTTGCGAGTTGCTTGGCTGTTTGGAGATAGCATCTATAAAATGAGGATTTCGCCGAGGCACGGATAAATTGCGGGCACTTATACAATTGAGGCATAATGCCAATTCGATTTCATTTATAATATTGTATTATATTTTACAGCAGTTAAGAGGCAACGAGTTGAGATATAATCATTAATTGAAGCCAATTGGGCGGCCCCTCCTGGGTAAAATCTTAGTTCTGCGGATTTCGATTCAAGTTCAGAAGTGAGTTGACAACTTATCAATAATATTTGCTTCAAACAAGATGTAATCTTTTCTTCTGAGTCATCTTTTGATTCAGAGTAATTTGCTGTTGGAACTGTGTACGTTGGATATTCATGGTTTATACTCTTCATTATCAATCGATGATCGGAATATTTTAATTCAACTACTTCTCCATCGATTGAATTTACCTGTTCAGCCATTACGTTTAGATCCTTAATGCGAATAGCTATGCCGTCATTCATTTCTTTAATTCTTGGGATTGGTGGATCTTCGATAATAGAAGTCAATCTCGCTTGAAATTCCTTATTAGAATTTGAGATGGATAAATAATTTTTAGATAACATAATATCTAGTGGCATTGGTTTATTTGCATTTGATTTTGTTAAAAAATATTTTATATTTATTTTAACTTCATTGCTATCAAACGCATACGCATAATTCCAATCAGACCCTATCGAATCAGATCTATTATTTATTATATTTAATACGATGGCTAATCGGTCTCTCGCCCCAATAAAACTGATTGCACGATCATGAGCACGACAAAAGATGGGATTAAAATCATTGATGAGTTTCCCCACTAGGTAGAGTGGCAATCCATTTCTAATCCTTAAACCTGTAGTCAATTATGACCACCAATTTCTTGTCGTTCATAAATTGCTTCCTCCGTTTGTCCATCGTAAAGCTTATTGGCATCCACAAGGTCTAATTCTTCTTCCAACGTAGTTTCATATCCATTTTCTCCGAAATCAGTCGATTTTTTCAATTCTCCAAAGGCTTTAACTGCAAAAGGCGGTCTCGAAAATTTTTCTAAATTTTGGACAAATGCATCCATATCAACTGCTAAAACCATCTTAGGAACAATTGATCCATTTAAGATAAATAATTCTTTATTATAATCCAAATTATTAAAATTAACATTAAACTGATCCGTTATCCTATTTTCAATAGAGCCTACAAATAACGATTTTTGTCCATAGTACTTCTCCCTTGTCGCCAAATCAGCAATATTTGGATATATATGATATTCTCGTCCTTGTGGGCCACCCCAGATTATTGCTCGTTTTCGCTCTTCTAATATCTTAGCATAGGATCTAATAGACGCGCTAGAAACTTCTAAATTAAATTCATCTGAGATGCTCTTTTGTGCTGATGTTGTTGTTAGACCATAATTTTTCCATATTAAGAAATCCAGCGCAATTATTTTCCCTTCTTTTGTGGATATATCTAAATCATTCTCAATAGAATCTAACCTAGATATGCCTAAGGTTGCTTGATCCAGAAATTCTTCCTCACCAATATTAATAATTTTATTATAACAAGCTAAGGCCTGATTAAATGCGCCTGACTTCTCAAAGGAATATGCGCCAGATAATAAATATCTCGAACCTTCAACCGGATCATTTTCTTTTAAAAAATATTTCGCAAGAAGTACACTATCAAATCCGGCTTTATCAAGAAAAGAATTTATTAGCGATTCGTCTCCATCTTTCTTTTCTTCTTGTTGTGCCCTAATAAGATTGCTTGAGACCGCCTTGATCAATTGCGTTATGCGTACATTATCCAAGAGCAGGATATTCAATTTTTATGCCCCCAATGCATTTGGATCTTATCATGAAAACAGCTGACGGAAACATAGCCAGATGATAAAGGGTGGTCTCTTTTAAACTTTCTAATTTTTGTATTTAATCTTTCTTCACCACCGTTAGGTATTTCTGTCCCAGTCATTTCTATCATTTCTTCATCAGGGCTATCAACAGGCAAATAACGGTAATCGTATCCCTCACCTAGTTTCAACACTCTAATGAACCTGCAAGGCCGTACCAACATGGACACTAAAAGTCCCATAGCGATTCCCGCTTGCTCAACTATTTCATTGTCTTAAATAGTATTAATAACTTTAGTTGTATTTAAATTCATTGTTTGGATATTTACTCGAATTTCTTCTATTTCACCATTCGATATTTTTTTATGCAATATCGAAAAACCATTGCATGAATGCTTTTTGAGCAAGTACTCGGCACATTTCATCCATCCGCCAACTAAGTCATCATCCAGCCACTCTGAATATTGATTAAGGTCTTCAGTGCGGAGAATACTGCTAGATGCCATATTTACGACCAATACATCAAAGATTAATAGAGTTATTGGTCGTTACTTGGAAAGATTAACCTCATTTATTACAGGACAGTAACGTGAAAAAAAGAAATAAACTCTAGCTCAATTCTCAATTTTTCATGGATTGGCTGCAAGACGTTCTACAAGACGATGATATTAGCAGGAAATCGCATACTCCGCAGATCAACAAACACAGAGTGCTGTGCTAGCGGACAAATGAATTCGCATTCAATGCATACGATTGTCGCCACCTAAGAGATACCTGATCAGTATTCAAAGTCTTTTAGGTTCTGTTGGTTCCACACTTCTGTTTCATCTTGAAAAGACAACTACTCCGCCAATCCCGATGAGACTCGGACGATCAAAGAAAACAAGCACTGCTTGGACCGCAGATAATTGCCTCGGCTCAAATTTTGCTATTTTTCTCCGATAAGATGCATTCGGGAGGCTAAATATTGAATCTTTCTCCTTCATCCACCAGCACCGCCTTCTCGTACTTCCCGGCAAATCACCCCAGTCTTACAGAGCTGTTTTAACACAAAAAATGTATTATTACAAAAAACGATAAGTTTATTAATATGTAAGATAATGCACTGGTGAAGAGCACAGCAGCCAGTTAATGGCCTCCTTTACCAGTAACCGAAGGTTGCGAAATGCCCTGGCGGTCTGCCACGGCCAGGGCGCACCTCTTCCTTTCGATCTATTTGGCCTGGCATCTATTCGAGCGAAAGCATGCATAATGAGAGATGATTGCAAAATATGACGGGATTGGTCATCACGGACATAAGAAGAAGCAGCACATTCAGCAGCTTTGATCTACTCACGGCAGTCATTCTCGATGCAAATGGCCATGACAACCAGCACATACTGTCCCTGGCCAAGAAGAACTGCAAAGGACTGCTCATCCTGGAGAGCGCAATTGCCGACAAGGAATTTCCAAATATCGGTGTGCGAAGAGGAGACCAGTTCTTGCGCATGTGGGCAAATCCGGATCACGGACTACAGGTGGGAGAAGAGCTGCGATTTTGATGCGAGACGCAGCAATGATGATAATGATGATAATATAGACGGCATGTATTCTGCGTAACTAACCGCATCGGTCTATAATTCCACGATAGAAGTGTCCGGCAAAAATGCAATCGGCCCTCCGAATGCGCCATTTTTCAACAATGCCGCTTACTCAAGTAGATATACTATAAAAATTTTAGATCTGCCCGGATTCCGGCGCACTATGACCGCACAACATAGCGAATAGGATCTAAAAAGAGATATGTTCATATGAATTATCCATAAAAAATTTGCCCTGTTTACGAGTTATCCTACCCACAATAGTTCGTGCTACAAATTGTATAATCTATTGCCACATATATGCGACTTCAAAGGCATTATCCAAGCAGAAAAAGATTTATAGTAAAACTATCACAAACATATCTTACCAGCAAGGTAATGTCGAGATACAATTACATCAGGAGGTGAAGCGAAATGTGTTGTCATACCCACGATAAGCATGAGCATTCCCATCAGCACGACGGAAAGCCGCACGACCATGAGCACATTCATGATGCAGACCACAAGCACGAGCACAAGTGCTGCCATTGATTTGTTCACCTAGCATAGCAGCAGCCACGGACTTGTGAAATGCAGCCGAGTGCCCTGCGGCGGGCATCCGATTACTTTCGCCCCGCTCGCCAATTCTTTTTCTCCAATAGATTCAATTCAACTCTATCAACCCAAATTTATGCAGAGATTATTAGTGGATCATTTGTATCTTATATATACATTCATTAGTGCTAAAAATCATTTACTGTTATCCTTTTTCTGCAAAAACTATTTATTCTTACACGTACTAACTAACGGACATGGCAGGAGTTCTGGAGCATCTTCATTGGCCGATGCAAAAGAGGCCGAAAATCGAGCAGCAAGTCTTTCCCAGCTACCGGCTCGACCTCAAGGCGATGGAATTGGATACGGCAAAAGAGATCCTGCGCGAGGTCTTCGGCACGTCGAACGCAGATGTGGAGGAGATGATCAGGCAACGGCTGGCGGAGCGAGAGCAAATGTGAACTCTCGATTAGCTGCAGAAATCTTTGCAAGATATTCTTTCGGGACGGCTTGCCAGATGCGACGGAACATAACGCGAATCAAGCCAAAAATTTGTCGGCGGCAGGCACTCCCGCCGCAGCCGTCACCCTCCGGCAGCATATTGTAGCATGTCTTATAGTTTCAGCCCTTCCGCTACACGCTTGCCAAACTCGGCATCGGCTTTGGTGAGATTTGCGACCATGCGCTGCTGTATCTCCCGGTTTGCCTTGCCAAGAGAGTCCACAATATTGTCAACCAGGTGGTCCGAATCGACCTTTCCAAGCCCACGATAGCGCTCCCCGGCCTGCTCGAAGTCGTTGGTGAGACTGATCTTGCGCCTTGTCACAACTCCATCCAGCCTCTGCCGGAATGCTGGAACCGCGGGCGCTTCTTTTTGCGCGCCTCCCTCAAGTGTGCTGGGTTCAAAATTGACGGTCCCTTTTCCGGAAGGCCCGTATTGCATTGGCCCATTTTGCTGGTTATTGCAGACGGCGGCCTTTGGCCGGTTGATGGGAAGCTGCAGGTAGTTGGGCCCCAGACGGTATCGCTGGGTGTCCGCATAGGAGAACGATCGCCCCTGCAGGAGCTTGTCTGCAGATAGCTCGATTCCGGGCACGATGGACGCCGGGCAGAAGGCGGCCTGCTCCACCTCGGCAAAGTAGTTCTCAGGATTGCGGTCCAGGACCATCTTGCCCACCGGCATCAAGGGAAATTTGTCCTCCGGCCAGGTCTTGGTGGGATCAAGCGGATCAAAATTCTGCTTGAGTTCGTCCTCCATCTCCATGATCTGCACCTTCAACTCATATTCCACGCCCTTGCCTTGAGCGATGGTATCATACAGATCACGGGTGGCAATATCCGGATCAACTCCCGCCAGAAGAGTGGCTTCATGCCGATCGATGGTCTCCACGCCGGCTTTGGGCTTCCAGTGGTACTTGATGTAAACGCTCTTGCCCTCTTGATTCGTCCAGATGTAAGTGTTCACCCCGAATCCCTCGATCTTGCGATAGCTCTTCACCGTCCCCCGATCGGAAAAGAGCCATGTGATCATGTGAGTGGACTCGGGTGTTTGGGAAATGAAATCCCAAAAACGGCTGTTGGCGGATGAACTGACGGGGATGTTGGTGTCAGGAGCGGGCTTGAAGGCGTGAACCATGTCCGGGAACTTGATGGCATCACGGATGAAAAACACCGGCAGGTCGTTTCCCACCAGATCATAATTCCCGTCATCAGTGTAGAACTTCACCGCAAATCCTCTGGGATCGCGGAACGTGTCTGCAGATCCGCTTGATCCGACCACCGTCGAGAACCTGACGAAGACAGGAGTCTTCTCCTCGGGGCTCTGCAAAAACTTTGCGCAGGTGAACTTGGCCATGCTCTTGTAGACCTGGAAGTAGCCGTGAGCGCCCGCGCCGCGGGCGTGGACCACGCGCTCCGGGATGCGCTCGCGGTCGAAGTGAGCGAGCTTCTCGATGAGATGCACATCTTGCAGCAAGACAGGACCGCGTTCACCAACGGAAACAGAGTTCTGATTGTCGGAGACCGGCACACCCTGGTTGGTTGTAAGATATTTCTCTTTCATGCTACATACTATATTCTAAAGGTTTATTTATTGGTGAGTATTACCTAATAATTAAAATGAATTCTACACAACAATCCGATTCGGTGATCATCAGTGCTTTGCGTAGAGGGGGCTACAAGGCCACACCCCAGAGAATTGAGATCTGCAGATCAGTGCTCGGATGTCGCGAACATCCTTCCGCCCAGAAGATCTATGGAAAGGTTAAGAAGGCATACCCCACCGTCAGCCTCGCCACCATTTATAAAACCCTTGAAATTTTAAAGGAGCTGGGCATGTTGCAGGAATTGTCCATCCCCCAGGGCCAGGCGCGTTTGGACCCCAATATGAATCTTCATATAAACATGATCTGCCTGCAATGCGGAAAGATCATTGATTCGGATAGCGAGAGCCTGCAAGAAGACCTGAAGAGAGTTGCCGCGGAGGCAAAGTTCAGCACCGCCTTGCAGCGCATTGATATCTACGGAAAGTGCGAAAAGTGTGCCGTGAGCCGGAAGCCTTCCTGAATGCCCCGGCATTCTGAAATATTTACAGCCCCTATAATTCATCATGATACTCGGAATCTCAGGCAGCCCAAGGAAGATGGCCACGGAACACATACTCGGAGAGGCTCTGAAGATGCTGGAGGAGAAGGGCTTTCAGACGGAGCTATTCACCGTTCGGGCTAAGAGCCTCAGCCCCTGTCGGCACTGCGACTACTGCCTCAAGAACAAGGAGTGCATCGTCAAGGACGACATGCACAAGCTCTATCCGCTGATCCGTGAGGCAGAGGGATATGTCATCGCCACGCCGGTCTACAACGGCAGCATGAGCGCCCAGACCAAGATCGTCATCGACCGGACCCGCGCCACCCTCGCAGCAGATGCAAAGGCTTTGCACAGGAAGCCCGGCATGGCTATCGCTGTGGGCGGCGACCGCATGGGCGGGCAGGAGCTGGCGCTGCAGCAGATCCATACATTCTACATTCTAAACGGCATGATCCCCGTGAGCGGAGGCTTCTTCGGTGCAAACCTCGGCGCAACCTTCTGGTCTCACGACACGCTGGAAGATGCCCAAAAGGATGAAGAGGGCTTCCGGTCGTTGCGAAAAACCACCCGCAAATTCGCCGAGACCCTTGTCTGGCTGCGGGGAGCGGAACAAAAGGAAAAATAATTACCCTGACAGCGCGAATTAATAATCATGGCAAAGGACGCGGCTAAAAAGAAGATCGCCTGGGGTATCACCGGGAGCGGCGACCGCATCGAGGAGACGGTCGAGGTCATGATCGATCTGCAAAAGGAGTACGACGACCTGGTGGATGTGCGCGTCTTCGTCTCCAAAGCCGGTGAGCAGGTCATCAAGTACTACAAGCTCTTCAACACCCTGGAAAAGCACTTCGATAAAGTATGGGTGGAGATCAATGCCAACTCGCCCTTCCTGGCGGGACAGTTGCAGATGAAGCGTTACGAGTTCCTGCTGCTTGCGCCCACCACATCCAACACCGTGGCCAAGATCTCCCTGGGCCTGGCCGACTCCCTGCTCTCCAACGCCGCTATCATGTCCCAGAAGGCATTTATTCCCACCGTCATCATGCCCTGCGACTACAAGCCGGGCATCGTCACCACCATCCTGCCCGACGGCAGCGAGATGAGACTGCGCATCAGAAAAGAGGATGCAGACCACGTGCAAAAGCTGCGAGAGATGGAAGACGTATCCGTTATCGAGACACCGCAGGAGATTGCAAAGGTATTCGAAAAATACTTTTCGCGCGGCTAACCTGTCAAGAGGGCGTGGACACGATTTAGGATGAACTCAGGGCTAATCCCCGCCTTTTTAAAAAGAGGGATACAGCCCGTACCTATTGCGTTCACTGCGTGGAGCCGTCACCTGACGACTCATGCAGTTATCTGCATCATTCTACTTGTTCTCTTGTAACGATCGTCTGGTGGCATTGATGGATAGGGCCACCAGGTCCAGGCCGCCTCCCGCATAGATCCGGTCTACGGAAATTGTCACATCGCCAAAGCTAAAGGCAGTCCCTGCCGCCACGACCATCGACTGAGGCGGTTTTTTCTCATCGACGATAGAAAACCAGACAAGCCCGGATTGCGAGTCGGCGTCTTCGATGAGCAGCGTGCGGTTTCCCAGCATCAGGCTCTGCTGCGGCGTCAGCAGGAATTCCTCGGAGAGGGCGGGCGCGAGCAGCAGCACGAGCAGAATGGCGCATTTTAAAGGCGTACAGCAGATCTTTGCTTGCGGCGGACAAAATCGCCCGGCATTCATGGCAAGTTTCCGGTCTAAAAGCAATGGCATAATGTTCCTTACTTGAATATCTGTGGATGGTATTTCGGCCTCGAAAGGATTTAGTACTTATGAATCTATCGTGAATTTAACACGGGATTTGTAAAACGTAATACTGGTGTTTCCATGAAGGACGTAGGAATACTTGTGCTCGGGCATGGTTCCAGCCTGCCCTACAACCGGGAGCTTGTGGAGTCTCTCGCCGAAATGATCAGCAAAAACCACTCCGGCCCTGTGAGGACCGCTTATCTCAATATGAATCATCCCGATATCAAAGAGGGCCTGGCAAGCTTTGCGGGCACCAATGTTGAGAAGATCGTGGCTCTGCCGCTCTTCCTGGCCCACGGGGTTCACACCCGCCAGGATATACCAAAGGAGCTGGGTGTGGACGAGCAGAAGCGCAGAGGAAGCGCATCGATCGGGGGCAAAGAGGTTGAGGTTATCTGCGCCGAGCCCCTCGGTGTGGATGAATGCATCGCGGCCCTGGCATGCAAGAGAGCGGAAGAAGCCCTAAGGTAGCCGTACTCGATACCATCCACGGAGCCGGAACGATCGCTCAAAGGATGGTTGAGAGCGGCATCAATGCCGTGGCCCTGGAGGTATATCACCATGAGCCGGGCATTTCGGACTTCGATCTGATTGCGGCTCCGGTGCACCTCCCGCCGTCCAATCCAGTTTTGGCCGAGGCGCGAAGGCTGCATAAAAAGATCATCACTCACCATCAGGCGGTGGGCGAGCTGGTGGCGTCGTCGGTTCCGCCCGATCTTCAGATCTTTGAGGTCACGGGAACGCACTCCAAGACATCCACGGCGCTCTTGCTGGCCAGGATTCTCTCCGGGCAGAAGCTGGTGCTCACCCACACCACGCGCGGCCTGGAGCTTTGGCGGGACGGAAGGGAGAGCATCATTAAAAACGGCCTCAGCATAACTCCGGGAAATGTGATTGTCGCCCTGGAAGAGGCCCGGAAACAAGGAGCCGGGGTGCTGATCAGCGAGATCTCCCTGGGCGGCACGGGCCTGGCCGATTGGGGAATACTGACCAGCTTCTCCGGGGACTACCGCATCGCCAAGGATACGAAATGGGCCAGCACCGCCAAGCTGCAGATGGTCTCCCTGGCCAAGAAGGGCGCGCATCTGGCTGCGAACACGGATGTTCCCATCTCGTCCGACATCTCCTTTGGCGAGGGCGGGCGGGTGCAGACAAAGCCCGATCGACTGCTCTTTGCAGACGGGGAGCTGCCGCTGTCACTGAGCGAGGACCTGGACTATGCCGGCTACCGGACGGCCATCGCCGCCGCCGGGGCTGCGGCACGCTCGGCGGGCGTCCCCTGCCGGGACATCGCCCGGGCATTGCAGGGCTTCGACGGCTTCAGCGGAAGGATGAAGGTGCGCCGAGAGGGGAGACTCACCATTTACGACAGCTCCAACTCGGGGCTGAAGGTGCGAGATGTAAATTTGGCTTTGGACCGGGCGCGCGGGCCGTCTTTAGGCGTCGTGGTGGGCGAGGACGCGCAAACGGTATGCGAGGGCATGAATATCCCCGGCCTGCTCGAACTTATCCGGGATCGGCGGGATGAGATCAAACTCCTGGTTTTGGTGGGCGAGAGGCTGGCACCGTATGCCGAAGATTTGCAGGCAATCTGGAAACGCGATCTTGCGGCGGGCCAGGAAGCTGCCCTGGCGTCCGGCGGCCTTGACCGATTATTGTTATGCGTGAAATGCTTTAGATGATTTCATTCAGGTGATTATAATGGCAAGTGAAGTGCAAAATCAACAGATAATTCATCCCCGGCCAAGCTCCATCGTGGCCGCTCTCTACACCCTGCGCGACCTGGGGGCCGAGGTTGTCATCCTGCACGGCCCGAGCGGCTGCTGCTTCAAGCATGCCCGGCTCCTGGAGGAGGACGGGGTGCGCGTGCTGACCACAGCTCTTGACGAGGCGGGCTTCGTCTTCGGCGGCCAGAAACCCCTGACCCAGCTTCTCAAGAGGGCCAAGGAGCTGTTCAATCCCAAGCTCATGGCAGTTTCGGGAACTTGCAGCAGCATGATTATCGGCGACGACCTGCATCAGGCCGTCCTGGATGCGGATTTGGGCATACCCGTCCTGGAGGTCGAGGTTCACGCCGGCTACAGGGACAACACCAAAGGCGTGATCATGACACTGGAAGCGGCGCGAGACCTTGGAATCATCGACGATGCCGAGTTCGAGCGGCAGAAGACTCTGCTGGAGAAGGCCACCGAGGTGGAGAGGCTGTACGGAGCCGCCAGCAGCGAGTACCTGGCACCGGAGAGAGGCGACCTCAAGTACGAGGCGGCGGCCAGGCTTTTGCAGCTCATTCGCGAAGGCAAGAAGGGCCTGAACATCCTCAACGCCAAGAAAGAGACAGCCTACATGTTTGCGGACATAACCGCGGCAGTGGCTGAGATTGGCGGTTCGCAGGTGGAGACGCTGGCAAACCTCGACGACCAGTTGGGCCTGCCCAAAGTCAGAAGGGATGCCGCCAACATCGCCCGCGACCTGCACAAGCGGGGCGTGGACTTCAAGCTCATCGGCGGGCTGGATGAGTACCCGGTAACGGGAGAGGCAGTTTCCCGGATCGCGGCTCAGGGCCGCTACGACTTTGCCGTGATCTCCGGCGTGCCGCACGCTCTGCCCAAATCGGCTCTGGAGGGTTTGGAGATATTCTCTGTCACCAACGGGCCGCGCCAGGTGAAGCCGCTGCGCGATCTGGGCCACCAGCACGTCACGGTGGAACTGGACCTGCACCCGAAGACGATGGGAGTGACGTCTCTGGTGGAATCGGAGTTCGGAGCCACGTTGAGGGCTTTGAACAAAGCCTAAGCTACAGACAGCCGCAAACCAAAAGCTCTTTTTGGGAAAAGAGCAAAAAGAAACTTTTTTAGAAGAGCTTGGGTAATTCCGTTAACAGCGCATATATCATAAATCCCATGAAGCCTATGAGACCGATTCCGGCCATAGAAACTTTGGCAATCATGGTGAACTCTTCGCGGCTGGGCTTCCTGGCCAGCTTAAGCACACGCAGATACTCGTTTATGTCCGTGGACGGCATGGATACGCCCATGTCCCCCATCACATCATCAAGATCGAGCTTATCTTTGAGATCCAGCTTGTTCTTGAGGTTCTCTTTCAGAGAGCTCTTCTTCTCGGTTTCGTTAATTCCCTCGCTCATTCTCAAAGTGGAACGAATTTAAGAATAAAAAAGCTTTCGATCAGAAGCCTTTTTCCCCATATCTCGCAAATATCCTGATGTAGCAGCAGGATGACGAATAAGAGACAAAAACGGGCCCTTCGCCAGGACGGCACGAATAGAACAGATGTCTTGGCGGCCCGATTTTCCGCAATTTGCCTTTTGATGCCGGAGACAGCCAAAGAAGGACGGACTCATATCGGTCTTCTCGCTTCCACTTGCAGGCGCATCATTTGCACATGAGCCAGGCCGTTCTCATCCAGCGGATGCAGCTCAAGATACCGGCGGGCAATCTCGCAAACGAAATCGGGGCGCAGGCTTTCCGGAAGCCTGTCCGTGTACGGCATCCAGGTGGTCCTGATGATGCCCTCCAGGGCCGCCTGGCCCTGATGCACCATTGCCTTGGGGACCAGCCGAACGCTCGCGTCCTCAAAACCGGCTCTATTCAACCAGGCCCCGTACTCCTCCGGCCCGTAGAAGTTGTAGGGAAATTGGAAGCCCTGGAAGTATTCCGCCCATTTCTCCTCCCGCAAGAGGTCCTCTGCCAGATCCAGCAGACCGGCTGCGTTTCCCTTGCCGCCGCACTGCAAGAGGATTCGGCCTCCGGGAACCAGGCTCTGCCGGATTCCTCGCAGCACGCTCAGATGATCTTTAATCCAGTGCAGGCAGGCAAAGGAGACGACCAGATCGAACTCTTCGTGGAAGGGGAGACGAGATGCATCGACGACCTGAAAGGAGAGGTTGCGATGCTCTTTTGGCGGATACTTTCGGGCGGCAAATTCGATCATCTCCTTCGAGAGATCGATGCCTACTGCCTTGCCTTGCGGCACAAGCCCGGCCAGGCGTGCCGTGATTTTGCCGTCGCCGCAGCCTATGTCCAGGATGCGTTCACTGCCCAGCAGGTCAAGTCCGGCCACAAGATCCATCGCCCACTGGAATTGAGACGATGAACTCTTCTCATAATCGGCGGGGTCCCATTTGTGCATATCCTATTTCTTGACCTCTTAAGCTATAAAATTCTGATTAGAAGCCAAGGGGAAAAGATGCGCGAAAAAGATGAGAATGACGGAAAAATAGGATGAACGGAAAAGTGAAATTGATGGGAAAAAGGACAAACGGAAAAATGAGATTGACGGGAAAGTGACGCTTGCGAGCGGCACCGAGATGAAGCGGGAACGCGCGGCAACACATCAGTCCCCGGCCCCTTTCCCTCCGATCTCCACGCGTGTCTCCTTTTTCTTGGGGAAGCCCTCGGCGAGTTTCGGCAGCGCCTCGACCAGATGCTCCACCAGCGTATGCTTGGGCTCCTTCAGCCGCTCCACTTTGACGCCGTGCTCATCGATTATTATCACGGCGACGGGCTTCATTCCCAGACCCCCGCCTCCGCCGCCTGCCGAGTCCTGTTCCTTTCCTGCGCCGGAGCCTGCTCCAAAGCCCATGCCCACGCTCACCAGGGGGACGATGGTCTTGCCCTCCACAGTAATCGGGTCGCCCACCACTGTCCGGGCTGAGAGGGACTTTTGCATCTCGCCGGTTATTGTCTTCAAAATATCTGCCAGGCCGTCCATGTAATCACTCTCTTTAATTATGCTCACTGATGGATGAAAAAGCTTTTCTTTTCCCCTACCCGCCTTCGCAAAATTGGCGCTTTTGGCCAAAGGCTCCCGGACTGCAACTATGGGATCCTGGCTTTCCCCTGACCCTGGTTCTCCGGCTTCTCTTTGAATTTTATCAGCGCCCGGAGCAGATCGTTGTATGGTGTCGGTATTCCCAGCACTCTGGCGTACTGGCAGATGGCCCCGTTCAGGGCGTCGATCTCCGTCTTCCTGCCCTTCTGGATGTCCTGGAGCATGCTGGCCCGGTGGCCGACCGTGGGAGGCAGCTGCCGCTCCATGAGGAAGCGATAGTAATCCTCCCAATCCCGGTACGGAACCGCGATCTTCTTGGCGGAAATCACCTGGAAGATCTCCTGAAGAATGATCTTGATGATCTCCCTGGACTCCTCATTCTCGCCCAATTTTCCATAGGGAACCTCCAGCATGGCCCCCAGTGGATTTAGCGAGCAGTTGTAGAGCACCTTTCCCCAGATGGCGGCCCAGATCTCATCCCGGGAAACAACCTTCGTGGGAATGCCGGAGAGCTGCAGGTCTTCCTGCAAAGATGCCAGCAGGGAAGTGTTCACGGGCAAGAAGGGCTCGCCGAATAAGACGTCGTCCGCATTGACTGTCACGTTGGCCCGGCCCGGCTGCGGGATCTCGGACCCGAAGATGACGCGAGCGCCGACGGTGCGATCATCTCCGACGCGACAAGCGATGGTCTCCCAGTTATTGAGGCCGTTTTGGATGGAGACCATGATGCCGTCATCCTCCAGCAGCGGTGCCGCCTGGGCCGCCGCACCGTCCGTGTCCTTGGATTTAACGCAAAGCAGAATTGTGGTAAATTTGCGGTCCCGCTGCGCCATTGCATCCAGGGCGACGATCTCGCCGGGAGGGATGAAGTGCTCTCCCCAGATGCCCGTGATCTTCAAGCCATTCTTCCGGATGGCGGAGAAATGCTCTCCCCTTCCGGCGTAGGCAACGCTTCTCCCCGTCTTCTGCAGGAATGCACCCAGCACGCTGCCAAGAGCTCCTGCGCCGTAGATGAGGTACCTGGGACCCTCGCCTTGGCTCATAAATTCGGGGTTAATGGGCCTGCCCTTTAAGAGGTTTTCGAAATCATATCATGGCAATAATATTATTAGCAGGCTTGGTTTCCTCTCGGAGTTCAGATCTGCCCGGCCCCCATGCAAACCAAACGGATTTATTTGCATAGAGGCAATTGTGCATTCGAGGGTTTGATTCAATGACTGAGTCATCCGGCACAGTTCCGTCCGGCGACTGGTTTCTGAGGGGGAATGCACTCCTGAGTGAAGGCAGCTATGCTGAGGCGGTCGAGGCATACGATCAAGCCGTCCGGGAAAGCCCGAAAGACGCAGACTCCTGGAACAACCGGGGGCTTGCCCTGGCCAGCCTGAACCGGTTTTCCGATGCCCTCCGTTCCTTTGAGCAGGCGGGCGAGATCAATTCGTCACATCCCGATGCCTGGTACAATCGGGGCATGGTCCTGTGCGCCCTATAGCTGAGAAATACCAGGAAGTATTTCCTAGAACATTATATTCTAGGAAGACAATATTATCTATTTGGCTCCGGATTAGTTTCTTCTTTTTTTCAAAGACGAATGAGATTCTCTTAGATCGATGAGGAATACAAGAGAACTGCGCGAGCAGGATTACTTTCGCCCCGCGCACTCCTTGGCCTCATATTCTCAGAAGCCTTTTTGGAGTGAACCCCTCGGCAGAGCCCAAGACTATAGGCTACATAGCTCTATTAGCCTGCTGGCCCATGCTCGCGCAAAAGGCCAAATTCAATGTTCCCCAGATTCGATGAATAGTCTGCAAGGAAATGGCTTTGGCCATTATCATCTTATACTAATGGTGAAATTGCCTACGGCATGGATTTGTTTTCCATAATTTTGCTCGGCCTTGTGCAGGGCATAACAGAGTGGATACCTATTAGCTCAAAGACGCAAGTTACGCTCGTTTACCTTCAGTTTTTAGGTGGCAGTCCTTCCCTGGTTATACCAATTCTCCTCTATTCCCACTTAGGCACACTCTTTGCGGCCTCCATCTACTTTAGAAAAGAGATAAAAGCGATCATCGAAGCAGTTTTATCCAATCCATTTAATTATAGAACATATACCCTTGGAAAAACCGGTTTTCTTATCAACGCCCTCTTATTCACTGGTTTAGTGGGCCTACCTATATTGTACATAGAGAAGACAATTCTTCCTAGCCTTAACGGCACCTCGATATTTGTTCTTATGGGCGTTGGTCTAATAATAACCGGAATCTTACTTTTCTCACAAAAGAGGCTGAAGTTTCGTAGATCAGAAAGCGTTGATTGGAAGGACGGCGTTTTTACTGGATTGCTTCAGGGCCTCTCCACCCTTCCAGGTGTCTCACGCGCTGGAACTACATCTACTGCGCTAATATGGCGTTCCTTTGACTCTGAAAGTGCCTTTCAGCTCAGCTTTCTTCTCAGCATTCCCTCCGTTGTGATGGCTGAGATTCTATTTTATCTCTTTTCACCGATAGGTAACTTGCCATTTATTGATGGCATATCTCTTACAATTTCGAGTTTTATTTTTGGTTATCTGTCGCTCGATTTTATTTTATATTTTGTAAAAAGAATCAATATAGCCTATTTGACAATCTTGTTAGGTTTGCTAATTATTGTTGTGGCCTATTTGCAATATGGATAAGCAGGCACAACCTCCCCCTTTTGGTTTTTGAATTCCGGTATTCGATGGCACAAAGGTATAGCGTTCCGCAATTGCCGTATGTTCACACCATTGGTCACCGGCCATTTGTAATCTAAGCTCCCGGAAGAATGGGCGCAAAGTTTTGGTGCATCAATGATTGAACAAAAAGATTAAGGTTCTGTTGCATTGATCGTCTCAATGTGAATGGTCTTGAGGATGGAAAGTGTACCTTCGTTCCAGGGATATGAACTCATTATTGACGCCGAAGTATTTCGATCAGGGTAATAATTCACGAGATAAACTTCGTTCTTCACCTTATTTATAAAATAATATCCCATGCAGATTGAGCCATTTTTTTCGTCAATTTTTAAGGCTGCTGCCTCGATATCAGAGAATCCAAAGTTCTGCATATTAAGTCTGGCATTTGTAGCCATCTCATCGAGAGTTAATAATATTTGGGGCGCTTTGGCGATGGAAATTGTTGCCATCCTATTTATCCCAGTTCTGTTCACTATTTCTAGAGAATATTGAGTTTGAACATTTCCACTCGCAGTTTCTGCGTTTTTCGGATCCGCAATTTCTACTTTATATGCATCTTTGGGCAATCCCAAGTCGAACGATATTGAATATGGACCAGTTGTCACTTTATCCTGGACGGCTGAAGACAATATAGTCAAGCTTATCATAGTTGCCAGAACAAGGCTGAATATTTTCATCGAATACACCTCCATCTTGTCTGAGGGTTGATCGAATCTAATTAAAGATCTTTGGTGTAGCGTGCCCGTCTTGACGCAATAGTAGTGCAATATCTTCGATTTATGGTTCCTCGCTGTTTCGAGTGTGAGGCGATCAAGTCGTCTGGACCGAACCGAATAACTGTCCCGCTTGCAGATTTCTTGATCCACTCATTCGACCTCGTTTCGAGATAACTTCAAGTTAGCCATCTGAAATCGCGAAGAGCCAAATTAAAGGTTTCGGGGCTTCATATTATTAATTGTGATTCAGAATGTTTAAATAGTTATAATTATAACTCTTTATCAGTAAACATGTAGGTACTGATTTAGAATGGCTTCACTTCAAAAAAGCTCATATCTCTCAAAAATTTGGGTAGATTTGGCATTGATCTGCATAATTATTATTCTATGCAGCCTGAGCAGCTTGGCTGCCACAACGGGCAACGTAACCGTTGCCCTCAATGCAGGTACTTATAATATTACAAAGGATCGTTCTGGCTACGATGTCATAGTTATGGACGGGTTCTCTGACAGAGTTGAAACCGGTAACCCGATGTTGCCTCAAAAGACCTTTGATGTCCTTCTTCCCGCGGACATCAATGATTCAAGCCTGCAATTGAAGATAATCTCTGCAAAAACGAGAGTTCTAGATGGAACATACGACATCAAGCCGTCGCCTGAGTGGCTACCGCAGACATTGAATGAGACGTTCAATGAGACGGCCTCGATGATGATGAAGAATGTAAGCACCTACGAGACTGATGCAGATTACCCTGAGAACTTTGTGCTTCTCCTGCCGATCTCCCAGATGAGAAAGTGGAAGTCTGTGCCGGTGGATTTCATGCCATTCCAATACAATCCTGTCACAAAGAAGCTCACACTTCATGAAAACGTCACAATCGAAATAAGCTATAGTCGGAATGAATTACCATCTGCTGCGGCTGTAAGCCTTGCAGATACCGTACTTGATGATGTCGCACCAACCAAGTTCATCAACTATAAGGAGATGAGTGGATGGTATATATCAAAAGAGAATGCAAAATTGGAACCTAGTGCGGTATCCGATTATGTTATAATAACTACAGATGCAATTGAGGCAGGTAGCAGTAAGCTGAGTTCCTTTATTGCTCATAAGCAAAAACTTGGATATAGTGTGTTGACCGTCACAGAAGATGACTTCGACAGCCTGACCGGCCAGGCCCCCAACCACAGAGCTGAAAAGATTAGGCAATGGTTGAAGAATAATTACATTTCCAAGGGTGTTAAATATGTGCTGCTGATCGGGAACCCAACCCCCTATGAGAATGGTGGGACGGACATACCCATGAAGATGTGCTGGCCCAGGCATGGCACTGGAAGTTATGAGGAAAGTCCTACAGATTACTTTTATGCCGATCTGACCGGCAACTGGGACATAGACGGCGACGGCTATTATGGGGAATGGGCGGATTACAAAACGACAGGTGGTGTAGATCTTGCTGCAGATGTTTATGTAGGCAGGATACCCGTTTACAGTGCCGATTATACAACTCTTGACAGCATACTGCAGAAGATCATAGACTACGAGACCTCATCGGATACAGCATGGCGAAAGAGCGCTCTGCTGCCCATGAGCTTCTCCGATTCCAGCACCGACGGAGCTTATCTTGGTGAGCAGATGAAGGATAACTACCTCACGATTAACGGCTACTCTTGCTGGCGGATGTACCAGCATGGAACGTCCGGAACCTGCACCCTGAACTCCGCATTTAGCAGCGAAGAAAACCTGAGAGGAGGAAGCGCGGTGCCCAGTCGCTGGGCGGATGACCACTTTGGAATGGTTGCATGGTGGGGACACGGAAACTCACAAGGAGCTTATGTAGGCTACAACTCGTGCAGCGACGGAGCGTTTATGCTCAGCAGCAATGCCCCAAGCCTTGACGATGATCATCCATCGCATACCTATCAGTGCTCCTGTACCAATGGTTATCCTGAGGATTCCAGCAATCTGCAATATGCCATCTTAAAGAATGGCGGCATCACCACCACCGGAGCGACAAGGGTATCTTGGTATTACGTCGGGCAGACCAGTTTTGCTGGCAGCCCATCTAATGCAGGAATGGGCTATGAATATATGAAGCTCCTGGCCCAGGGAGAGCCCGCAGGTGATGCTCTGTATGGCATGAAAAGCTCTGGCGTGTCTAGCCCCGGGAGCTACTCTGAGATCCTGATGAACTTCTACGACTTCTGTCTGGATGGGGACCCTTCGCTCAGCATTTCTCCATTCATCAAATCCGGTTCAACCACTCCAGGTGAAACGAACTGGAAGGCCTATGGCAGCAGCGCCATTTATTTGGATGTAGATACCAGTGCAGCAGGATTTACTTCGACACCACTCTATTTCGCTTCGCTCGGTGGAAACGGCTACCACTGGCTTGCAATAGGCATCAATGCAATTTATGCTGCAACACCTACGGGCTTCAGGCTTTACTTACGGTCTTTGGATGGCGCGGCCTTGACCCCAGCAAACGCCAACAGCAGGGGCTGGTATGTTCAGTGGCTGGGAGAATCCTAAGCTACCAGAAGAGTGGGCGCAAAGTTTGGGCCCTCTAGTCAAAATGCGGCGGCGCACCCCGCAGCAGAGCTGCGGGGCATGCAAGGCGCCGCCGCATAAAGACGATAGCAAGTTACCTGACCAACCCTTTATAGTCTTACGACAAAATTGATATAATAAAATCGGCAAAATATATCGCATGAAGGGGAATATTGTAAGGATACAAAATGGTGAGGAGCTATTAGAAAGGCTTCATGCGGAAACAGATGAGGGCGTCAAGCCCAGATTGATATTTCTCAATGCTATGGCCAACCATGGTATTGGCTATGAGAAAGCGAGTGATATTTGCGGGCTAAGTGTTTCGACAGGTTATGTTTGGATCCGGAAATGGAATGCGGAAGGATATGAAGTATTGAAAAATAAGGATACAAGAACAGGACGACCGCCGAGGCTCAATGATGAAAATATGATGAAGCTCAAGGAAATTTTAAAAAGCAAGGCCTATTGGACGACCAAAGAGATTGTCATAGTGATAAAAGCGCATTTTGATGTAGATCTATCAGAAGATCAAACGATAAAAATCTTAAGAAATAAATTCCACATGCTTTTCTCAAAGCCTTATCCGATGGACTACAGGAGGCCGGTAAATGCGGAAGCGATACTGGATAACCAACTGAGTCTTGTTTTGTCTTTGCTTAAGGAGAAAGGAATCAAGGAAGAAGAGATAGCAATTGGTTTCATCGATGAAGCCAGGCCGCAAAATACAGCGAATACGGTCAAGGTTTGGAGCTTTGAAAGAGTGAGATCTATAAAAAACACAACAAAATTCAATACGAATAGTATTGGGTTCTATGCAATAAAAGGCAACAGCGTAAGTAAGTTCCTTGATGATTCAAAGGCCCCATCAATAGCTAACTTCTTATAGTCTTCCGCATAAATAAATATAACGCAGGTTATTTTATTTAATTATCTATTAACTTCCTAGGAGGATTCCTATTTACCCGCATTCAAATCCATTTTTTCTAAGATTATGCATTTATCTCATCTTGTTGCATCAAATTTACTTGAACATTCATTTTTTGGCCATTCATCGATAGCCTCCGCTAGGTCTAGATAATTTTAGCCTTTTTCAAAGTGCAGAGCTGATAGAGATTAAAAGCAAAAGCTGTAACCATCATGATAACACCTACTCTTTGTACTGTGGTAACGAGCACTCTCCCCGCCCCAAAGACTCTTTTTATCACAGCATGAGGTCTTTCGCCTGGCGATCTCAAAACGCTTATCAAACGATTGCGCTCTTTATCCAGTTCACCAAGTGTTTTCTCCGTTGTTCTTCGCTTCATAGTAAAATCAATACCTTTCGCCGGCGCGCCGAAATAACCTCTATCTCTCAGCACGATTTCATCTTTGGTGGATAGATCAACCTGGCTATCATGCAACTTTGCAGTAGTGGTCTCGATTTCACGTATCAGGCAGTAATCGATATCGGTTTTTTGGTGCAGCTTGTAGCCGAAATGAAATTCAGTTCCTTTTTTAGCGCCGGTTCCATCTCTGCTGCGTCTGGTCTTGGCCGCGTCGCCGCGCGGTTTCTTGGATGATCCTTGGTCTGCTTCGATAAACGTAGCATCTTGAATTGTTCCTCGTTTGACCTGCAAACCCATAGCATCCAGCTGTCTTTGAAGCTCTGCCCAAACAATTTTTTCTTTCTCGGTTCTCACCATGCGTTCTCTGAATAGCCATATTGTCCTGGAATCCGGGAAGGGATCTGGAAAGCCAAGAAAAACCATAAACGATAAGCGGTCAGCCATTTGCCTTTCAACTTCCAGATCGCTTAAGCCATACCATTGTTGAAGCATCAGAATTTTAAACATCAGGATGACATCGCAATTAGGCCTTCCACCTTTCTCGCTTTTATTAATATACATCTCGTCAAGAATTTGGCGGATTGGGAACCAGTCAATCAAATCTGATACCTGCAACAACCGAGACTTGCTCTGCTTTGAACTAAGACCCCGCAGCACCCAGGTAGTAAAAGAATCCATATATTAGAATAGTATTATTGATATATAAAACTTTCCATATTGGATTTAGGGTAGGTTTATAGGAATCCTCCTAGGTCAATCATATATTTAAATTAAATTATGTTGATTAACGCAAAGAACTATAAAAGAGATAAAGACCTCAAATGATACATATCACGCGATTGTAATTATTGACAACTTCTCAGCTCACAAGAGTGGACTCGTTAGGCAGACGGCAAAGGAACTTGGCATATATCTCGTTTATCTTCCACCATATTCACCAAATTTGAACCCAATTGAGTTCATCTGGAAATCTATAAAAAGAGTACTATCTACATCTTTTGTCCCAAATCTGGCGGAGATGAGATATATCATCACAGAGTCTTTTTGCAGGTTCGCGGAATGCAAGAGCTATGCAGGTTATTGGATTGTGTAGTCCTGAATGTTTGGACTTTATATACTTCAGATGAGTTCTTATATTCGTTATTAATCATTTAAATCAGTCTCCATCCGATTCAGGAACATTCCTAATTTGCACCCCTCTGGTAGCCT
>Ga0074195_1002164_pt1 | contig 23140 bp, 25 predicted proteins | sample EPASupsiteHSE623_FD_64525 | JGI IMG/M metagenome (GOLD analysis project Ga0074195, IMG submission 64525) | Bioremediated contaminated groundwater from EPA Superfund site, New Mexico - Sample HSE6-23 | ecosystem: Environmental > Aquatic > Deep subsurface > Groundwater > Contaminated ...
CTGCCTGGCTGGCAGAAAAAGGAGTGACAGAAGTGATCGCGGGAGGCATGGGGCAAAAAGCGGTTAATCTGTTCAATGCACAAAACATTCGGGTTCATGTAGGGGCGCAGCCCAAAAACCCGAGAGAGCTGGTTTCCGACTGGTTGCAGCAATCACTGGTAACCGGAACGAACGCTTGCGACCATTAAATGAAGATAGCGATTGCAAGCGGAAAAGGAGGAACCGGGAAGACATTCGTTGCAACCAACCTGTTTTGGGTTGCACAGGAATCAGGTATGCCGGTAACTTTGGTTGACTGTGATGCAGAGGAACCCAATGTGGCAGAATTCTTTTCAGGGAAGGAGCAATTTGCTCACGGGGTCTTTCAGCAGGTACCGGTTATTGATACTGAGAGGTGCACCTTTTGCGGAAAATGTTTCGAATATTGTAACTACAATGCCATCGTATTTTTACCGCAAAATAATTTCATACAGGTCATACCCGATTTATGTCACGATTGCGGAGCATGCATTTATGCCTGCAATGCAGGAGCCATTACGGAGGAGCCAAAGCTTCTGGGAAATGTTAAAGCTTTTTCTTTCAATCGACATGCCCTGCTTATTGAAAGCCGGTCTGAAATAGGTGTGTATTCACCGGTGTCGGTCATAAAAAAGGCAATAAACGAAGCAGACCAAAAGAGCCTGATATTAATGGATTCACCTCCTGGAATATCCTGCCCTTTTATTGCAACGATCGATCAGGCTGATTTCGTGATCCTGGTTACCGAACCAACACCTTTTGGTCTGCACGATCTTAAACTCTCCGCGGCAACGGTCAGTCAAATGAAAAAACCTTTCGGTGTAGTGATTAACCGCGCGGGCTTGGGAAATCAGGAGATTTACGAATGGTTGGAATACAACCGGGTTCCGCTTTTGTTGGAAATTCCCTTTGATAAGGATATTGCCCGGATCTATTCCGAGGGAAAGGTTCTGGCGAAAGAAACTTCTACCTATCAGGAAGTATTTTCGAACCTGTTAAAACGAATAACGCATTATTATCTGTCATGGTCGAATTAGCAATTCTTAGCGGAAAGGGAGGAACAGGAAAGACCAGTATAAGCGCTGCGTTTGCAACACTTGGATCGGAGATGATTGTCGCTGACTGTGACGTGGATGCCGCCAATCTGCACCTGGTTCTGCAGCCCGGTCAGGATTTTCAGGAACGTTTTGTCACAGGGGCAAAGGCCATTATTGAGCAGGATTTATGCACAAACTGTGGTTTATGTATCAATTATTGCCGGTTCGATGCGATTTCATATCATGCCGGTCAGGTCGCGATATCCGAAACCTCGTGTGACGGATGTAGGCTCTGTTTCCGGGTATGTTCATCCCGGGCGATCAGAATGGTCGAAAGCGATAAAAGCTTTTGGTATTCAGGAAGCTTTCGCAACGGATTTATGGTTCATGCCCGCCTCGCTCCAGGAGAAGAAAATTCGGGTAAACTGGTTAATGTGGTGCGGGAGCAGGCACGCAAACTGGCTTCCATGACCGGTCTTGGAACGATTATTATTGATGGTCCCGCGGGAACCGGTTGCCCGGCAATTTCTTCGCTAACCGGCACAAACAAAGCACTCATCGTAACAGAGCCGACCCGGTCAGGCTTCCACGACCTGAAACGGATCCTGGAACTGACCGGCGGGTTCAAAATCCCATCGGTCGTGGTCATCAACAAATATGATCTGAACTGGAATATGACCGGGGAAATTGAGGACTGGTGTCTGCAAATGAACATACCGGTGATTGGAAAAATCCCTTTTGATGCCAAAGTTGTAGAGGCCATGCTTCACTGCAAAAGCATTGTGGAATGGGCGCCCGAATCCGCGGCAGCAAAGGAAATCTCATCCATCTATCAGCAAACTTCTAATAACGGAGTTGCTTAAATTAAAATATTAAAAAGGAGAAGATATGATCAGTTTTGGCCCCGTACCATCAAGAAGATTAGGCAGCAGCCTGGGAATAAACAATATCCCTTCACAAAAGATCTGTTCGTATTCCTGCGTTTATTGCCAGGTTGGACCAACCAGAAAATACAGCGTAAGCCGGGAAAAATTTTATGAACCGGAAAAAATTTACAAGGAAGTTGAGAAACACCTGAATAGTCTGGTAAATAAACCGGATTTCCTGACTTTGGTTTCAAACGGAGAACCTACTTTAGATCTCAATGTCGGCAAATCCATCAGGAAACTGAAAGATTTTGGCATTCCGATAGCTGTTATAACCAACGCCTCTCTGCTGAGCGATGAGCGTGTCAGAAATGAATTATCCCTGGCAGATTGGGTATCCGTTAAAGCAGATGCCAATGATGAAACCGTATGGAGAAAAATCAACAGACCGTCAGAGGAGCTTTCGTTTAAAAAATATCAGGAAGGTTTATTAAAATTTTCATCTGAATACAAAGGGAAGCTCGTTACAGAAACAATGCTGATTCAGGGGAAAAATGACGATCCTGCTGTTTTACAGCAAACAGCAGGGTTTATCAGTAAAATCAATCCGGTTATTGCTTACCTTGCTGTTCCTACAATGCTATTGAAGATATCATTAATATCTGCACCGTTCATCCCATCAGGGAAGACACGATGACCGAACTGCTCCGAAAAGATCATGCTGACCCGATTACCCTGGACTTACTGCTCCACGGGAACTATATCAAACAGGTCAGTTATAACAACCGTAACTTTTACATCCGAAATTATATCAATCAATGATCCTGCCTGTCATTAAATATGGCTCTCCTATTCTTCGGAAATTTTCATATGATATTCACGAAGAAGATCTTCCTGAACAAGTCTCTAAAAACATGTTTGACACACTAAAAAAGGACGCTGGAGTTGGTCTGGCGGGGCCGCAAATCGGACTTTTGAAAAAGATTTTTATCATAGATACGACTCCTTTACTGGAAGATGACCCCCTGATCAAAAAAGTTGAACAGCTTTTTGTTAATCCCAAAATTCTGGAAGTAAGCGATGATCAGGTAATCTATAACGAAGGATGCCTGAGCATCCCGGGAATTTACAAGGATCTGTACCGGCCTGCTAAAATCAGGGTCAGGTATCAGGATTTATCGTTCAACACCATTGAAGAAGAACTCGACGGAATGCCGGCACGCATCTTTCAGCATGAATATGATCACCTGGAAGGTATTCTTTTCATTGACAAATTATCTGCATTGCAAAGAAAATTAATTTCAGGAAAACTAAATAAGATACGGAAACAAAAATGACACAGACAAATATGCCTAAAGCTGCCCCATTTGAGAAAATAAAATTGCACGACATCAAAAACATGATCGTTGTGGCGTCAGGCAAAGGCGGAGTAGGTAAATCGACCGTTGCGGCAGGCCTGGCCTTATCGCTCTCCCTGGAAGGATATTCTGTTGGGTTAATGGATGCCGATCTTTATGGTCCGTCCATCCCGACACTCTTTAATCTGAAAGATGAACATCCGGCTGCCGGCGAACACGATGGTAAAACGCAGATTGAACCTTTTATCCGTTTTGGGATTAAGGTAATTTCGATTGGCTTTTTCATTGATCCGGCCCAAGCTGTTCTATGGAGAGGTCCGATGGCTTCAAATGCATTAAAACAGTTGATTAACGACACAAACTGGGGAAATCTGGATTACCTGATCATTGATACCCCACCGGGAACAGGCGATATTCATCTCACCCTCCTTCAGCAATATGAGATCAGCGGATCGGTGATTGTCACTACTCCACAACTAATTGCCCTGGATGATGTTCAAAAGGCCATTGACATGCTCCGCAATGAACATGTTGCCGTCCCGATCCTGGGTATCGTTGAAAATATGGCCTGGTTCACGCCATCTAAACATCCCGGCGAAAAATATTTTCTCTTTGGTCAGGGCGGAGGAAAGAAGTTATCGGAAAGATTCGGGATCCCGCTTATTGCACAAATACCTGTTAATGAAAATATTTGTCAAAGCTGCGATGAAGGAAAGCTCAATATACTGGTTCGTGACGACGAAGTAAAAACCGCCTTCTCCAGTCTGGTAGACAGTATTCTTGCAAATCAGAAAAAGGAAGGCGCTCAAATTTAAGAATGGCAATATGATTGAATACGACTACAACTTCCGGGTCATGTACCCGGATACCGATCAAATGGGAACCATGCACCATGCCAATTACGTGAAATACTATGAAGCGGCGCGCTGGGAATTGTTCCGGAGCATCGGTATTTCCTATAAATCAGTTGAAGATGCCGGATACATGCTCCCGGTAATCCGGATGAATTTCCGGTTCCTGAAAACCACTCACTATGATGCTTTATTGACAGCAAAAACAACACTGGAAGCCGTCAAAGGCGCCCGGATCTGGTTCAGCTACAAACTGTATAACGAACAGCAGGAACTGATTAATGAAGCAGAAACGGAACTGGCCTTTGTGAAAAAGGAGGATTGGAAGCCCTGCCAGGCTCCCGATATTGTACTAAAAGCGATTGATGTCAACCTCAAAACTTAAAAAAGATGTATTATATTGCCTACAAAGCCATCGGGATCGTGCATTCTCCCTATCTGACTCCTGAAGGAACACCGATCCAACCTGCTGCTTCGCGCGGAAATGCCGCTGACGATCTTGCTTCCATTGAGATTTTCCAGGAATTTGCAAGAGGCTTAAAGGACCTGGAAGGCTTCTCCCATATCTATGTATTGTTCCATATGCACCTGGCAAAAAAAGAGGATCTTCTGGTCACTCCTTTTCTGGACAAGCACCTGCGCGGGGTTTTTGCAACACGGTCGCCCCGGCGTCCCAATCCGGTGGGAGTTTCTGTTGTACGCCTTGAAAAAATAGAAGACAACTACCTGTACATCCGTCATCATGACATCATCGATTGTACACCGGTGATCGACATCAAGCCCTATGTGCCTACTTTCGATGTTATCGACGCGGATAAATTCGGCTGGCTGGAAAAGAATATCCGAAAAATGCATGACACCGTCGATGACGGCCGGTTTAACTATTAAATCCGTTCGCAGATGCAGTTCTCGCCCGAAAAATATGTCCTTGAAGATAGGCCGATGACCCCTTTCATCGATACCGGTGAGATCTTCTCCTCTCTAAGCAATGCTACCCCTTCGGCAGGCGAAGTACGGGAAATCATCGCCAAATCGCTGGAAAAAAAACGACTCACGCTTGCCGAAACTGCCATGCTGATCAATGCTTCCGATCCTGATCTGATTCATGAAATCAAACAGGGAGCACTTCAGTTAAAAGAAAAAATATACGGTGAACGGATCGTGCTCTTTGCACCTTTGTATGTCGGCAACAAATGCACGAACAATTGCATCTATTGCGGATTTCGAACCGGCAATACCAGGGCGGTAAGAAAAACGCTGTCGCACGAGGAACTGGTCCGGGAAGTAGAAGCATTGGAAGATGCGGGTCAAAAACGCCTGATCCTAGTGTACGGCGAACATCCTGATTATTCGGCCGATTTTATCGCCGAAACCGTAAGAACCGTTTACGCGACCAAAAAAGGCAAAGGCGAAATCAGAAGGGTCAACATTAATGCTGCACCTTTGGAGGTTGACGGCTTCAAAAGAGTCAAGCAGGCCGGAATCGGTACCTATCAGATCTTTCAGGAAACTTACCATCCGGAAGTTTACAGAAAATATCATCTGGCAGGGAAAAAGATAGACTATGAAAACCGGATCATTGCGCTGGACAAGGCCCAGGAAGCCGGAATTGACGATGTTGGCATCGGCGCACTGTTTGGACTTTATGACTGGCGTTTTGAAGTCATGGGACTTGTTCGTCACGCGAATCATCTTGAGGCTTGTTATCATGTTGGTCCACACACGATTTCTTTTCCACGGATAAAAAGCGCTTCTCAATCAAATATCTCAGATCAGTATATCGTAAATGATCAGGACTTTGGCCGGCTTGTCGCCATTCTGAGGCTGGCCGTGCCCTACACCGGGATGATCTTAACAGCGAGGGAATCTCCTGCACTTCGGAAGGAAGTGATGCAATACGGCGTTTCACAAATCGACGGAGGAACGAAAATCGAGATCGGCGCATACGCCGGGAGTTTAAATGAAAAGCAAAATCTGAACAGGGAACAGTTTTTCATCCACGACTCCCGATCGCTCGATGAGGTGATCGATGAACTCCTTGACCAGGGTTTCATTCCATCATTTTGCACGGCTTGCTATCGGTTGGGCAGAACCGGCAAGCATTTTATGGAAATGTCGGTGCCCGGTTTTATCCATAACTTTTGCACCCCCAACGCGATCCTGACCCTGACCGAATACCTGGTTGATTACGCTTCTGAAGAAATAACGAAAAAAGGCTGGCAAGTGATCGACAGCAAACTGGGTAAAATAACTGACGATGCTTTGGCAAACAAAATCAGGGACCGGATTTCAAGAATTAAAAACGGAGAAAGAGACTTATACTTTTAAATTAATATCCCTTTAATATTTATTCCTATGAGCACGAAAAAAATAATTGTAATCGGTGGTTCGGCAGCAGGGCCAAAGGCCGCATCAAAAGCCCGAAGAATGGATGAACATGCCGAAATCACGATTTACCAAAAAGCATCAGATCTCTCGATGGCTTCATGCGGATACCCCTACTATATCGGCGGTTTTTTTGACGACCGCGATCAGCTTTTGTGTTCTCCTGCAGGGGTGATCCGCGACTCCCGGTTCTTCTGGAATGCAAAAAAAATCACAACAAAAGTAAATACAGAAGTAACCGTCATTGACAGACAAAACAAACAGATTGAATTCACCGACCTGATCACTGGAGAAAAAAGCAGTGCCGGATATGATAAGCTGATCATTGCCACAGGTGCTACCCCACGAAAACCTCCGATCCCCGGCATCGACCTGGAAGGCGTCACTCCCCTCCAATCATTGCCGGACGCAGATTACCTGCGAAAAGTGCGGGACGAGGGGAAAATAAGAAAGGCAGTCGTGATCGGCGGCGGACTCATCGGCATCGAAACCTGCGAAGCGCTTCACCTGGCGGGAATAGAAATCACGATCATTGAACTGCTACCCCAGTTGCTCACCTTTCTGGATAAGCACATGGCCAAGCTGATCGAAAAGTACGTGCAAACAAAAGCCAACGTCATCCTGGAGAACGGCGTAGCTGCCTTTCTGGGAGAAAACGGCAAACTGACAGGCGTCAAGCTTCAAAACGGCACCGAAATCCCTTGTGAACTGGCCGTTGTGGCAATTGGCGTTGCTCCCAACACGAAACTGGCTAAAGAGACTGGTCTTGAAACCGGGCAAACGGGAGGAATTGTCGTAAATGAATTTATGCAGACAAACGATCCGGATATCTATGCGGCAGGCGACTGCCTTGAAATCCCTAATCTGTTAACCGGAAATCCTGTTCATGCGCCTTATGGCGATTTGGCCAACCTCCAGGGAAGAGTGGCTGGCGAAAACGTGATTTGCGGCAATATGGCCAAATTCCCGGGTACCATTCAAACGGGAATTTGTAAGGTGTTTGATTATGGCGTGGGAGCGACCGGACTATCCGAGCAAAATGCAAGAAAAGCAGGACTTAAAAACATTCAAACAGTGGTCAATGCCAGCTTGGACAAACCCGGATTCATGCAGGGAAAACTCCTGGTTACCAAACTGGTTGTGGATACGCTTGACGGCATTATCCTGGGAGCACAGGTGATTGGTCCCGGAGATGTCAGCAAGCAGGTTGCCATTTGGGCCATGGCTATAAAAGGCTCTTTAACGGTTAATGATATGGCCAATGCCGATCTGCCTTATGCTCCCCCCTACTCCCTGGCCATCGATCACAGCATCGCTACCGCTCATATCATGCAGAATAAACTAAAGGGTATTTTTAAAGGGATATCGGCCGAACAGCTCAGGGAAAAGCACAAGAACAAAGAACCGCTTGTTTTGCTGGATGTCCGTAACCCCGACGAGTATGAGCAAATGCGCCTGGGCATCGGAGAGAAACTGATCCCGCTGGGTCAGCTCCGCAGGCGCCTGAACGAAATGCCGGAAGATAAAAATGCGGAAATCATTACCTGGTGCAAAATATCCCTGCGTGGCTATGAAGCAGCATTGGTGCTTCAGGCAAATGGTTACCTAAATGTGAAGGTTTTGGAAGGCGGTCTTATGGCCTGGCCCTACAAACGCGAGAAATAAAAAACTAAAATCAGAATGAAACAAAAATGGTGCGATCAATCAAAACTGAACCTGAGCATTGACATCATCATGTTATTGCTGCTTATGCCCATGGCCGGCATTGGTTTGATGATCAAGTACGTCCTTCTCCCCGGCACCGAAAGGAATGAACGCTACGGGAGCGATGTTGATCTCGAATTTATGGGTTTAACAAGACATGAATGGGGATTCGTTCACCTGATCATCAGCATTGTTTTCCTCGTTCTTTTACTGATCCACATTATTCTACACTGGAAAATGATTGTCTGCGTCTTCAGGCGAATGGTCCCCAATAAAATGACGCGTATATTATCTGCAACATTGATTACCGGTGCCGGAGTTCTCCTGATTGCCTTCCCGTTATTCGTGAAACCGGAGATCGTCACAAGGGAATCGTTACACCTGAACAGGAAATTCAAACAGGAAGTGGCCCCGGAAGAAGTGCAAAATAAGGGAACAAACGATTCGGTCGCCCCTCCTCTGTCGGACATGAATAAACAGGAACAGACCTTGTCCGAAACTATGCTTGCTGACCATGAGATCAACGGAACACAGACGTTGCAGTTTATTGCCGACAAGTATGGCATTCCGGCAGAAAAGCTTGCAGCCGACCTGAACATCCCGATGGAACAAACCGGGCAAAGACTGGGGCGATTACGCAAACAATACTCCTTTACCATGGATGATGTCCGCAACAGCGTGTTGAAAAATAAAAAATAACAGATGGAACTGCTAAAGGAACTGGAAAAGGATGTCCGGTATCTTGAAGGACTAAACTCATGCATTAATTGCGGAGTTTGCACAGCCATTTGTCCCGCGGCGCAATTCTGTGACTATGATCCAAGAATGATCGCCGACACCGTTCAAAAAGGCAACGAAACGGAAATAGAAAAGCTGCTCAAAACAGATACCATCTGGTATTGCGGGGAATGTCTTTCCTGCAAAACCCGGTGTCCCCGCGGCAACACGCCCGGTTATATTGTACAGGCGCTCCGGGCCCTGTCCATCAGGACCGGCATGTTCATGGAAAGCAAACAGGGACAAAAGCAACTGGCTATCAAACGCACCGTAGGCGATCATATCCTGAAACACGGCTATTGTATTTACATCGACGAGGTCGATACGGAAATGTACCCGGAACAAGGTCCGGTGTGGGACTGGTTAAAGAAGAACAGGGTCCAGATACTTGACCGTCTCGGCACAAGCTACGGGAAAAAACAAAGCGGCACATTAAGAAAAACATCGAAAAAATCGCTTACGGATCTTAAACGGATTTTTGAGGAGACAGGAGCGACAGAACAATTTGAAAAGATAGAAGCGCTGTCAGCTCAAAAAGCCCGTGAACTGAATATTGCTTTTAGCGAAGGGAAAGACCCTTATTTTGATTCTCTGTATAACGGGGACGAATGATTGTAAAAACGATGAAAGAAACTAAAAACCGGATTTGGGAAGCCTATCAAAAAGAAATCGCCGGCGATCATTACTATTTTGCCCGGAGCTGTATCCGTCAGAATTTCTTCCCGGCAGCAGAAGATTTGTTCCTGAAGATCATCCGGGAGGTAGCAGGCAAAAACATCTATGACGATGCATGGCAGACCACCTGTACCGGGATTGCGTATCATTCGGGGATTATTCCTTTTGAAACAACGATGACGGTGGTAACCCGCCAGTTTGCCCTGATGACCGAAGCAGGTTATACGAATTTTGCCTGTTCCTGTGTGACTTCATTCGGCATCTATATTGAAGTTGTTGAAACCTGGAAAAACTTTCCACAAAAGGAAAAGGAAATCCGTGATGCGCTGAAACGGGCAACCGGCATGACCTTTGAAATACCTAAAAACCTGGTCCACACAAGCGACCTGATTTACAAATTCAGAAAGGAGATTGCCTGTAAAATTAAACTCAGGCTCATCAACCGGCAAACCGGAGAGCCATTAAAAGTGGTTGATCACATTGGCTGTCATTATGCAAAGATATTTCCCGCTAAAGGAATAGGCGGCGCCGAATTTCCTTACGTGCTGGCCGGCCTTATTGATGAATGGGGCGGCGCTCAGGTTGACTATCCGGAAAGACGCCATTGCTGCGGCTTCGGATTCAGACAGTACCTGTTAAAATCAAACAGGGGGTATTCATTAAGTAATTGCAAAAAGAAGTTCGATTCGATGGAACCCTTCCAACCCGACCTGATCATTGCCAACTGTCCGGGCTGCACTTTTTTTCTCGACCGCTGGCAATACGTGATTGCAGAGATGAACGGAATTACTTACGGACAAAACGGATATGGGATACCCGTTCTCACTTATGAAGAACTGGCAGGGCTGTTGCTAGGATATGATCCCTGGGATATGGGGCTACAACTTCATCAGACCGCAGTTGAACCAATTCTGGATAAACTCGGAGTACAATACGTTGCTGATGATAAATACAAAGGGAAGGATCGTATTGATCTCGGAAAGCCGGACATGCCTGCTGTTCTCAGAAGTATTTAAGAATATGGTCAGATAATTTGGATATTAGAAGACATTAGATATCAGGACATACAGGAAAGAGATGACTAAAGGCATAAAAAATACGGCTTCAATCCTGTTGTTGGTTATCCTATTGGGCCCTTTGTCCATTAAACTGGCCGACAGTGCTTTCCATGAGCACGATCATTTTGTCTGTAAGGCGAAACACGAACGTCATTTTCATGAAGATCATGAGAAATGTCCTGTATGCTCCTATGAATTTTCGATTTATCTTTCTCAGAAAATAGTTCATTACCACAACCCGGATGAAACGACAGACTGCTATCGTAATCTATACAGATCCATTTTTTTTATCCGGTTTCCCAAATACGCATTTCTGTTACGAGCTCCCCCTGTTGATTCCTGTTTATCCGGCTAAACTTAAACAGTCATCATTCATCGTGAGCAAAACATCAATGAAATGAGCTTGACAGATTAATATCACTCAAGGTGTATAAAGTCTTTTCACGCAAATTTCATTGACTTTTTAAAAATAAATTATACAGCATGAAACGAATATTCATTATATGTGTGCTGGTATTGCTATGCATTGCCATTCAAGCACAGGTTAAAATACGGGGTTTAGTTACCGGACCGGACGGATTGGCTCTCACGGGAGCATCCGTTTACCTGCCCGGGCAAAATAAGGGAACTGTCTGTAATGAAGAAGGGATTTATCAACTTGAAAATCTTCCTGAAGGAAAAATAAAAATCCAATTTTCCTTTATGGGCTTTAATACGGCCATCAGGAATGTAATCCTGAAAAAAGGAGTGAATGAATTAAATATTTCGATGTCGGAAGCTGTTATCGAATCGCAGGAAATCGTTGTTTCAGGAGCTTCTGTCTCATCACAGCATGAAAATGCCGTCAAAATTGATGTTCTGAAAGGTAAGGATATCGCATTTTCAGGAACGCCCAATTTTATGGAGTCACTGACAAAGGTGCCGGGAGTGGATATGATCGCCAAGGGACAGGGCGTTTCCAAGCCGGTTATCAGGGGGCTTTCCATGAACGATATCCTGGTGCTTAATAACGGCGTCCGGGTCGAAAATTACCAGTTCAGTGAAAATCACCCCTTGGGGGTTGATGACAATAGTATTGAGCGTGTGGAAGTAATTAAAGGCCCGGCTTCCCTGCTTTATGGTTCTGATGCCATTGGCGGGGTCCTGAATTTTATCAAAGATAAACCTGCCGCTATTGGTACCCTGACAGGCAATCTTCAAACGCAGTTCCATTCCAACACACGCGGTTTGAACAACAGCCTGAACCTGAAAGGCGCCTCTGAACATCTTTTTGCCGGGGCACAGGTCAGTCAGAAGACCCATGCCGATTATATCCAGGGAAGCGGCGGATTTGTACCCAACTCCAGGTTTAACCAGTGGTCGGTCAGCGCCAATACCGGTTATACCGGGAAGTCAGGAACATTCAGAATCCTCTATGACTATTTTAACCAGGAACTGGGAATGACTGTAGGAGCCGTTCAGTCATTGATCTCCGAACGCGGACGCAAGAACAAGATCTGGTATCAGTACCTTGAACATCACCTTCTTTCTTCACAAAACAAGCTTTTCCTAGGTCGTTACAAATGGGAAACAAATGTGGCTTTTCAGTCGGCTTTGCGAAAATTACAAAAGACCCGGCCGGTTCCATCTGTGGAAATGAATCTGAATACGCTGACCTACGAATCCAAACTGTTTTTCCCTTCCGGAGAAAAAACGGAATATATTATGGGTATACAGGGAATGAGCCAGACTAACCGAAATTACAACAACAGGGAAAGCCAGTTCCTGCCGGATGCCGATGTCAATAATATCGGGATTACAGCCCTGCTGCAATATCAATTCCCGGATAATCTGAAACTTCAGGGCGGACTTCGTTTTGATTTCTATCAAACAGAAACATTTGAAATGGGAACAGAAGGCGCTGACGGTTATCATGCCCCCTTCTCGAATGACTATTCCAGTTTGAACGGATCACTCGGAGCCACCTATTTGGTCAATGAAAAACTGGTCCTCCGGATGAATCTGGCGAAAGCTTTCCGGGTTCCAAACCTGTCTGAACTGACTTCCTACGGAGAACATGGAAACCGCTTTGAAATCGGGAATGACGGACTTGATCCCGAGAATGCGTGGGAATCGGATGCCGGTATGCATTATCATGGCGACTACCTTTCGTTTGACCTGGCGGGATTCTATAACTACATCGACAGCTATATTTTTATTTCACCAACCGCCGAAACAACTTCATCGGGAATGATGATTTACCGGTTTTCACAAACGAATTCAAAACTGTACGGCGGCGAAGCAGGCATTCACTTTCATCCCGCATCCATGCCCTGGCTGCATGTGGAGGGCTCTTATTCCCAGGTAACCGGGAAGCAGGGCAGTGGGGATTATCTGCCCTTTATACCTGCACATAAATTCCGTTACGAGATCAGGGCTGAAAAGGAAAAACTCGGACTTTTTCAACATCCTGCGATCTGGCTGTCTGCCCTTTCTGCTTTAAAACAGGATCGACCCTCTCCCTTTGAAACCGAAACCAATGGTTATACGTTGGTCAACACCGGGATCAAAACGACTCTGACAGTCGGGAAGCAGCCAATAAATATCTCCCTGATGGTTACAAATCTTTTCGACAAGAAATACACCGACCATTTGTCTACCCTAAAGTCATTGAACTATTTCAACGCCGGGAGGAATATTTCCTTGTCGGTCAGCTTTCCCTTCCGGATCCGGTAAGCACAGGCCTACCTATACTTGGGATCAACTGCGGGAATGGTCATCCATTCTGATCATTCCCGCATTTTTCTCTTTTTTCAAGTTTTCATGTGTTTACAATTTGTTTTTAAATTGCCACATGGAACTCGCCATTATAATCATGCTCCTGTGTGAGAGTATGGCTCTTATGGCTCGTTTCATTTGTCATTCATTCGTCATTCAAAAGGTAAAGAATGCCGGTTCACCGGCATCGGGAACAAGCTCGCCGAATTTTCATTCATTGTTCCGTTCAATCATAATTCCTTTACACGAAAAATAAAAATGCAAAACGAAGGTCATCATGTTTGCCCCTGGTGGGTTGGATATTTTCTAATTAATCCGTTACGGAAGCTATCGGAGGATCCTGAAAAAATCTTCGCCGCGTATATAAAACCTGGCATGACACTTATTGACTATGGATGCGCCATGGGGTATTTTAGTTTACCCCTGGCCAAAATGACGGGTACTTCAGGAAAAGTCCGCTGTTTTGATATTCAGGAAAGGATGCTGAAGAAATTAGAACAGCGTGCCCGGAAAAGAAACCTGCAAAAAATTATTTCACCTCATTTAATAACGGGGAATGATGAAACCAATTTTGAAGGGATGGACCAGTCAGCCGATTTCGCACTTTTGTACCATGTCGTCCATGAAGTGCCGGGAAAGAGGACGTTATTCCGAAACATATACCGGATGTTAAAGCCGGAGGCGCTTTTGTATTTTGCCGAACCTCCAAAACATGTAAAGGACGATGAGTTCAATCAGTCGGTCGAATATGCCAGGCAGGCCGGATTCGTCGTAGAAAAATCACAAGCCGAATTGAAAAGAAATTCAATCCTGTTCAAAAAGACAAAACCAGTAATACGATAAGAAAAAATTAACATATACGGCCACAATCGTTTGGTCTATAAATAAAAAATCGGGAACGTATGTACCACGAGAGGAATGATATGCAATTGAGTTTGTTAAACATAAGGAGAATAATGGTGCGGATCTACAAGTTCACGGTATTTAAAAACAATCTTTTTAAAATCTTCCCAGGTATCGCGTTTAAATTGAGGATTCCTCAATAAAGCTGCCGGATGATAAACCGGCATAGCGAGTTTGTTCTGACAATTCATCCAGACTCCGCGCTCACGGCTAATGCGGTGGCCCTCTCCGGCCATATAATTCAATGCAGTCGCCCCCAACAAAATGAGTATTTTCGGATGTACCAGTTCAATCTGTTTAAACAGCCATGGAATGCAAGCGCCCGATTCTTGTGGCGTTGGCACCCTGTTGTCGGGTGGTCTGCACTTAACAATGTTACTGATAAAGACATGTTCTTCCCGGTTAAACCCGCAAGCCGCCAATATTTTATCGAGCATTTGCCCTGACTTACCCACAAAAGGCCTCCCCTGCAAATCTTGATCTCTGCCAGGAGCTTCGCCAATAATAAATATTTTGGCACTGACATTCCCTTCTCCAAAAATAACGTGATTGCGGGTTTTCGCCAATTCACACTTCGTGCATCTTAAAATATTTTCTCTTAGCGAAATTATTTTCTGATTCATTTTTGACAGACTCAACGATCAAACCAATATGACAACTATAAGATCTCATAACTGCTTACCGGCATTGGAAAATTCAACCGGTTCAGGATCTTCTCAAGTAATATCCCTTGTAAAGGATCATAAGGATAACCGAATGTAGCCCTCACACCATAAGAAATAAAATGGACTGCCCGGTCAAGGGCTATGGGCAAACTATCGCCTTGTAACAAAGCACCTGTCAGTACACTGGTAAAACAATCACCTGTTCCCGGGAAATCAGCAGGAATATAATCGATAGGCACTTTCCAAAACCGGGAGCCATTTTTGTTATAGGCAATAACAGAGAATTTTTTGCCCGGCGTTTTATCGGGAACGCTTGTAACAACAACAATCCCCGGTCCCATGCCTGATAATTCCAGGATCCAGTCTTTCATTTTTCCCTCACTGCATTCAGGAGAAAAAGGTCTTTCCAGCAACAGAGCCACCTCTGTCAGGTTAGGGGTGATGATGTCCGCCGCCTGAATTAATTCTCTCATCTCCGAAACCATTTTCGTGTCGATCGGGCCATACATTTTCCCATTATCGCCAAGTACCGGATCAACTACAACCAACTGAGTCCCATCTGTAAAGGTGCTAATCATTTCCTGAACGATTCGGATCTGTTTATGAGATCCCAAAAATCCGCTGTAAATGGCGTCAAACGATACCGCCAGTTTTTTCCAGTGGTCAATGACAGGCTGCATGTGATCGGTCAAATCGATAAAGTGGTATCCTTCATACTGACTATGCGCAGACAAGACGGCGGTAGGCAGCGGACATACTTTAATCCCCATGGCCGATAATATCGGAATAACCACAGACAAGGACGTTCTGCCAAAACCGGAAAGATCATGAATCGCGGCAATTTGTTTCACCGGAATTTGTAGTTGCATTTTCCTGGATTTAGAGTAAAAGACGACTAATATTCAATTCCCTTCCGGGCTTGTACACCTTTGGTGTAATAATGTTTTACTTGCTTCATTTCCGTTACGAGATCGGCGAATTCAATCAGCTCTTCCGGTGCATACCGGCCGGTAACCACCACTTCTGTTTCTTCCGGCTTCCTTAATAAAACACCGATCAACTCGCTGACCGAAAACAATTCGTAATAAATGGCAATGGTTGCCTCATCCAGCACAACCAGATCATATTTCCCGGACTCAACGATTTCAGCCACCGTATAAAGGCCGTTACGGGCAGCCTCGATATCTTCCGATGTGGGTTCCTTTACGATAAAGCAGCCTCGTCCATACTGCTTAATCGTAATATCAGGAAGATACTTCCGGATGGCTTTTATCTCGGAATAGGCCTTCCCTTTTACAAATTGGGCAAAGTAAACTTTTTTACCCGCTCCTGCTGCCCGCAAGGCTAGTCCTAAGGCAGCAGTGGTTTTCCCTTTTCCATTTCCGGTATAGACCTGAATATATCCCTTCATTTAGTTCGTTGTTTTACAGGAGTGACAGGCATTTGCTATCTTCAGGACGAAAACGGAAGGGTATCTCTCCATGAGCGGCCTGATCGTCTCTGTTAACAAGTGCATCACATGATCATATCCACCTGTAATCATCGTACTCATGATCCCGATTTCAATCGTAACGCTTTCATTCACGGTTAGGGCATCAAGAAATTCTTTCACAGGAGTATGGTAATCGGCTGTCAAAGAATAGTAACTGATTTCAACTGTTATTTCCATCTCCTCAATTCTTTTGTACTAACGAAGCAATGAACGCCGGCTGAACGGTATTTTGATTCTTTGTACCATCCAGAAGCTCAAAACCGGAAGAATAGTACACGCCATAACTCAACAGGGGAACTCCAAATCGTGCTAACAGTCGTTCAATTTCCGCCGGAGTATAAAAGCAGGCATGCCTAAAAGTTTCGTCGCTATCCTTGCTCTTGGCGGTTTCAGATAAGGCATTTAACCACCCTGCGACCAGGTATCCCCCCGGTTTGAGAAGCCGGTCAATCTCATCCAGGATACGATCCACATTTTCGACAAACTCAAACATGGTGACAGAAGAAATTACCGAAAAACGTTGATCCTCGAAAGGCAAGCTTGCCGCATCGGCCTTTAAAAAGTCAGCATTGGGAATGTTCTTCATCCTGGCCTGCTCCAGCATGGCTCCCGATTCGTCAATGGCCGTAACCTGAAATCCTTCTTCGCAGAAAAAGCGGGTCCAATGCCCGGTTCCGCATCCCAACTCCAGCATTTCGCACGAAAAAATCTGATTCAGGTACTTCCGGATCAACGCCTTTTCGACCCTGTCTACAAATTTCCCGATCCCGGTTTGGTAATAACGGTCGTAATTTTTTGCAACCAACTGATCCATATATATGTTCATGATTCCTGGCGGGAATCCTTTAATTCCTTATTTAGTTGAATAATATCGTTTGAATCGCATTTCCGGCACTGTCTGGCCGGCTTCATGGTAACCATGGTCTCATTGCAACTGTGGCATTTATACCAGAAGTCGTCCGTCACATAGGTCCCGCCTCTGATCAGGATCGCTTTCCCTTCAACAAAAGCCTTGGCTATCTTTCTTCTTGCTTTATCATGGAGGCGGGTAAAGGTGGGCCTTGAAATCGTCATTTTTTCAGCGGCTTCTTCCTGACTCAGATCCTCATAATCGGCCAGCCTGATCGCCTCAAATTCCTCGAACAGCAAAACGACCGGTTCCAGTTCCTTCCTGGGTACCCCGAACGGCTTATAGCCATCCATCGGGGGGGGCATCGTAATTCTTCTGTGTCTGATCCTGTTTGGCATAATTTTCAGCAGATGGAAGTCATCAAACACAAATATACAAAATCAATTGATCCTGAGTTCACTTTATGTTTTTTTTAAATTAAATTCTAAAAAGTTAAGATGTCTCCGGTTTTTAACGGGCGCAGGCGAAAGCTGCCTGCAAACTCCATCAGCGCCGGGAAGCCCGTGCAATGAGAAGGAAAAACATGTTTTACTTTGTTTTCCTCCAGGTAGCGAATGGTTTCTTTTGTTTGCCGGTCTTGTTTTTTTAAGTGAAACCCGCCCGTAACCCCATACAGCCTGCTTTCGCCGGTCACTTTTCTGGCATACTCCAGGGTATTGACAATCCCGGCATGCCCGCAACCCGTGATCACGAAAAGACCTTCATCCATCACAAAGACAATGGCACTGTCGTCCATAACAAAGTCAGATGTGCCGTCTTCAAGCGAAAAAGGTGTTTTTTGCGATTCAAAATCTGTCAGCCGGGGAATTTCTCCCAGAAAAACAATCCTGTCGCTGATCTTGTATGGCCCCTTGCTTGTGATCAGTTCAAACCTTTCTGCTAATTCTGCGCGGCTGTTCTTCAGGCCGATATAAGAATGATCGGCTGCCCTGTACCTCTTTACAAAGCAACCCGGATGACACAATAGTTTGCCTCCGGGAAGATATTCCAGTCCGTTACCGTGATCAAAATGCCCGTGACTGAGGGCAATCATATCGATATTGACCACGTCAATCCCCATGATGGAAGCATTGAGCAAAAACAGATTGCTCTGTCCTGTGTCAAACAACAGTCGCAAGCCATCATGCTCAATCAAATAGGAAAGACCGTGCTCTGCTCCGGTGTACCCCCCGGCATAATTGTCAGTAAGAATTGAAACAACCATTGTCTTTTTTTTGCAAAATTAATTCAATTAAGCTTTAAAATGATCTTGAGTTCATTAATTTTACTTTTCTAAAACAGATCCCATGTTTCAGACAAAAAAAACCTATGTAAGTGCAGAAATGAGAATGTCGGAGCTGATTTTCGAGAATCCGTCATTCCTGGTCATGATGGAACATTTCAATCTGGATATGGCCACTCAGGATAAAAGCGTGGAACAAATCTGTCAGGAAAATTTGCTCAATAATGAGGTTTTCATTGCCATAGCAAATCTTTACAACGGATTTAATCCGGAAGGGATTGACCGTTTTGAACCCGATGATGTCAAAGCAATAATCGCTTTCCTCAAAAACAGTCACCAGTTTTATCTGAATGAAAAGATACCCGAAATCCACGACATTGTAGACCATCTGTTTATCATCGAGACAAACAAAAGAACGGAAATAGCCCTTATTGAGAAATTTTTTTCAGAATACACCCGGGAGGTCGAAGAACATCTCCAATATGAAGACAATATTGCCTTCCCCTATTTTATGGAACTGCTTTCACCAAAACGCGATTGCAAAAAAACACGAAAGAAGTTTTCAGTAAAAGAATACCAGGAGCATCACACCGATATCGAGACGAAACTAAACGACCTGAAAAAACTTCTCGTCAAGCATATCTCATTGAAGGACAACCGAAGCTTAAAAAGGAAACTCCTGATCAATCTGTTTGAACTGGAGTACGATCTGAATATTCATTCTGTGATCGAAGAACTCATGTTAATTCCGCTGATCACAAAAATTGAAAGAAGTATTTCCCATGGATAAGTGCAGGATTAACATCGGCCTGGTAGAACCCTCCCAGATTATTTGCGAAGGCCTGACAACGATTCTGCTGAAAGCAGAAAGCCATAACCGGATTTTTCGTTTCGACAGCCTGGATGAGATGATCGCGGCCATCCCAACGCACCAAATCAACCTGGCCATTATTAATCCGGCCCTGGCAAAGAATAACGTTCCCGATTTTATTCAAAAAAGAAACTCCTTACAACTGAACGCATGGGTAGGAATCCTCTATACCCTTCATGACCGGGATGTCCTGACATTATTTGATGCAACCATTCAGATAACAGATTCTTCAGAACAAATTGCTGAAACCATTCATCAATTGAGCGTGAACAAATGTCATTGTTCCAACTGCCACCAAAGCGAAAGTCTTACCTCCCGGGAAATTGATATTCTCAGGCAAATAACCCTTGGCCTGTCTAACAAAGAAATGGCCGATAAATTAAATATCAGCGTTCATACTGTTGTGAGCCACCGCAAAAACATCATCTGCAAAACAGGCATAAAAAGCCAGGCGGGGCTGACCATTTATGCGATCTCCAATAAAATAATCAGTCTTGAAAATTTCGCATAAGCTTTACCTCCCTTTTTTATAGGATATTCCAGCGAAAAATGCCGTCAGCAAGGGATTGCCAGTTTTCTCTTCCTGCGATTCCTTTGCATTTAAAATTAATCAACTACGCCCGGAAAAAGATTCCTCCCGGATATCCGGGCCGGAAAACTTCAATTGACCTTTAAATTTCATAAAATGAAAACAATTTTCATGCTGACACTGGGGATATTCCTCATGATTCAGGTAAGATCGCAGGAAAAAACCGACGCCATGCTCTTTGGTGATGTCAAGTCGGCTGTAAGCAAGGAACACATTCCATTTGCAGCAATTACTGTTAAAGGTACACGTATGGGAACCGTTGCCGACGGATCGGGCCATTATAAGCTGGCCAACCTGCCTATGGGTAAATGTACTCTTGTTGCCCACTCAGTCGGGTACAAATCGCAGGAAAAGGAAGTGATTATGGAAAGAGGAAAAGCAGTTACCCTGTTCTTCGAACTGGAAGAAGATATCCTCAATCTGGACCAGATTGTTGTAACCGGCACCAGAACCCAACATTATATCAAGGATGTTCCAGTGCGTACCGAGGTGATCACGGCAAAGTCTATTGAAAATAAAAATGCAGGCAACCTGTATGAGGCGCTGGAGGCAACTCCCGGAGTAAGGGTTGAACAACAATGCCAATACTGCAATTTTGCAATGGTCCGCATGCAGGGATTGGGAGCCGAACATACCCAGGTACTGATTAACGGCCAGCCCATGTACTCGGGTCTGGCAGGAGTTTACGGACTTCAACAGTTAAGCACGGTCGATATTGGCAGGATCGAGATCGTGAAAGGAGCGGGTTCTGCCCTGTATGGCAGCAGCGCCGTAGCGGGAGCCATTAATATTGTCACGAAAGAGCCATCACTGAATCCAACTACCGATGTGGATATTCAGTTCGGGGAACACCATACCAACCGGTATACCATTTCGTCCTCCATGAGAAACGGGAAAGGCGATATTGGCTTAAACATCTATGCGCAACGCCTCTCCGATGACGCCATTGACGAAACCGGAGAAGGGAACTCAAAAAGCGAGGTGGAAAATAAAGACGGCATTTCCGACCGGGTTGAATCGAAACTGACCAACGCCGGTTTTGATCTGCACCTGGACCATCCCTTTTTCTCAAATGACAAACTGACTATCCGTGGAAAATCAGTCTTTGAAAACCGTGCGGGAGGGACCATGACCGACGATTATTACATGAACCCGCTCACCGACGGTACAGAGAATATCACAACCGACCGGTATGAAACAGAACTCCAGTACAATAAAAAAATAAAATCCAATGCTGAACTGAACTTTTCCCTGGCCTATATCAGTCACAAGCGGAAAGCCACGAACGACTCTTTCCTGGGTGACTACATGGATACGCACGATGATGAAGTCCCCGATTTGCGGATCATGCGTCCCTACCTGGCCGATGAAGATACCTGGACTTCAACATTGAGCTTTGGCTCTCAATGGGGTCGTCATAATCTGCTGGTCGGCTTACAATGTTACTTTGACAAACTGGAAGAGTCGGGCATGTATGTGGTAGTCGATGAAGAAAGTGATTACTACGGACAACCCTATAAATCGGTTGCCGACAAGTCGGCTCACGAGTTCGGCGTTTTTATTCAGGATGAATGGGCGCTGACAAACAAACTGATGTTTGTGCCGGGTATTCGGATCGACTACCATCATTCGGAAGAAGAATATAAAACAGATCAACAGGTTTTTGCTTCCTCCAATTTCCCAAAAACAGACTTCGACGAAACCAGCATTAACCCGCGCGTAGCGCTTAAGTACGAGCTATCTCCGCGTGTAACCTTACGGGCCACGGCCGGAACGGGCTTCAGAGCGCCTTACGGATTTTCGGAAGATCTGCATTTGTGCAGCGGTTCCCCCCGCGTATGGAAATCGTCCGATCTGGACCCCGAAAAATCGGTAAGTTATAACCTGTCGGCCGATTATTACGGGAACCAGATCCGGCTTAGTGCAAACCTGTTCCGTACTGACTTAACAGATAAAATCGGTTTTACTGATGCTGATGAGCAGGTTGCTGCCCTGGGATACGATTATCAATGGAAAAATATTGACGATGCCTTTGTTCAGGGGATTGAACTGTCGGTCATGGCTAACCTGGCAAAATCCCTCGACCTTGGCATCGATTTTACCATCAACCAGGGTGAATACGACCATGCAAGGGAAGACTGGGTTGGCACAGCCTATGAAAAGGACAGCAAGTATATTCCCCGTTTCCCCTCCACGACCGGGAATTTAAAACTGGAATATACTCCCGGCACCTGGATCTTTAGCTTATTGGGCAATTACCAGGGGAAGATGTACATTGATTACTATAACGAAGAGGTTGACCCGGAGGTTGGAGATCTTTCAAAGATCAAGGAAACTGATCCGTATATGTTGTTCAATACCCGGATTTCAAAAAAGATCAGACAGTTTAAACTCTACGCCGGCGTAAACAATATTTTCAATTACATGCAGGACGAAAAGCACCTGGACGATGCCGCTTTCATGTATGCCCCTGTTTTTGGGACGATGGCTTACGGGGGAATCGCCATTAGTATCATGCATTGATTGGAAAAACTTCTTTTGACATAGCTCCTATCCAAACTCAATGGAGTATACCTAACAATAAATAATGAAAGAGACTCGCCCCCTTGATTTGGCGAGTCTCTTTCATTATTTGCAAATTCTTTTCTTTATCACGAGCTACTCAGCATACCGCCCATCCAGCATATCCTGAAAAGTTGGGTTGTACTTGCACCCGGTAACCGACCATTGATCAGCAGAAAGGGCAGGCAAGGCATTTTCTAGCCCCGAATAATTGACTAAAGCTCCGCACCATTTGATGTTTACACTTCCGATTTTGGAAACTGAAGAAAATCCGTCAAGATTGGCCATCTCACAATATGCTGCACCGGCAGAATAAGTTGCTCCCCAGATTTTCATTTCACCGGTAATTTCTTCCAGCAGAGGCCAATCTACCTGCTCAAGCTTCCACATGGAAGAAAAGTCAAGGGTTCCGATCCGGGCAAGTTTTGGCGCAGAAAGTG
>Ga0074195_1002165_pt1 | contig 23138 bp, 19 predicted proteins | sample EPASupsiteHSE623_FD_64525 | JGI IMG/M metagenome (GOLD analysis project Ga0074195, IMG submission 64525) | Bioremediated contaminated groundwater from EPA Superfund site, New Mexico - Sample HSE6-23 | ecosystem: Environmental > Aquatic > Deep subsurface > Groundwater > Contaminated ...
AGGAGTGGACAATAGGTATTGATAAACCGGTAGAAGGGAACATGATACAGGGTGATGACCTGCAGGTTGTATTGTCATTGACAGGCAAAGGGCTGGCAACTTCAGGTAACTACAGGAAATTCTACGAGGAGGATGGGGAGAAGTTCTCACATACGATAGATCCCAAGACAGGCTATCCGGTCCGCCACAGTTTACTCAGCGCAACAGTTGTGGCAGCAGATGCAATGACAGCGGATGCACTGGCTACATTTTTTATGGTTGTAGGGCTGGATAAGGCTAAAGAATTTCTTGCAGCAAATGAAGATGTGCAGGCATATCTTGTATATGCCGATGGTGACAAGTTCAAGGTTTTTCAGACAAATGGAATAAATATCGTCAAATAGCTCAATAAATAATATATAGCACAATAAATTATACTATGGCAAACGTTATCTCCAGACGCGGCTTTCTAAAGAGTTCACTGGTAGCAGGTGCTGCTCTTGGCCTTGGTTTCTATGACTCAAAAAAACTAAGTGTGAACAACCGTTTCGATACCATAATCTCAAACGGATTGATATATACCGGCGATGGAAAAGCACCCATTAAGGGGGCAATCGGTATCAAGGAGGGGAAAATAGCAGCCATAGGATCTATTGGTGACAGTGCCGACAGAATAATCGATGCAAAAGGCAATGCAATATCTCCTGGTTTTATTGATATTCATTCACATACCGACGGCAATATATTCATATCGCCACTTGGCGACAGCAAGATATATCAGGGAATCACCACAGACATCAGCGGCAATTGCGGCGACAGCTCTTTTCCAAAAGGAAAGTGGAACAGCGTTGAGGATTATTACAACGATATTAAAAAGCAGAGAGCCGGGTTCAATGTAAGAAGCTATATAGGACAGGGTACACTAAGGCAGGTTGTGGTAGGTGATAACAATGTTCCGGCAACTGCGGCCCATATGAAGGAGATGAAGTCGCTCCTTGCAGCCGAGATGGAGAGGGGAGCGGTAGGGATGACATGCGGACTTGAATACACACCCGGATCATATGCAACCACCGAAGAGATAATCGAACTTCTTAAGGTTGTGGCAAAGTATGACGGATTGTTTGCTATTCACATGAGAAACGAGGACGACAGAGTAGAAGAGGCGGTTGCCGAATCCATATCGATGGCAAAGGCAGCAGGAGTAAGGCTGCAGATATCTCACTTAAAGGCACAGAATGCAAACAACTGGCACAAGGCACCACAGCTGATAAAACAGATTGAAGCTGCTTCTAGAGAGGGGCTTGACATAGCATTTGACAGATACCCTTACATTGCATTCTCCACAGGATTATCGGTATTCATTCCTATGCAGGAGCGTCAGGGAACTACAGATGAGATTATTGCAAGACTAAATAATGAGACATCTGCAAAGGCAATCGGGGAATATGCAGTTGCAAGAATCAAAAGACTTGGAGGTGCACAAAATGTTGTGGTAACATCGGCCAGGGTGCCTGAGAACAAGAGATTTATCGGTCTCAATATTGAGGAGTGCTGTAAACTGGCAGGGCTGGAGCCGTGGCCATTTATCCGCAAATTGCTTGTAGAAGAGAGAGTAAGTGTAGACATGATTGGCTTTGCAATGAGAGAAGAGAATGTAAAACTATTTCTCTCACACCCTCTGGGTATGCCTATCACAGATGCAGGGGCATCTTCACCAATCGGTAAATTGTCTGAAAACATGCCTCATCCAAGGGCATACGGTTCGTTTCCGAGATTTCTCGGGAAATACTGCAGAGACGAAAAGCTTATGGATTTGTCAAAAGGTATTCAGAAGTGTACATCACTTCCGGCATCAAGACTTAAGCTAAAGGACAGGGGTTTGCTGACAGTAGGCTATCAGGCCGATATTGTGGTATTCAACCCCGATACTATTATAGACAGAGCAACATTTGCAGAACCTCATCAGTTTTCCGCAGGTATAGAACATGTTCTTGTGAATGGTGTATGGACTATCAAAAATGGCGTTGCAACGGGCGATCTTGGTGGAGTGATTGCTTAGGGTAGTTCGAACTTCTCGAATGCATTCACAATCTTGGTGACAAGGGCGTGTCTTACAATATCTTCCTTGCTAAAATTTATAACACTCACCCCCTTTATTTTGCCGCAGAGTTCGACCCCCTTCAACAATCCGGAGTCAGACCTCTTTGGCAGGTCAATCTGAGTTGCATCGCCCGTTACAATGAACTTGGCGTTGCACCCCATCCTTGTAAGAAACATCTTTAGCTGTCCGAGTGTAGTATTCTGCGCCTCGTCCAGGATTACAAAGGCACTGTCCAGTGTGCGCCCCCTCATGTAGGCCAGTGGAGCTATCTGAATCACCCCCTCCTCCATAAGATCCTGCAGCTTCTTGGCCGGCAGCATGTCCCTTAGCGCATCATAAAGAGGTTGAAGGTACGGGTCCAGCTTTTCCCGAAGATCGCCAGGGAGAAAACCCAGTCTCTCTCCGGCTTCCACGGCCGGCCGCGTGAGAATGAGTTTTTTTACCTCGCGGTTCTTCAATGCCCTCACTGCAAGGGCAATTGCTGTGTATGTCTTTCCCGTCCCGGCCGGCCCAATGGCAAATATCAGGTCGTTGTCGTAATAACTGTCAAGAAGCCTCTTCTGGTTTTTGGTGCGGGCCCTTATTACTTTACCCTCGGTTCCGTAAACAATTATATCCCTTTCGTCCGAAACGCTCTGGTCGCCGGCAAGTGAACCGTCGAACAGAGAGTTTATATCATCTTCATTTAGCCTGCTCTTTCTGCTTCGCACATCTATAAGAATGTTAAGCTTCTCTTCAAACTTTCTAATGTCGCTTATGCTGCCTCGCAAGAATATCTCCGATCCTCTTGCAACAATCTTCATCTTAGGAAAGTAGCTGCTCAGAAGGTCCATCAGCTTATTATTTACCCCGTAAATATCCATCGGGTCAATCTCTTCCAGTACTATAATCCTTTCAGTCATCTTTTCTTTCGTAAATATTTTTCTTTATCTTGTATTGGTATAATTGAGAAATTTCTTTCAAACATCTTTGGTCTCGATGTCCAAATATATTCAATTTTTGGTTCCAGTATACGCTTTGAGCCATTTTCTCCCTTGCATAGAGTGATCCCCGCCATCATTCCAACTCTTGTATTTGGCGCTGTCATGTTTGAAATAGCGTTGCCCAGAGAGTAAATGGTTATATGCGCAATTGATGTGCTGTCGGCCATTATGATATTATAGTCCTGAACTACATGTGGGTGCGATCCAATGATCAAGTCGGCTCCGTTAGCATAAAAAAATCGCTCCATCCTCTCCTGACGGGCAGAATGGACAAGCTTGTACTCCTCATCCCAATGGGGACAGACTATAATGAAGTCAGGATTAAGAGCTTTGGCCCTTGCCATATCGGTTTTTATTGCCGATGTGTCCAAAATCTTAACCACAAAGGGAGCTGGTATAGGGATTCCATTTGTTCCGTAAGTATAGTTGAGGAAAGCTACCTTAAAGCCTCTGATATTGACGATGAGTGGATTACGCTTTGCTTCCTCTTCCGGATTACGGTAAATACCGGTATACACGATTCCAAGGCTGTCATACACACCAATTGTTCCGGAGAGTCCCCTTCTTCCTTTGTCGCAAGTGTGGTTGTTTGCAGCAAGAAATATGTCTATCCCGCTTTCTACGCAGGCAGTCAGAAGAGCGTGCGGAGAGTTGAAATTGGGATATCCGGAATATGGAGGACCTGCAAAAGTAGTCTCCATGTTAGCAATGGTTAAATCGGCTCTGTTGAAGTGGTCTTTTAGTTGTGCAAAATAAGAGGAGTAGTCAAATACCCGGGTCCCTTTTTTTTCTGATCCTTTAACTAGTGCTGCGTCGAGCTGTGCCTGATGTTGCATAATGTCCCCTATGAAAAGAAGTTTAAGAGTATCCTCCTGAACTGTAAAGAGACTCATTAACAGGAGATGGGAGAGAAAGGTCATGTATTGCATCATGTGTCAAATATACTTTTATTTTTATCTTTCTGCTAAATTAGCTATTTTTGTGAAAGTACAAATTTCCTAATGATTAGTATATTATGAGAAAGTCAAATTTGTTTATTCTGCTGGTTTTTTTCTCTTTTTTTCTTTCGGGATGCGACTGGGTAAGGTTTCAATTGGGGATGCCAACATCAAGAGAGATTGAAGCAAAAAAAAGTGCCAATCTCTTTATTGAGGAACAGAGATTAAAAGATTCCCTTTTAAGGCTGCAGATAGATTCAATTGCAAAGGCATCTGCAGATACAACTGCACTCTCGCAGTTGGTAAGAGAGAATATAAAGGCTGCCGGAGATGCGGTTGCCGGGGATGTCAAGGAGATTGCCAAGGAGGTCATACAACAGACAAATAAAATTGCTACGGAAAAGAGTACAATTACAGAAATTCCCAAAGCTGACTATAGCGACCGTTTCTATGTTATTGTCGGTAGTTTCAAGGATCCTCTGAATTCAGAAAAGATGTTTCTTTTCCTTTCAAAGAACGGTTACAAACCAAAACTTATCGAGTTCAAAAACGGATATAAGCTTGTCTCTGCGGCGTCTTTCACAACACAGGCAGAGGCCTCAAAGGAGATGCTCAAGATAATGGATACAGATTTTGCACCCGAGGATATATGGGTGTACGACACAAACCAAAGATTACATGTTAAATAAACTATATTAAAAAAAATAATGAAAACCACTGCATTTACAGAAAAACACATTGCGTTAGGAGCTAAAATGGTACCTTTTGCCGGATACAACATGCCGGTAGAATATTTCGGGATTAATGAGGAGCACAATCACGTCAGAACCAAGGTTGGTGTATTCGACGTATCACATATGGGCGAAATCTGGGTCAAAGGTCCCAATGCTCTTGCTTTCCTTCAGTATGTCACTTCTAATGATGTATCGGTACTTACACCCGGCAAGGTTCAGTACTCATGTTTCCCTAACGGCAAAGGTGGAATTGTAGACGATCTTCTTGTATATTGCATAGATTCAGTTACTTATTTGCTAGTTGTAAATGCATCCAATGTAGATAAAGATTATGCTCACATAGCTGCAATTGCTCCTAAGTTCAATATTACTCCGGGCAAGGAGCTTTACAATGCTTCTGACGAAATTGCGCAGCTCGCTGTTCAAGGACCTTTGGCACTTAAGGCAATGCAGAAAATATGTGACCAGAATGTAACAGACATGGAGTACTATACTTTCAAGAAACTTACCTGTGCCGGAATTCCAAACGTAATCTTCTCAACAACAGGCTACACCGGTTCAGGTGGATGCGAGATTTATGTCGCAAACGAAGATGCCGATAAGCTTTGGAAAGCAGTTTTTGAGGCCGGCAAGGAGTTTGACATCAGGGCTATCGGTCTTGGTGCAAGGGACACACTTCGTCTGGAGATGGGGTTCTGTCTTTATGGAAACGACATAGACGACACGACCTCTCCAATTGAGGCAGGTCTGGGTTGGATTACAAAATTCAGTGAGGCCAAGGGTGACTTCATAGACAAGGATTACATGCTTAAGCTTAAAACAGAAGGTCCTAAAAAGAGACTGGTAGGTTTTGAACTTGTAGACAAAGGTATTCCAAGACATGGCTATTCTGTTTGCGACGCATCTGGCACAGAAATTGGTATTGTTACATCCGGAACAATGGGTCCGGCAATAAAGAAACCTGTAGGAATGGCGTATGTAGCTGCTGCCTATAGCAAGACAGACAGCGAGATTTTCATTAAGGTGCGTGAAAAACTGCTGAAGGCAAAGGTTGTAAAAATGCCTTTCTACAAGCAGTAATTTTTGAAAAATGACAGAGCTCAGATGGGCCGACGAGTTATCATGTGCGGTAACCGTCTGCGACAAAGAGGCAAATGTTGTATATCAAAACGAAAAGGCACGTAAGACTTTTGAAAACTACGGCGACCTTATCGGGAAAAATCTGAAGGAGTGCCACGGAGAAAAATCGTGGAAAATGATTCTGGATATGCTGGAAAGTGGAAAGTCCAATACCTACACCATAGAAAAGAAAGGTGTAAAAAAGATGATTCATCAGACCCCTTGGTACCAGAATGGCGAAATGATGGGACTAGTCGAGTTTTCGATTGTGTTGCCGGAAGAGATGCCGCATTTTATCAGATAATCCAATACAACTGCAAATGGCAAAATTCAGATTTGTACACAACAACATCAACGTAAAGGAGCTGGAGAGAAGCATGGAATTTTATCATGCTGCTCTCGGGCTTTCAGAAATAAGAAGGATCACTCCGGAAGATGGCTCCTTTATTATTGTATTTCTTTCCGACGGTTCATCGGAACATCAGCTTGAACTTACATGGCTCAGAGATTGGGACAGACCTTATAATTTAGGGGATAATGAGTTCCATCTGGCTTTCAGGACAGATGATTACGAAGCAGCATACAAAAAACACAAGGAGATGGGCTGCATCTGTTATGAAAACATCAAAATGGGAATCTATTTTATAAACGATCCCGATGGTTACTGGCTGGAGATTATACCTGTAAGAAAATGATAGTGAAAAGAATATTTATAGCGGCAGCTCTCATACTTTCGTTTTCCGCAGAGCTATTCTCACAGACAGATGTAGAGTTACAACTGAAGAAGCATGTAAATGCTCTCTCTGCCGATTCGCTGATGGGCAGATTTTCAGGTTCTAAAGGAGAGAGAATTGCATACAATTACATTACCGGGGTTTTGAAAGAGTCCGATATTATAACACTTTATGACAAGACCGGACAGGACTTCTCGTTTGTTTCAGACAAGGGCGACACTCTCTATTCAAAAAACGTTGTGGCTATAATTGAGGGGTATGATCCTGTCCTTAGAAACGAGTATGTACTCATAGGTGCCCACTACGACCATTTGGGTTACAACAATATGCAAATTAATGGAAAGGAATCTCTCCAGATTTACAAAGGTGCCGACGACAATGCATCAGGCGTGAGCATACTAATGGAGGTTGCCAAAGATATAAAAAGAGAGTCTTTCAACTTCAGAAGGTCGGTAATCATTGCTGCATTTGGTGCTGAGGAGCAGGGTCTGATAGGTTCATGGTATTTTGTAAACAGAGCATTCAACTATGCCGACAAGATAAATTTGATGATAAATCTGGATATGGTGGGCAAATCGGGAGGGGAGAACTACCCAAGAGTATATACTGTGTTACAGGGAGTAGAACTCTCCACAATGCTTAAGGATGTGTCGGATTTGCCGGCAATGATATCTCCAAAGATAATTGCAACCGATTACTTTGCATCGGATCATCAGAATTTCAGTAAAAAGGGTACACCGGTTGCACTTATAACTACCGGAATTCACCGCGATTACCACACACCTCGTGATTTGCCTGAGAGTCTCGACTATAAGGGCATGGCCTCTATTTCGAGATATGTATTCGAACTGGCAAAGAGCGCTGCAAACCAGACAAGACCGCTTCCGAGGACAGCGTTTGCAGATGATAAAAAAACACCTTCTGCCGGAAAGGATAGTTCAGGAAGAGTTTACTCTTCTTATGATGTGGATCAGGCACCTACATTTTTACGCGGCGACCAGCGGCAGTTTCTTGACAAATGGGTTTACGACTATATAAAGTACCCTCAATCAGCAATGAATTCAGGTATTCAGGGGCGGGTAATCGTAGAGTTCATAGTTGAGAAAAGCGGAGAGGTGAGTTCTGTGGAAGTTGTGAAATCGGTAGACGATGCACTTGATGCTGAGGCAGTAAAAGTGGTAAAGGCTTCACCAAAGTGGAAGCCCGGAATCAAAGGAGGAGTACCGGTAAGAGTCAAAATTTCTGTACCCATAGAATTTAAGCTAAAGAGATAGAAAAATTACTACATTTGCCGTCTGAAATAATTGACGTGAAATGGAGTATAATTTTCTTGAGATTGAACAGAATTGGCACCGCTATTGGTCTGAAAACAAAACATTTAAAGTAAAAACGGATAGTTCCAAACCTAAGTTTTATGTTCTGGACATGTTCCCATATCCATCCGGAGCAGGTCTTCATGTGGGGCACCCGCTCGGCTATATTGCAAGCGACATATACAGCAGATATAAAAGACTAAAGGGGTTCAATGTGCTTCACCCTATGGGTTATGATGCATTCGGCCTGCCGGCAGAACAATATGCCATTCAGACAGGTCAGCATCCTGCTACAACAACAGAAAAAAATATTCTCCGTTACCGCGAACAGTTGGACAGAATTGGCTTTTCGTATGATTGGTCGCGTGAGGTAAGAACCTGTGATCCTGCGTACTATAAATGGACTCAGTGGGCATTTCTTGAGATGTTCTCTCATTGGTACAATAAAAAGAGTCAGAAGGCCCAACCTATTTCTGAACTTGTTTCTATTTTTGAAAAAGAGGGAAACAGTGAGATAAACGCCGCATGCGGAGAGGTGGATGTATTCACTTCTAACCAGTGGAACTCATACAGTGAGGCTGAAAAGTCATCAATTCTTATGCAATACAGGATTGCATATCTGGGAGAGACATCTGTTAACTGGTGTGCAGCTTTGGGAACAGTACTAGCAAACGACGAGGTGAAAGAGGGCCTTTCTGTAAGAGGAGGCTATCCTGTAGAACAGAGGAAAATGAGGCAGTGGCAGTTGAGGGTGTCGGCATATGCCGAGAGACTTCTTAACGATCTGGATAAGGTGGAGTGGAGCGACTCGCTAAAGGAGATGCAGCGCAACTGGATTGGCCGCTCAGAGGGGGCAGAGATGATATTCAAGGTTTCAAACGGCCAACAGCAATACGATCTGGAGATATTCACTACAAGGGCAGATACAGTGTTCGGAGCTACATTCATGGTTCTGGCACCAGAAAGTGAATGGGTAGAGAAGCTTACTACAGCAGAACAAAAGTCTGCCGTTGAAGAGTATCTGGTGAATGCCAAGAAGAAGACTGAACGTGAGAGAATGGCAGAAACCAAAAAAGCAAGCGGTGTCTTTACCGGAAGCTACGCAATAAATCCTTTTACATTGCAGAACATTCCTGTGTGGATATCTGAATATGTTCTTGCTGGGTACGGAACGGGGGCTATAATGGCAGTTCCGGCGCATGACAGCAGGGACTACACATTTGCAAGACAGTTCAACCTCCCGGTCATTCCTCTTATAGAGGGATGTGATGTTTCTGAGGCAAGCTTCGATGCTAAGGAGGGAATTATGTGCAACTCGGGTTTCCTCGACGGAATGACCGTAAAACAGGCAATTCCGGCTGCCATTAATGAAGTTGAAAAGCTGGGATTAGGAAAGAAAAAGATTAACTACCGTCTGAGAGATGCAATTTTCTCTCGTCAGCGGTACTGGGGGGAGCCGTTCCCGATATATTACAAAGATGGAACTGCAATGCCGCTGGAGTTGAAAAACCTTCCGCTTGAACTTCCAGAGGTTGACAAGTTCCTGCCGACAGAGAGTGGGGAGCCGCCGTTGGCTCGAGCAGAGAATTGGACGTTCGATGGTTATCCGCTGGAAAAGAGTACAATGCCTGGTTTTGCAGGCAGCAGCGCATACTACCTTAGATATATGGACCCGTCAAACTCTAATGAGCTTGTTGGTAAAGAGGCAAACAACTACTGGAGGAACGTTGACCTGTATATAGGTGGCACCGAGCATGCAACAGGACACCTCATATATTCGCGATTCTGGAACAAGTTCCTGTTCGACCTTGGTTATGTCTGTGAACCTGAACCGTTCAAAAAACTTATCAATCAGGGTATGATTCAGGGACGTTCGAACTTTGTATACAGGGTTAAAGGTGGCAATACTTTTGTCTCTCTGGGGCTTAAGGAAAAATACGATACAACTGAGATTCATGTAGATGTAAATATTGTCAGTAACGACAAGCTGGACATTGCTGCGTTCAAGGCTTGGATGCCGGAGTACGAAAACGCAGAGTTCATTCTGGAAAACGGAGAGTATGTTTGCGGCTGGGCAGTTGAGAAGATGAGCAAGTCTATGTTCAACGTGGTAAATCCAGATATTATTTGCACAAACTATGGAGCAGATACACTCAGAATGTACGAGATGTTCCTTGGTCCGTTAGAGCAATCAAAACCTTGGGATACAAACGGAATTGACGGTGTGCACAGGTTTCTCAAGAGGTTCTGGAGGTTGTTTATACAGAAGGAGTTATTTGCCGTATCGGAAGAGAAGGCAACTGCTAAAGAGCTCAAAATCCTTCATAAACTCATCAAGAAAATTCAGGAAGATATAGAAAGCTTCTCTTTCAATACTAGCGTGAGTGCCTTCATGATTGCAACAAACGATCTTTATGAAGTTGGCTGCACAAAGAGGGCGATTCTGGAACCTATGACAATTCTCTTGTCTCCTTTTGCTCCTCACATTTGCGAAGAGTTATGGAAGATGCTAGGTAACAAAGAGAGTATATCATTTGCAAAATTCCCCGAATATGTTGAGGCTCATACTGTAGAAAATTCATTTGAGTACCCTGTATCGTTCAACGGCAAGCTGAGGTTTAAACTTACCCTTCCAATAGGACTATCTGTAAAAGAGATAGAGGAGGCGGTTCTGGCAGACGAGAATACTGCCCGATACCTTGCAGAGGGTACAATCAAAAAAATAATAGTTGTTCCTAATAAGATTATTAATATTGTTTGCTGATGGTTTTGCAATCTTTTCAAGTTGATGCTTTTGCAGACAGGATTTTTTCTGGAAATCCTGCTGTGGTTGTTATGCTGGAGGAGAAACTCCCGGATTCCGTTTTGAGGAGAATTGCCCAGGAGAATTATGTTCCGGAAACAGCGTTTATACTCCCGGATAGCACTGGTTTTTCTCTCAGATGGTTCACTCCCGATATGGAGATGGACCTTTGCGGCCATGCAACTCTTGCATCGGCACATGTTCTTTTTACCTGGTACAAGTATAAAGGAGACGAGATACTGTTCAATACTGCTTCCGGCCAGATAGTTGTCAAAAAAGAGGGAGATTTGATTTCTATGGATTTTCCGCTCAGAGAGGCAATAAAATCGCCACTTCCGGAAGAGATTTACGATAGTCTCAACATTAAACCACTGGAGATATATAAAGCTAGGGACTATCTGTTGGTATATGCCAGACAGGAAGAGATAGAGATGATAGAGATAGAAAGGTCGGTCTTTGACGAAATCAACATTGACCCGGGTGGGGTGATTGTTACTGCCCCGGGTAAGGAGTGTGATTTTGTTTCCAGGTATTTCACCCCGCAGGCAACAATACATGAAGATCCTGTAACCGGTTCTGCTCACTGCACCCTTGCTCCTTATTGGGCAAAGAGACTTAGGAAGGATTCTCTCACAGCAAGGCAGCTTTCCAAAAGAGGGGGGGCGATCAACTGTATTATGGGTGAGGGACGGGTTTTTATCAAGGGAAGTGCAGTAATCTTCTCCAAATCGGAACTATATTTGTAAAAAACACAATATGGACATTTCTATATTCAAGAACATAAAGTCATATTCTATTATGACTTTCGGACTTTTCATTTATGTTTTCAGCTGGACGGCATTTCTGATACCGCATGAGATAGCAGGCGGGGGTGTAAGTGGTCTGGCATCTGTTATTCAATATTCTACTGGTGTAGAGGTTTTCTATTCGTATTTAATTATGAATGCCATTTTGCTTGGTATAGCCTTCCTTTTTCTGGGCAAAGGATTCGGATTCAAAACAATCTACTGTATTGCCGTAACGGCTTTAATGTTCAAGTTTCTTCCACTCATACCATGGATATCCGATATTGATGATAAGCTTATTAATGCCGTTATAGGAGGTACACTGAGTGGTGTCGGGATAGGAATGATTTTCCTTCAGGGGGGCAGTACCGGTGGGACAGATATTGTCGCTCTTATAATTGCAAAATACAGAGAGACGTCGCCCGGCAGGGTCTTTCTCTATTGTGACCTGGTTATCATAGGCTCTGTCTTTTTTATACCTGGCAAGGAGTTGTCGGATGTGATTTACGGATACATTGTTATGGTCTCATTTTCCTATGTGATAGACCTGATTCTTACCGGAAACAAACAATCTGTACAGATTATGGTCTTCTCAAACAAGTATGTGGAAATTGCCGACAGGGTTACAAAGGAGCTTGGGCGTGGGGTTACTGCAATCTCTTCTACAGGTTGGTATTCTCAGACCGATAGCAAGGTACTTGTAATAGTACTTCGTAAGAGCCAGATGGCAGAAATAAGCAATATAGTAAGGGAGATTGACCGGAATGCATTCATGTCTGTAACTACTGTAATGAGTGTCTATGGTCAGGGATTTGATCAATTTAAAGCGGGGAAAATAGAATGGACAAAAAAACAAAAGGAATCTTAAATGTTGTAAAGGAGTACGTTATAATAACGTTCGGGCTCCTTCTGTATGCAGTTGGCTGGTCTGTGTTTCTAATTCCCAACGGATTGGTCGGAGGTGGGGTCACAGGTATCTCTGCAATACTTTATTACTCTACAGGGTTCCCTGTAAGTTACTCATTCTTCCTTATCAACGCAGTGCTTTTGGGCATAGGGCTAAAGATACTGGGCAAGGCTTTTGGTGTAAAGACATTTTATGCAATAGTCGTTATCACAATCTTTCTGGATATAATACCGGGTCTGGTGCCTCAGGAACTTATTAACGACATTGCAATAGGGAACGGCAAACTTTTGAGTGCCATAATGGGCGGAGCTTGTGCGGGGGTAGGAATTGCAACCACATTCACACAGGGAGGAAGTTCAGGTGGAACAGACATAGTTGCTCTTATAGTTAACAAATACAGGAACGTATCTCCGGGCAGGATCATTCTGCTAATTGATATAATAATAATTGCCAGTTCGATAATAATTCCTTCCGATGAGTCGCTTGGTCTGAGAATAGCTGTAATCATTTATGGTTACATGCTCATTACTGTAACAAGCTACACTGTGGACCTTGTACTCTCCGGAGCAAGGCAGTCAATACAGATTTTCATATTTTCCAAAAAGTACGAAGAGGTTGCCGACAAAATCACAGCCATAGGCCGTGGGGTGACGGTCATAAATGCCCAGGGCTGGTTCACAAAGCAGGAGGGTAAGGTTCTTATGGTTATTGTAAGACGCACGGAATCCAACTATGTGTTCAGGGTTGTACGAGAGGTGGACAAAGAGGCGTTTCTTTCTGTGGGAAACGTAATGGGTGTTTACGGTAAAGGGTTCGATGAGATGAAACGGTAATGTTCTAATATGTTAATTTGCTAATGTGTAAATTAATGGGGGAATTTGGTGCATTTTTTTCTTAAATTGGAAATAAATTCTTACGATTAGATAAATTATTAGCCCATAATGAATTAGTTTGTTAGGTTTGATATTTGTTATTACATTTGAAAAACTTAATGACTAATGTATGAGCGAGTTGGTGAACTTTGTTGAAATTCAGTCGAGGATTGAGTTTCTTTATGGAATTATCTATTTTTTGTTTTCGATCTATCTGTTTTTTCTTATCTATCTGAAGAAGAATATGTTACCAAGAGAGAAGAGATTAGTATATGCTACCTCTTATGGTTTTTTGGCGATATCCCTAACATTCATCGTCAGACTTGTGGCTCATGATTCATTTCCCGAGTTTGACTATTATCAGGCAAATATTTCTAAGGTGCTGTTTATGATGCTAATAGCGTTGCCTATCCAGTATTACTGCTCCACCAGTATAAATTCTGTAGACTATTCTGTTAAAGTATATCTTGTTGCCTTGTCAATCCTTATGGCAGTAAATATATTAACCCAGTTCGTTTCGGTACAAACAATAACTTCACACAAGCAGATAGATAATATATATCTTTTAGTAGCCACATCTGTTTTTATAATATATAGTAGTTTTCTTGCTTATAAGTTTTATAGAAGATTACGTTGTATTTCTGATGATGAAAATCAAGCACTTATATGTCACAAGAATGATATATTCATCTTTCTTGCTCTTACGATAGCTTCAATCCTGCTGCTGCTGTTCATGTATATAAACATCAGATATATTTATATTATTGAATTACTGTCACTATTTACAATAATCAATGTATTCCTTTTTTTCAGGACCACATACCCTTTCAACTATAACGGGACTACCGGAGACAACTCGTATAACGACCAGAGTTCCTCTCTTTTGATAGATAGGCATAAGATTAACAGGCAGATATCGGAAAACATGAAGGCAGAAGAATTGTATGAAAGGCTTATAGTCTATTTCGAAAAGGAGAAGCCATATCTGCGTGCCGACCTCAAGATAAGAGAGGTGGCAATGTATCTCTATTCAAACAAAACCTATTTGTCGAGGATAATTAATGATAAACATAATCAGAATTTCAATCAGTTTGTAAATTATTACAGAATAGAAGAGACCAAGAGGCTGTTCTATTCCAATTTAAAGCTGAGCATCCAGGACTTAAGCAATATGTCGGGTTTTGGTTCGATGGCAACTTTCTCTATTGCATTCAGGTATTATCTGGGCTATACTCCTGCAGACTGGTGCAAAGAACAAAAACTTAAGATCCAGAATGATTAGGCGGGGAGCTGCTATAAAGATCATTAGAAAAGTCCTTTACCTGTCTGGTCTTCTGACAGAAGAGATTAAAGAGGATAGTTATGTAAAGATTCCAAAGGCATGTGCAAAAACAGAAAATGCAATCGAAACCAGAATGCTTTATCTGAACCCTGCTTTCACTATCACAATGCTCGCGAAGGAGCTGGGAACAAACAGAACCTACCTCTCCAGGTATATTAGTGAAGTGAAGCGATGTCGATTTACCGACTATATAAACAATCTTAGAGCGGAGCATGCAAAGAATCTTCTTCAAAAGCCGGGAATCCAGCCTTTGGCAGATATTGCAATGATATCGGGCTTTGGCAGTGTGCGGGCAATGAACAGGTCATTTATGAAAAATTATGGAAAGTTGCCTGCTACAGTGAGAAAGGAATATCTCGTGGCACAATAAGTGGTATGTTGCTATAAATAACCATGTTAACCAAACACATTTGATTTGTTTAATTTAATAATGGTCTGAATATAAAATTAATACCACTTATCGTGCCACGCAACAACTACCCCAAAGACCCGTTTTATTTTCGCGGGCATACCTCTGGGCGGCTATAAAGGTATCCTTGTACTTTACATTTGGTGGAAAGGTTGCAACCTGGGCATAACCCTCCTTTACCAGGTATTCATTAAGAAATGTACCATCTTCCAGATATACATAAGCAAGTGTGCGTCCGTATCTGTCAGTTTTTTGCACATCGAACTCCAGCCTGACACTTTTCCCGGTCAGAAATTTGGTCAGAAAAGCTTTTGATTCTATTCCAAACTCCTCCTTTTTCTTTTTGCCGGTGTTTCTGGATTCCGGGGCATTCACACCGGTCAGCCTTATTTTTTCATCAGACCCATCATTGTTGAGAATAACGAAGGTATCACCATCTATTACCCTCGTTACTTTCACATAAACTTTTCTACTTACAGAACTTGCAATTGATGTTCTTTTTTCTTCATCTGAGCTTACTGTATTGCATGTCCTTGCAGTATCAGCGGGTGACTCCGGCTCATTGTTGTCTGCCTTAACAGGAGATTCTTTCTGACCTTTATCCTGTGAAGTGCTGTTCAGTTGCTCAAACTGATTAATCCTGTTGTTTTTGCAAGAAAGGGAAATAAGAGCGAAAGAAAGTGAAATAATGAACAGAGTATGTTTGAGTAAAGAGTGCTTCATTTTATTTATAGAATTTTCTTAAAAAATAGAACTTAAAATTAAACAATTTAATTCTAAGATTGGATATATCTATATTATAAATCTAAGTTTATAATTACACTAAATACACTATTAGAGTATCTGAAACAATTGAAATGCAAGATAAGACAGAACAAAGTTATAAACGTATATTTACACTCGTTTTTGCATTTGTAAAAAATAAATTATTATATTAGCCCCGTAAAACAGCTTAAACTAAAACCTACCTTTATGTTACTACATCAGCAATTTGTACGGATGGCAAAGAAAAATGCCAAGAAGTTTGCAATTATTGACAGAACAACAGACAAGAGAGTCACCTATTCCAAGGCTTTGATTGGTTCTCTTATCCTTAGCTCAAAATTCAAAAAATATGACACCGGATTCATTGGTATAATGATCCCGACATCTGCAGGTTGCGCACTTGCTACAGTAGCAGCATTGATGAGTGGAAGGATACCGGTTATGATTAATTACTCAACAGGAGCAGAGGTAAATGCCAGGTATGCCCAGGAAAAATGTAAGTTCAGTACAATAATCACATCACGGGCCTTGCTTGAGAAAATCAAATGCCCGGTTCTGGATGGTATGATTATGATAGAAGATATTATGAAAAGCGTCTCAACCGGAGACAAACTAATAGCTGCGGCTAAGTCGTTGCTTCCTGTAGGTGTGATTTTAAACTGTATACATAAGGGAGATGAAAATGATACGGCAGCAATTTTATTTACAAGCGGTAGTGAAAAGGATCCTAAGGCAGTTCAGCTTACTCACCGTAACATTGCAGCCAATATAGAGAATTTCGGAAATTATGTCAATATCAGCGACAAGGATATCTTGCTGGCAAATCTCGTGTTTTTCCATGTCTTTGGTCTTACGGTAAATCTTTGGGTATCGTTATACAAAGGTATGACTATGGTAACCTATGCAAATCCTCTTGATTTTCAAACTGTATGCAATATAGCACGTGAAGAGAAACCAACAATAATGGTAGGTACTCCAAGCTTCTTCTGGGGATATCTACATAAATCGGAACCGGGAGACTTTAAAACTCTGCGGATAATGGTATCGGGGGCCGACAAATGTCCTGATGCATTACGTGAGGGGTACATGAAAAAGCATGGTGTCACACTACTGGAGGGTTATGGAGCCACTGAAACATCGCCGGTGATATCTGTAAACTCTCATGAATTCAACAGGCCTGGAAGTACAGGGAGAGTCATTCCCGGTGTTACGGTTAGGGTAGAGAATTTTGAGACAGGGGAGGAGTGCAAGGTAAGAGAAGTGGGCAAGGTATTGGTTAAGGGTGACTCTGTTATGAAGGGTTATTATGATGATCCTGAGCTTACTGCTGAGGCTTTAGCCGATGGTTGGTACAATACCGGCGATATGGGTTATATGGATGAAGATAACTATCTTTGGCATGCAGGTCGTTTCAAAAGATTTGTCAAGATTGGGGGTGAGATGGTCTCTCTGGTAAAGGTGGAAAACACATTGGAGAAACACTTGCCTATGGGAGTTTCGTGTTGTGTAGTGGATGTTACAGACGAATTGAGAGGTTCTTCAATAATTGCAACAGTAACCATAGAGGTAAACAAAGCAGAAATACTCAGGAAAATGGGAGATGAGTTGCCAAATATAGCCCTTCCAAAGCACTTCATTGTAATAAGGGAGTTCCCTATGATGAGTTCAGGCAAAATTGACTTCAGGTCGGTAACTAAAATTGTACAGGACATTCTGACCAATCCAGAGAAGGAGTACTTTGCTGAACCTTAGTATTCTGCTGCTGGTAAAACTGTTTAAATTGCCTCTTCGAGAACAAGGTAAGATCTTAGATTTGACCTTATAAAATGTTGTCTGTCAGGGGTGTTCTTTCCCATGTAGAACTCCAGAAGCTCTGTAATATTGTCGTCGTTCCCAAGGCGGACCTTGTCGAGACGGATGCTCTCGCCTATGAAAAACTTGAATTCGTCGGGAGAGATCTCTCCAAGACCCTTGAATCGGGTTATCTCGGGATTCGTTCCAAGTTTTTTGATGGCCCGGTCGCGCTCATCGGATGAGTAGCAGTATAAGGTCTCCTTTTTGTTCCTAACCCTGAAGAGCGGGGTCTGAAGTATATAAAGATGTCCCTGCCTTATAAGATCGGGGAAGAACTGCAGGAAGAATGTCATAAGCAGAAGGCGGATGTGCATCCCGTCAACATCGGCATCGGTTGCAATTATTATCTGATTATAACGAAGGTTTTCAAGATCTTCCTCAATGTTGAGAGCTGCCTGCAAAAGGTTGAACTCCTCGTTTTCGTAAATTATCTTTTTTGTAAGGCCGTATGTGTTCAAAGGTTTACCCTTTAGACTAAATACTGCCTGAACAGCAACGTCTCTGCTCTTTGTTATTGAACCGCTTGCAGAGTCCCCCTCTGTAATAAAGAGCATGCTCTCCTGAGAACGGTCATGTTTTTCGTTGTAATGAACGCGGCAATCCCTGAGCTTTTTGTTGTGGAGGTTTGCCTTCTTTGCCCTCTCACGTGCAAGCTTCTGTATGCCCGATATAGCTTTTCTCTCTTTTTCTGAGTCGAATATCTTTCTAAGGATCGCGTCTGCAATATCAGGATGGCGATGCAGGAAGTTGTCGAGATGTTCCTTCAGAAAGTCACCTATAAAGTTCCTGACGCTTATACCACCTGCCGACATCTCTTTGGAGCCAAGCTTTGTCTTTGTCTGTGATTCAAATACAGGCTCCTGAACCTTTATGCTCACTGCTGCTATCATTGACTGACGAATATCGCTGGGGTCGAAATCTCTCTTGTAGAAGTCTTTGATTGTCTTTGCTATTGCCTCTCTGAATGCAGATAGGTGGGTTCCACCCTGGGTTGTATACTGACCGTTCACAAACGAAGATATACCCTCCCCGTAGTCATTCCCGTGAGTTATTGCTATCTCAATATCGTCACCTTTGAGGTGAATAGGGGTGTAGAGAGGTTCTTTTGTGAGAGATTCGTTCAGCAGGTCGAGCAGTCCGTTTTTAGAGATGAACTCCTTGCCGTCGAGTTTTATTGTGAGGCCGGTGTTCAGATAAGAGTAGTTTCTGAGCATACTCTCGATAAACTCGTAGTTGAAGGTATAGTCGCCAAAGAGCTCTTCGTCTGCAATAAAGGTTACCATTGTGCCGTTCTTCTCGTTGCTCAGAACTCTTCCCTCCTCTATGAGGTCGCCCCGGCTGAACCGAGCAAAGTGGCTCTCCCCATCTCTGAAAGACTGAATGTTGAAGGATACGGAAAGTGCATTTACAGCCTTGATACCAACGCCGTTCAGCCCCACCGATTTCTTGAATGCCTTGTCGTCATATTTTGCACCGGTATTCATTCTGCTGGCTGCGTCAACAAGGCTGCCAAGAGGAATACCACGTCCATAGTCCCTTACAGAAACCACTCTCTCCTGAATGGAGATTACAATAGATTTGCCGTAACCCATTGCAAACTCATCTACCGAGTTGTCCATCACCTCCTTGAGCAGAACATAAATACCATCGTCAGGCGATGAGCCATCTCCAAGCTTGCCGATATACATTCCAGGCCGGCGTCGGATATGTTCGTTCCACTCTAAGGTTTTAACTTCATTCTCGGTATATGTGTTCATTTGGGGGAATTTTCTGCGAAGTTACAAAATTTACCCTTTTATTTTTAAAATTTCGTTAAATAATCCTGTGGCAGTTTGCCTTGCTCCGGCACCTGCTCCCATAATTTTAAGCGGAGAGGGGTAGTCGCTGCTGGTTATTATCACTGCATTGTCTGTCCCAGAAACCTCATAAAGAGGGTGACGGTCATTTATAGACTCAAGACCTATACGGCAAACGCCATTCCTTATGGATGCAATATATTTAAGCCTCTCTCCCTTTTCCTTTGACTCCTTATAAGCTCTGGAAATTTTCTCTTCGTTGTCGTCAAGAGGAGCAATGCTCACGTCCGAAGCCTCTGTTTCATAACCAATCTCCCGGCAAAGGATTACGGTTTTCCTCAATACATCGGTACCGGAAAGATCCTGTCTTGGGTCGGGTTCGGTATAGCCCAATGCCTTTGCTTTCTTTATGAGGTTGGAGAAGCTGTCGGTACCGTCGTAATTGCTTAATATATAATTAAGTGTGCCAGACAGAATAGCTTCTATAGATACAATCTTGTCGCCCCCTTGTATCATCTGCCTGATTGTGGAGATTACCGGTAGAGCGGCACCAACTGTTGTTTCGTAAAAGAATGAGGCATCAGAATTTTGTTCGCACTCCTTAAGTGATTTGTAATTATCATAAGATGAAGAGTGTGCAATTTTATTACATGTGACTACCGAGATGTTATTTGAGAGCAGTTCCTGATATGTAGAAGCCACACTCTGATGCGCCGTGCAGTCTATAAAAACAGAGTTTACCAGACCCATTTCATGGCCGATTTCACAAAACCTGTATATCCCGGCATCTTTCCCGCTTTTAAGCAACTCGGCTATAGATTCAGGGGCAATTCCACCCCTGTTGAATATCATCTTCTTGCTGTTGCAGATACCAGCAATGCAGATATCGCGACGGTATGTTCTTGAGATGTATTCCGATTGAGATTCAATAATTGAGATTAATGCTTTGGCTACATTTCCGTAGCCTGCAATGAATAGGTTTATCCTCTTGACACTCTCTCCAAAGAACTCTTTGTGTATGACCCTTATAGACTCATCAGAATCTTCCTGATATACCACTGTAGATATATTCTTTTCCGATGAACCTTGTGCTATGGCCCTTATGTTTATTCCGGCCCTTCCCAATGCGTTGAACATCTTCCCGCTTGTCCCTGACTGGTTTTTCATGTCATCACCAACCAAGGTGATAATGGAAAAGCCCTTTTCCACCTTTAAAGGGTTCACCCGGCTCAGGCTTATCTCATAGGCGAATGCGTCATCTGCGGCTTGTTTTGCCTTTTCTGAGTCGGACTCGTCTATAGCAACACACATTGTATGAACCGACGATGCCTGTGTTATGAGAATTATATTAATTGCGGCTTTTGTAAGAGCATCGAACAATCTGCTCGAATATCCCGGTACTCCTACCATTCCGCTTCCTTCCATCGACAGAAGCGCTATCTTGTTGCTGCATGAAATACCCTTTATCTTACCATGACTTTCGGGAGGACATTTTTCGATCACGGTTCCTGCATCTTTAGGTGCAAAGGTGTTTTTTACAACAATCGGGATTCCCTTGCTTACCACAGGTTGTATTGTTGGAGGGTAGACGACTTTTGCCCCGAAGTGCGACAGCTCCAGAGCCTCTTTATATGAGATATGGTCTATTGTCCTTGCCTCTGGCACAACTCTTGGGTCCGCGGTCATCATGCCGTTTACATCGCTCCAGATCTCCAATACACGTGCCTCCGTTGCAACTGCAAGCAGTGATGCCGTATAATCTGACCCGCCTCTGCCAAGTGTTGTTGTCCTCTTTGCTGAGTCGCTGGCTATAAATCCGGGGATAATGTAAAGCCTTGACTTTTGACTGTCTATAAGTTTTTTGACGGTTTCACATGTTGCCTCCAGGTCTACAATATTTTGTGAGTTGACAAGGTCTGTCTTAATGAGCTCCCTGGCATCTATCCAAAGGTTGTTGATTCCGATAGATACAAATTTTACGCTTATTATTTTTGTAGATATGATCTCTCCAAAACTCATTATCAAATCCAAAGAGAAGTTACTTAGCTCCTTAAGATAATATACACCCTTACATACATCTCTGAGTTGGTTAAAAAGGTTCTTTACCTTAAGGTCTATTGAGGGCTGGAATTCAAAAGGAATAAGCTCGTTTATTATTGTAAGGTGTCGCTTTTCCAGACTGTCAATCAGTTTGCTGTAGCTGTCGTCCTGCACTGAGGCGCGGCGGCCTATCTCAATAAGATTGTCAGTACATCCGCCAATTGCAGATGATACAACAATCGTACGGTCCTTCCTTACGCTCTCTTTAACTATTTTTACTACGTTGGATATATTGGAGGCGTCGGCTACGGAGCTTCCACCAAATTTAAGTACCTGCATATCAGTTTAAAAATTTTATATGTTTTTTTATTGCTGTCTCAATTTTCTCCCACTCAAGAAGAAATCCGTCATGTCCGAATTCAGAAGATATCTGTTCGAAGCCCGACCCCTCAATTTTTGAATGTAAATATTTCTGTTCTTCTAACGGGAATAGCACATCGCTGTCTATTCCTATGATCAACGTGTTTGCAACTACACTTTTGAGTGCCTGCTCAACTCCGCCTCTTCCTCTGCCCACATTATGGCTGTCGATTGATTTGGTAAGGGTGTAGTATGAATATGCATCAAACCTGTCTACCAACTTTTTGCCCTGATACTGCTGATAGCTGCATGCCCTTTGTGCGAAAAGAGTATCATCATCACTCTCTTTCTGAGTCAGTCCATAACCATGTACAGATCTGTAGGATAGCAAGGCTATAGATCTTGCTGCTGCAAGACCTGCTTTTCCTCCATGTATATCCTTCTGTTCTTCAAATGAGCTGTCGGCAAAAAGAGCCAGGCGTTGCGATTCATTAAATGCCGTTCCCCATGGAGATACCCTTGCATTGCAGGCAATCAGTACAATGTTCTTTACAACTTGTGGGTAAATTATTCCCCACTCCAGTGCCTGAAATCCTCCAATTGAACCGCCCAGTATGAGATCTATGCTTTTTATGCCGAGATGTTCCCTAAGCAGATTGTGTGCCCTTACTGTGTCTCTGACAGTTACTTCCGGAAAGGAGAGAAGGTAACGCTCCCCGGATTCCATCAGACTTGCCGGACCGCTGCTGCCATAACACGAGCCTATTACATTTGCACAAATTACTGTATATCTCTTTGTGTCGAACAGTTTCCCTTCTCCAACAAGGTCGCTCCACCACTCTAACGGATTTGAATTTGCCGTTAGAGCATGGCATACCCAGATAACCTCTTTACCCTCGGATATGTTGTCGGTATAGTGATAGCATAGCTCCAGGTTTTCCAGAACCTGACCGCTTTCCAAAACAAACGGGCTTTTATATTCAAAAATTGCTCTCTTCATAAAAATTGCACTCTTCATTAATCAGATTCTCTTAAGTGACTCTTCCAGATCTGCCTTGATATCGTCAATGTGCTCTATGCCAACGGAGATTCTTAGCATATTTGTCTTCAACCCGGCAGCTTCCAGCGCAGCGGCATTGAGCTGTGCATGTGTTGTTGATGCTGAGTGGCTGATAAGGGTTTTGTTGTCGCCTACGTTCACTAGATGTGTTATGAGTGAGAGCGAATTTACAAAGTCGGCTGTCTGTTGCCTGTCGCCCTTAAGACAGAAGGAAAGAACACCTCCAAAGCCTCTCTTAAGGGAG
>Ga0074195_1002166_pt1 | contig 23136 bp, 21 predicted proteins | sample EPASupsiteHSE623_FD_64525 | JGI IMG/M metagenome (GOLD analysis project Ga0074195, IMG submission 64525) | Bioremediated contaminated groundwater from EPA Superfund site, New Mexico - Sample HSE6-23 | ecosystem: Environmental > Aquatic > Deep subsurface > Groundwater > Contaminated ...
AACCAGATTCTTTTCAGCGGGATTGCCGGGATCCAGGTATTGCCTCACGGTAAGCAGTCCGGCAACTAAAAAAGATGTTTCAACAAGATCACCCCCGTCATCATTTGTACTGAAAGGATACACTTTCCCGGTGGTCCCGTTTAACCAATGCGGCCAGGCACCATGAAAACGATCTGCATTTTCCAAAAAACCAACGATCTTCTGCACACGGGCAATTCCGTCATTGCGGCTCACAAATCCACGTTCCATGCCAACCAAAATGGCCATTAACCCAAAGCCGGACCCGCCGGTTGTGACGATTTCGCCTGACGTATTCCGTTCTCTGGCCAACCCGCTTAACGGATGTCCAAAATCCCAGAAATATTTAAATGTCTGCTGCTGAACAAGGGTCAGCAACTCATCATCGGATACAACCGGGAACTTAGGGGTAAGATCAGGTTTGGTATAAAATGTAGTCTGGAACCCTGCAAATTTATTTCCGTTTTCCGAGCTCAGGTTTTCATCGATCGACAGGCTGTGTTTCCCCAATCCCTCAAGCGAAGAAACCGGCTTAATCAGAAATTCCTTATCTCCTGCTGTTGCTGAAACCATAATTTCCTGAGCTGCATTTTTTCCGGAGATCTTTACCTTCTGTGCAATTTCATCCTTAGAAACCGCATGCGAAAAACTGAGGTGGATTTCCGGAGCCAGTTCAACATCCTGCATGCGAACGGTCTCATAATGGACTTGTGTATTAAAGTTAAGCGATTGCAAAATCAACGGGCGTAACAACGTTCTGAAGTCAACCGATAATTCCTTAAAGGTCTCCTGGTTGTTCCCTTTTAACCCGTTGGTAATCTGTAATCGGTAGACAGTGTTTTCAGACAATTCGTTTTGAAAAGAAAGGGAAACGGTTTTATTGTTGTCGAAAAGTGAAGCTGTCAACGGAACAGGATTCGAATCCGGATCAAGCAGACGAATGGATGACTGAACGGTTTTTGTATCAAGTGGCGCATTAAACCGGACAACAAGAGGCTGATTAACCGGCAAGTCTTTATTTTCACCGGTTAGCGACAACAACTGTGTTCCAACATTCACCGAGATCAGCTCCAAAGAAGTTGGTCCGGGCTCCTCCTCATTGTTCTTTGAACAGGAAGAATCTAATATGAAAAACAAGGTCATGATCAAACCAAAAAAAACTGGTTTGCAGATAAAATCCATCATTTCGCCTTTTTAAAGTAAACTGCCAAAGCAAGTTAATTATTTTTTTGTCCTGATCATACAGAAAGATTGTTCTTCGGTGAAGAACAATCTTTCTCTTATTACGCGTTCTCAGCAGCCGGCTTCGTTCCGGCTGCAATTTTACTGGTCTCTCTAATCTTCATCTGCGATGATTGCCTGTATTTCAGCCTTTGTCAATGCCTTACTGAAAAAACGCATCTCATCGATATAACTAAGATCCGAATGGTGACCCCAATATCCAAACCCCGGGTCTCCTGAGCCAATGGATATGATGCTGCATCCTGACCAGTCGACTCCCGCTGTCATGGCAGCCGTGCGGAGTTCTTCTCCATTGATATAGATCACACTTGAAGTTGAAGAGACTGTAAATGCAACATGTGTCCAGCCCTCAACAGGTAAAGTCACGTTGCCGCCATCGTTCCAGACCTCGGCACTCCCCGTTCCTACATTTAATTTGAATGTTTGGGAAGCGGCAGAACCTTCACGGAATAAGCGCAGACCTTTGGTCCGGTCCTCTCCTCCGGGACTGATCGAGATCAGACCGGCCCGGTCCGGATCAGGATTGATTTTCATCCAAAATACAGCACTGAATTCATTCTCCGTTAAAATTGAGGCGGGCAATGTCAGGTATGAATCAGTTGCACCGGCATAAGCATCCGCTCCCAATTTTGATTCTCCCGCAAAACCGGTTGTGCCGACTACTGTGGCCTCAATCTTGCTGATTTGATCCTTATTATTCCCGTTAAATGGCAGATAAAGCAGTTCTCCTTCATATTTGGCCTCATATTCTGCCTGCCCCTCGGCTGCCATCACATCTTTCACTTCTTCCATAGAAAGTGCTTTATTGAAGAACCTCAGCTCATCCAATAAACTAAGGTCAGATTCATGGCCCCAGTAAGAAAAATCAGGCGCACCCGACCCAATTGACACCGTACTGCATCCGGTCCAGTCAATAGCGCCATCCATGGCAGCAGTATTGACTGCTGTTCCGTTGATGTATACCACACAGGAGCCGGCAGAAATTGTAAATGCCAAATGGATCCAGTCACCGCTTGCCGCGTTAACTGTTCCTCCGTCATTCCAGGTTTCACCTCCGTTTCTGCCGACATTCAATTTGAAACGCTGTGTCACGGCATCCCCTTCACGGAAGAATCGCAGTCCCTTAGTTCTGTCTTCGCCTGCCGGGCTAATGGAAATTAATCCTGCCTTTGCAGCCGAAACATCAAGCTTCATCCAGAATGCTGCACTGAATTCATCCGCTTTGATTTCTTCAATCGGAAAAGTCAGGTAGCCATCCGTTGCGCCCGCATAAGCCTTTCCATAAACGCCGTTATCGTTAAAACCCGGGCTGCCAATTTTGGTCGCCAAATCCTGGCTGATCAGCTCCGTATAATCACCATCAAAAGGCATGTAAAATGTTTCTCCTTCAAAGATTGGCACATAAGGCGGTTCTTTCTCAAAATTAACGGATTTTGACGTGTTTTTACCAGTAAGATCGGTCGCTTTAATAGTCAGAAGGTGGCTGCCGTCGGTAAGTGCATCGTAAAGATATTCACCCAGCAAACGCCGGTAGTCTTTAAACGTATCAAAGCTTTTTATTTCAGTGCCGTCAAGCGATAAGGTGATCTCCTGTATTTCAATATCATCGGTCACTTCAAACTGGATGTTGATGGAAGTCACGCTTTCCTTTACCTTGATTTTAGTACCTTCGGCGGGATAGCTGATGACAACCGCCGGAGCAGTTTCGTCATTTCCCGGAGCCACATAGCTGATCGGATCTATGCCGTTGTCGCACGCGAAAACAACGATCAGCAAACTGATTAAAATAGAATGGATTGTCTTCATTTGTCTGCTTTTAAATCATTTATTGTTCGCTACTGCCTTTCAGCACAGGCAACAGATCTACTTGATTTTGCGGATACGGGAGATAGATTAGCTCTTTTTGAAAGGTTCTTCCATCATAGCTTAACTCATTAATTTTTTGCAGCCTGGCCATATCATAATAACGGGTTCCCCACTCCATAGCCAACTCAGCATATTTTTCATTCATAACCTGATCGGCGGTTACACCGGACAATGCCGTCAATTTCGCTCTTGACCGGACCGCGTTAACAGCAGCATCGGCTGTCATACCGGTTCCTGTAGCGCCATTTGTAAGTGCTTCTGCATGCATCAGCAGAATTTCAGCATAACGGATACAGATTAAGTTTTTATTATTACCATAATCTTTGCGCCCGGGGGTGAGCTGATCGGAAGGCAGATAATGCTTGCCGCTCGCAAACATGGCACGGGCATAGTCTTTTATCACATCGCCCGACCGGGTAGTATTGGAAATCCATGCTGGCAGCGTGGCATATGCAGGATCCTTTTTGATTTCCGCAATTCCCCTGTTCGTAAAAAGGACACTTGTTTCCAAACGAATGGTTTCGTCTCGGCTGAGCATGAACTTGATGTATTTCAGGCTTGGCTCATAAAAACCCCAACCACCATTCGAGCCTGCCACCTTTGGTGTCCATTCCTGGGGACCGAAAAAAGCAAAGAGATAACTTTTCTGATCACCTGCGCCCTGGCCAAAATCAGAATATTGCAATTCAAGCAGGTTTTCATTGTTTAGCTTGCCCGGGATTTTAAACAGATTGTAATAATCTTCTTCCAGACTGAACCTACCGGAACCAATGATCTCAGATGTGGCCTGCGCCACTGCCGGATAGTTTTTTAACTCCAGATTTGCCAGCGCCTTAATCGCCAAGGCGGTATATCTCGTTACACCACCCTTTATATCAGTGCGCTGATTCGGATGAAGATCAGGCAGGAACGGTATCGCTTCATCCATCTGAGCGGAGATATGAGCCATGATCTCGTCTTTGCCGGACAACGAAGCAACCAGCAGTTCAGAAGGGTCGGAACTGGCTGGTATGAATACCGATCCCCAGACCCGCGATAACTGGAAGAGCAAAAATGCCCGGAGCGTCTTTGCCTCGGCAATATATTGATCAGCAATTGTTTTATTACTTGCAAACTCCTTATATAACTCAACCTGCTCCATCGCGGAATGTGCCGTGAAAATATCCTTGTACAGATTTTGCCAGACCGAATTATACATCCAGTAGTCTTTATTGTATTTGAATTTGTCGGTCTCGGCGTAATCCTGCTGATCGCCAAGTCCACCTGCGTTAACATCATCGCCCCTTACAGAAATAAGCGGAAAGTCTTCCCAGCCCCTGTCCTGGAATTCAGCGTAGGCGCCAATCAGGGGCAGGATCATATTTTCAGTTTGAGTATAATCGGTTTCTCCCGTGTAGGATCTGTTTTCGGCAGGCTCGTCCAAAAGGTCATGACATGCTGTCACGGCCAGTATGGCGATTACCAAAACAAGAAGTTTGATAAAATATTTGATAAGGTTCATAGCTTTCTTTTTTACGATTAAAATCTGATACTTAAACCAATGGTATAAACTGAAGGAATCGGATAGGTCTGCCGGTCAATGCCATCTGCAACTTCCGGGTCAAAGCCGTTGTAATTAAACAGGGTCAACGGACGTTCTGCCGTTAATGAAATCCTTGTTTCAGGCATTGAAGTACGAAACATCTGCTTTCCTTTGATCAGATAAGCGATCTGAATATTCTGAACCCGGAAGAAAGAGCCGTCTTCCACAAAATAATCACTCATCTTTTGGTTCCATCCTTTTCTTAACCCGGCTGACGAAGGATACTTATTGGAAGTTCCTTCTCCGTGCCAGCGATTTTTGGCCAGATCAGCATCCATGTTCAGGTCGGGCGTCCAGATCATTTCCCCACGTTTGCGGTTCAGAATCTTATTCCCGGTTTGGCCCGTCATGCTTGCCGAAAATTCAAAATTTTTCCAGTTAATTCCAAGATTAAATCCATAGGTAAATGAAGGAAAGTAAGATCCCAGTATCACCCGGTCGTCATCATCAATAATGTCATCATCATTTTGATCCTTGTATTTAAAATCACCGGGAACCAGCCCGTTTGCGCCAGCAGCGGGGTCAGCCTGAATTTCTGCCTCATTTTGATAAACGCCGGCGACTTCACGACCAAAGAAAGCAAGAAGAGGTTCTCCTATAATGGACCGCTGCCGGAATTCCGCTGAGCCACCATCAATATAAGGTTGCCCGTAAAGGCTACGGACTTCATTCTTCAGAGTCGACAGATTCACGCCAACATCATAACTCAGGTCTTTCGATAGCACATTATTCCACCCCAACGCGAGTTCAAAACCCCTGTTTCTGATAATACCGACATTCCTGGTTACAGTTCCGCCTATTGCTGGTACGTTAACGCTGATGGCCGCATTTTCGGTATCGCGGATAAAATAATCAGCGTCGATCGACATTCGTCCGTTAAATACACGGGCCGTGAGTCCTGCATTCCATTCTTCAGTAACTTCCCACTTTAGCCACGAAAACGTACTGGAAACTGTATTTCCGGTAACCAGGATGTCACCCAGTGCCGTTGTGATCGGGCTGGTTGTTCTGGCTCCGTCACTGGCTTTGATCTTGTCATTACCCAGTTTTCCCCAACTGGCCCGCAACTTTAAAAAATCCAAAAACCGGTTGTTTTTCATAAAGTTTTCTTCGGAGACCACCCATCCCGCTCCCACCGTCGGGAAATAACCCCATTTTTCCTGGTATTTGGAACTCCCGTCTGCGCGCATGGTACCATATAAAAGATATTTATCGTTGTAATTATAGGCCACCCTGCCAAAATAAGAAAGTCCGTATTCCCTGCGGCCGTCATCGTCAACATTCTCTGTCGGAATGGTTTCTGCCTGGTGGATATACCAGGACTCTTTCCGGTCAGTTGAAAAATCCTCTCCTCTGGCCGTCAGCATTTCATAGGATTCGTCCCGATAGGAAGTACCTGCCATCACGACGAGATTGTGTTTTCCGAACTGCTCCGTGTAAGTAAGCACGTTATCCCATATCTGATTCACATAAGTTTCTGTTTTCTTCACAATGGCGGCATGGTTCCGCTGAAGCCCCTCACTCACGAAATAGGGTAAATCGACATTGCGTTCATTCAGGAAGGTGGAGGCATTATTATAAGTCGTCTGGAAAGATAATTTTTCGGGAATAAATTCGATCTTTGCATAGAAATTGGACATATACTTTCTGATTTTCAACTGGTTTTCATTGAAGTTCAGCGTTGGAAACGGATTCTGGCCGCTCCGGTATCCAATATGCCGGGCGCTGGCGTATTTCACCGGCCAGGCTTCCGTATTGGCTTCATCATAGACCGGCAGGATCGGAACGGCCCAGTATGCCTGACTCCACGCATCGTCTTCCGGACCATACTTCATCGCATTGCTGAAAATCATATTTCCCCCAATCGTCAGCCACTTCGCAGCTTTAAAATCAATTTTTGAACGAAGGTTAAATCGTTCATATTCGTTCATCATATCAAGAACGCCCTCCTGACCAAAATAATTGGTCCCCAGCGAATACGATGCATTTTCATTTCCTCCGGCTACCGCGAAGCTATGGTTTTGGATCTTGCCTGACCGGATAATTTCGTCGTACCAGTCGGTATTGACATCAGGCACATTCGGATTGACCCGGCTTCGGCCATAACGTTGCATGGCATTTTGAATAAAGCCCGCATCCGGTACGGAACCCGATTCAAGGGCCATCGTGGTGAACTGCTCGGCATTGGCCATTTGTAAAATATTTTGTGCAACCTGATAGCCGTAATAACCGTCATAGGTGATCTCCGCTTTCTGATTATGCCGGCCCGATTTGGTCTCAATCAACACAACGCCATTCGCTGCTCTTACGCCGTAAATAGCGGATGCCGAAGCATCTTTCAAAACAGATATCGAAGCGATATCGCTCGTATTCAGGAAATCAATATTGTCGAAAAACATCCCGTCAACGACGTAAAGGGGAGCCTCATTGTTACTGCCCGGATAAGAACCGATACCGCGCACACGAACGGTTGGAGAACTTCCCGGCGCTCCGCTGCTGACGACATGAAGACCGGCTATCTTTCCCTGTAGGGCCTGCATGGCCTGCCCCGTAGGTGTTTTCACAAGGACTTCCGATTTGACTGTCGAAATGGATGATGTCAGATCTTTTACTTTGCTGACGCCATACCCTACCGCCACCACCTCTTCTATGCCGATTGTCTCCTCCTTCATCACGACGTTCACAACCGAACGTCCCGACACCGGGATCTCCTGTGCAGTCATTCCGACAAACGAAAAAGCCAGAATGGCATCGGCCGGAACATTTAATGAATAGTTGCCTTCAGCATCTGTAATCACTCCATGCGTTGTATTTTTTATAACGATAGTAACGCCGGGTAGCGGATACCCATCCGGATCTGTCACTTTACCGCTCACCTGCAACTGTTGTTGAACGCTCTGAAGCTGATTTGCCGACAGAATGATATGCCGGTCAGATACCTGGTAACGAACATCCGTATTTTTAAAAATGAAATCAAGTATTTCTTTGATATCGAGGTCTTTTGCCTCCAGATCAACTTTACGGTCCAGATCGATGGCATCCTTGTTATAGACGAAATAATAGTCACTTTGATCTTCGATGGCACGCAGGACTTCAACAACCGAAACATTGCGGAGGTCCATGGTTAATTTAGCAGATTGGGAATAGCCATTCAATGCGACAGACTGAATGATTCCCAGCAAGAGAAATAGTAATGTCAGTTTCATCTTCAATACAAATTTTCCGGAGTCCCAAAAAATCGGTCGCCCGGTATTTGAACCATTTTTTTTCATAATTTTGAATTGATTTGTTAATCGTAATAAATCATGTTTACTTATAAGCAGGGATGAGCGGCCACTCTTTCCTGCTTTTTCATGCAATGCGATTGTTTACCATAGGCAATTACCGTTTTTTTATTTTGACTCACTTTGGAAATTGCAGTTCGCAGTATAAGCTGCGACTGTTTCCTTATATGCTATCTGGCTCGCTCAATCAGGATCTCCCGTTTAGCATAGCTGCCATCAGCCTGTTTCATTCTTTTCGGGTAGCTGACGGCAATAGGGATTGATTTTGAAATAATATCCAGTGCCTGCTCAATGTTTTCATCAATAAAAGTGGCATACAGCACATATTCACCCAATGAAGGGTCCTTCAACTGGATATCCACATTATACCACCGCTCCATTTTTTGAAGGATCGAGGCAAAAGATTCATTATTGAATAGCAATTTTCCATCTTTCCAGCCCGTGAAAGCATCCATATTTTCGACTTTCACGACTTCCAGTTCCGCATTCGCGACAGAGTAAAAGGCGGTATAACCCGGATCCAGCATGTATTCGTCCTGACTGCCTTCCGGGATCACCGACACTTTGCCGTCGACCAGGGTCGTTGCTGTCACGCTCTCGTCAGCGTAAGCTCTTAGGTTGAAGCGGGTACCATATACCCTGATCTGCACGTTTCCTGCCGATACAAGCATGGGAGCTTTACTTTTCACAACCTCAAAATAAGCCTCGCCCCTCAGTTCGACCCGGCGAACTTCCTGATTAAAAAAAGCCGGACATGAAACACTGCTTCCGGAGTTAAGCCAAACCAAGGATCCGTCCGGAAGTACAACCTGCGTTTGTGCTCCGGCCTGCGCCCGATACGTATGCAGAACATTTTTCTGTGAAGACAAAATTCCGGCGGAATTTTGGGTTTGCCGGTAAAAATAAAGGGTCGACAGAAACAAGGGTATTGATAAAACAGCAGCAATTTTTGAAATAAGAGCAAGCATCCTGATTTTTCTTTCTTTTCTTTTTGCAGAAATTTCTTTCCGCAGTTTCTTCAGCGCATAACTTATTTCTTCCGGATCCGATTTTTTCTGACTGAATAATATCCCTGAAAGCAATTTTCCGGCTTCCGCAAATTCTGTTTCTGAGATTGAATATTTCTGTAATAGTTCATGACGCTCTTTTTCTGAGGATCCTTTATGATTCAGAATATCATCCTGAAACTTCTCTTCAGCAAGTAACCGGTCTAATTTTTTTAACACTTCCATCGATCAAACTTTTCTGTCCTTTATGGAATAGAGAGCAGAAAAGAAAGAATGTACTAACCAAAATCAATTTATTTTTCGAAAAACCAGGAAAAGGGTTAACAGGAGATCATCCAGATTGTCAATTTCTTCCCAGAGACGGCGGTCAATCTGACCTCTGAGTTTAGCCAGGGTCCTCTGCATCAGATTCCGCACCGTCTGCTCATTAACCTCCATGACATGAGCAATTTCCAGATAATGAAGATTATGATAAAAACGAAGAAAGATCAGTTCTCTCTGTCGTTCCGGGAGATTATTTATCGCCTTAACCAATGCCTGCCTCAACTGATGAGAGATCTCTTCTGTTTCAATAAATTCGGAAGCGGCAAAATAGAAATTTTCTGTTTCTTCTTTTTTTAACCGGTCACCGGGAAGCTCCGTACGGTACGACTCCTTGTTGGCTAATAATTTTCTCCGGACTGAAGAGATCAGGTAGGCTTTCGGATGCAGAACATCGCCAATCGTCCGGCGTTTTTCCCAAATCCTGACAAATACGTCCTGAATGGAGTCCTTTACCAGATCGGGCAGATTAAAGACCTTAATACCGTAATGGTATAAATCGGGATAGAAAAAAGTAAAAATTTCTGACAGGGATTGTTCATCTCCTGATTTCATCCGGTCCCAAACCAACTTCATCTGAATATCCCTGCCTTCTTTTTCCATAAGGTGTTCGCTTCGTTAGTTGATTATTCGTGGTAAAAAAAGCAAATTATTTGTAGATTATAAAACAAGTTGCCGGATAACATCAGGTAATCGTACCCGTGGCCCTCCTGAACGATCTTTTTTCCGTTAATCATTAAATAGGCAACAGATACAAAAATGCAAAAAAGTGACAGATGGAGCCGCCCAGGATAAAAAAATGAAAGATCAGGTGAAAGAACGGTATGCGGGAGTACCAGTAAAATGCAACACCGACAGAATAGCTTAATCCGCCTGCCAGAATAAACCACAACGAAGTGGAAGGGACATTCCTGATAACAGGCACGACAGCAATCAGCGCCAGCCAACCCATGGCCACATAAAGCCCGGTCGACAATCTTTTCCATTTGGACGTATAAAACCAGATTTTAAATATCATACCGGCGATGGCCAGAGACCAGATCAGTCCAAAAATCGTCCAGCCCACCCATCCCCTCAAACAGACTAATGCCAGCGGGGTGTAAGAGCCGGCAATCAGAATATAAATGGCCGAGTGGTCCAGCTTATTCAGTTTTGCCTTCAATCGCGCCCGTTTAGCGCTGTGAAACAAGGTGGACGCAATGTAGAGCAAAATCATGCTTGATCCAAAAACCGAAAAACTGACGATATGCCATGCATTTCCATACAGGGAAGCAAAAACCACCAACAGGGTCAGACCGGCAACCGAAAGACCGATACCAACTCCATGAGAAATTGTGTTTGCAATTTCCTCAGCTTTCTTCAGTTTACTGCTCTTTCTCATAGTTACAAAGATAAGGAAAATTAGTAGTGAGTAGTTTTCGGTTTCCGCTATTCTCTCATCAAACAAAACCGGCTTGTCGATTGTCTTTAATAGAAAAAGAAATGAGACGGAGTATCGTCATGATGTTATTCATGTTAAGCCTGACGGCATATACACAGGAAAAACCAAAAGCAATGGAAACAAATGATGCCAAATTAACAGATTTTGAACGGTATGTGATCCTGGAGAAAGGAACAGAACCGCCATTTTCAGGAAAGTACGAAGAATTCCATGAAGAAGGAACCTATATCTGCAAGCGTTGCGGCACGCCGCTTTACCGCTCCTCCGATAAATTTGACTCCGGATGCGGCTGGCCAAGCTTTGATGACGAAATTAAAGATGCGGTCAAAAGAACACCTGACGCCGACGGACGAAGGACAGAAATTACCTGCGCCAAATGCGGGGCCCATCTCGGACATGTATTTATTGGAGAAGAGTTTACCAACAAAAATACCCGGCATTGCGTCAATTCAGTTTCAATGGATTTCATACCGGCAAAGCAGGCTGATAAATAAAAGCATTTCGTTCCTGCTGAAGCAGAATTATTTTATTCCAGCGGGACTTCTTCTTCTGCTGCTGCTGCCGGTGAAAACTTTTTTCCAACAAAGCTGTTCACGCGGTCAAACAGGCTGTTAACCAGTTCCCGGATCGATTCGATATTTTTGGCAACGAAACCCGCCACTCCAAACTGTAAAACAGTCCCTATTATCCTCATAAAGACACTGCTTCCTGAACGAACGATCATTTTTTGCGTGAAATAGCCTGAAAGAATGGAAACAATGGTATCCAGCAAACCGGACCGGATCTCAACCGAACTGGTTACATCTTTTATTGTACTCTTGATCAGGTTCACCGGTTTTAAACTTTCATAGGTGATCAGAAGCTGTTCCTTGAATATCTTTCCTTCTTCAGCCTGCCTGATTTCAAGTAAACGGATTGATTCCCGAAGTGAATCTACTGCATTTTGTTTTTCCATAAATCTAACTAAGCACCTGGTTGACAATTGAATTATTGACAGGCTTCTTGATCATTTGCTTCCGGAAAACCGTGAAAATGAGGGCCAGAATGGCATAGAATCCGGCAATGACAAAGAAACCATAATAGGATTTACCCAACAGATCCCCGATCCACAGAGCAATCCCAACATTCAGAATAAGAAAGCACAAAGACGCAAAAATGACAACAATAAGCCACGACACGAGGTCTGAGGCTACATCGGCCGACTTATCCAGCGTTTTTAATTTAATTAATTCCAGAGTCGTTTTGCCGTATTGCTCTCCTTTCTCAATCAGTGATTCAATTAAACCTTCACGTTCGTCCATATTAAATTTTTTAAATCAGTTTTGACTGCAAAAAATTTGCATGCTACCGCACAACGGTAACATGCAAATCCGGGTTAATTAAAATTTTAAATCTGGGCCTTCACGTCTTCTGCTTTTCCTTTGACGTCAGCCGCCATTTTCTCCGCTTTGACCTTTGTGGCATCCATTTTTTTGGTTACCTCATCGAGCATATCGTTGAACTTTTTCTGAATGCCATCGACATAGTCCTCCCCTTTTTCCACAATTTTTCTGCGGGTTTCGGTTCCCTTGTCAGGTGCGAATAAAATTCCTACTAATGCACCGGCAGCTACACCTGCCAAAACTCCTAATAAAATTTTCCCTGAACTCATAATGTTAAATTTTAATTGTTTATGACTATACTTTGCCTTCTGTATTCAGACAAATATTGTTCCAGTATAAAACGAACCAAAATTTAAGCCTGCTTATTGTGTTCAATAGCTTTTTTTGGTAAACTTTTAAAACTGAATTCTTATTAAAATTAACCAAATTAAGCCGGAAAAGCAAGAGAATGTTCAATTAATCGGTATACTTCCGCAAATGAATCAGCGTTCATCAGTTCCGCCCGCATTTTTGAGGCTCCGGTAAATCCGTGGGTGTATACTTTATAGAATCTTTTCAGAATATGGAAGTTTTTCGCACCACCCCAGTTTCGTTCAAACAGACGGGTATGCAGGATCAGTTGTTCGAGCTTTTCTTCCCTGGGGTGCTGCCTGGACAAAGCATTAAAAAACCAAGGGTCATAAAAAATACCGCGACCGATCATAATCCCGTCTGTGTGGTAAACCCGGGAATATTCCAAAGCCTGGGAATAGGACAAAACATCACCATTTCCGAGGATTGGGATTTCAGGATTCATCCGGTCACGAACGGTTGTAGCTTTGGCTATTTCGTTCCAGTCTGCCAGACCGTCCGACTGCTGCTTTTGGGTTCTTCCGTGGAGTGTAATGGCTGCCGGTCCGGCTTCAATCAACTGTCCGATCCAACGTTCCGTTTCATGCCTTCTGATGCCTGTTCTGGTTTTTACAGAAACCGGCAAATGGGTAGCTTCCCTGGTCGCCAGTATGATTTCCTTTGCCAGTTCCGGCTGATCAATGAGCGCACTGCATGAACCTTGTTTAACAACATTTTTTACCGGACATCCCATGTTGATATCCAAACCATCAAAATCATATTCCGAAGTAATTTCCCTCGTCACCTTATTAAATACCTCGGGCTTATTCCCCCATATTTGGGCCACCAGCTTTATTCCTTTGGACTTGAGCACCTCCCGCTCATACGGGCTGACAAATAACCGTTCTGAAACACGCTCCTTCCCCGCCGGATGATTCATCCCGTCAACGGCCGTGAACTCGGTAAAAAGTACATGCAGGCACCCCGGCTCTGAAATCAGGGCAACGGACTCCCGGAATGAGGTGTCGGTCACATCTTCCATCGGGGCCAGCGCCAGGATAGGTCGATTGATATTTTTCCAAAAATTATTTTGCATCCTGACTGATCAGCCTCAATTTGTGTTCCAAACCTTTTCTAAATGCCTTCCGGTTCCCAAATCTTCGTTGAAATGATTGCGCAAGCGCCTGCCGTTCCACTTCCGGCATATGCAGAATACCACGGCACTCATCACTGCAGCAACCCGAATATTTGGCAGCGCACCCGGAACATTGAATAAACAGGAGATGGCAAAGATCGTTCGCACAATTAACGTGCGTATCGCACTCCTTGCCGCACTGGTGACAATGAGCGATAACTTCACCGTTGATCGATTCTCCCATTCGTTCATCAAAAACAAAATTTTTCCCGATAAACCTGGATTGGAGATTGAGACTTCTGATCTGGCGGGCGTACTCGATAATTCCACCATGCAATTGATTCACATCCTTAAACCCGTGATGCTTTAGAAAAGCACTCGCTTTTTCACACCGGATGCCTCCGGTACAATAAAGCAGGATCTTTCTTGCCTTTTGATCCCTGAACTGTTCCGCTACGATTTCAATCTGTTCCCTGAACGTATCGGCAGGAGGGCAAACAGCTCCTTCAAAATGACCTATTTCACTTTCATAATGATTTCGCATATCCACGACCAGTACTTCAGGAGAACCGGCCAATTCGTGAAACTCTGCCGCAGTCAGATGAGTTCCCACATTGGTCACGTCAAAAGCATCATCGTCCAGGCCATCGGACACAATCTTGTGACGTACTTTTATGGTTAGTTTAAAAAACGATTTGCCATTATCTTCAACCGCATATTTTACAGGTATGCCCTCCAATCCCGGATACTGCTCAAGCCGTTCCAGAAATTCAGGTAAATGATGGTCCGGTACGCTCATTTGCGCATTAATCCCTTCCCTTGCAATATAGATCCGCCCAAAGCAATTCAATTCAGACCACTCCCGGAAAAGCCGGTCGCGGATCTCCTGCGGAGCCTCAAACCTGACATAACGGTAAAATGAAAGCGTTTTCCGTTTGAATGACTCCTCCATCAGCCTCTTTTTTAGGATTTCCCTGTTATCACGATTATACAAATGCATACCTGTCTTTTTTGTACAAAGATATATTTTTAAACAAAACAGACTTTTTAATCCTTTTGTCTGATAAAAAATGACAGAATTAACAGCAATGAGTCTGCACCAATCGAAAAAACAGAGATAAAAAGTACCGTTCTGCTGAACAGAATATTTCATCCATCGAACATAACTCACAAAAACGACTCCTGCCCCAAAACATATTCTACAACATACTTTAGTCTTTTAGTCTTTGAAATCCAAAAGTTTACAATTAAAGAGAATCCGATTCTTTTTTTTTCGTTAAGATTTTTTAAGGATTTTTTAACGCACCAATAAAATATGTACTATATTAGCATTGCAATTTTAAAATAAACGCTTTAGAATTAAATCTTTAATTGATACCTTTTCTCTTTAAACCAATATCTATTTTCTGATCTAACTAAGCTAAATTGTGAACAGATGGGTTATCATGACGATGGTAACCCTGTTTTTTTTATACGCGTTTTGGATTCCGGGTATTTTTTTTTTTATGACAAGCCGCAGCTTCCCCGGGTCAGTCAGAAAGTTGACCGGTTGTAATTTCCGGCATCGGATGAATCAAATCAAACATTTTTTACAAAAAAAGGTTATTAGTAGAGGCTAATAAAAAATCTTCCCACACCGGTGATGGGATCAGAAAAAGCAGCCCGCTCATTACGAAATGATAATTAATGACTTCGTGCCAAATTAAACAGATGAAACGAACAACGGGGATCATACGTAACAGGGAATCATGAAAGCGAATTCCTTATCATGATCAGTTGCAAATAAAAATATGGATGCAATTGATGAAAGTTACCTTACAAAGATTGATATAAATGAAGAAAATTTACAAGATTCTGATTGCAAACCGGGGAGAAATCGCGATTCGAATTATGCGAACCTGCCGCGAAATGAATATTCGCTCCGTTGCAGTTTTTTCAGATGCCGATCGAACCTCCATGCATGTCAGGTATGCCGATGAAGCGTATTACATTGGCCCTTCGCCTTCCAAAGAAAGCTACCTCAACGCCGGAAAAATCATTGAAGTCGCACTCAGGTCAAAAGCCGACGCCATTCATCCCGGCTATGGTTTTTTGTCTGAAAATGCCGGTTTTGCCAGGCTTTGTCAGGAGAATAACCTGATTTTTATTGGTCCCTCTCCCGACGTGATCGATCGGATGGGTGATAAAATTGAAGCCCGTAAAGCCATGATCGCCGCGGGGATACCGGTTGTTCCCGGGACCACAGAAGCGATCACTTCCGAAGAAGCGGCGCTCGGGACGATCCTTCAGATTGGGCTTCCGGTCATGATCAAAGCGTCCGCCGGTGGTGGAGGAAAAGGAATGAGACTGGTGCTGGAGGATACCGAAATACTGGCCTCGCTTAGGGCCGCCCGCTCTGAAGCGATGGCTGCCTTTGGCGACGATGCTGTTTATATTGAAAAATATGTGAGCTCTCCTCATCATATCGAATTTCAGGTACTGGGCGATCAGCATGGAAATGTCATCCACCTCTTTGAACGGGAATGTTCCATTCAGCGTCGTCATCAGAAAATGGTGGAAGAAACCCCTTCCCCGTTGTTGACCCCTGAATTGCGGGAGCAAATGGGTAATCATGCTGTTAAAGCCGCCAAAGCCGTTCAGTATTTTGGAGCCGGAACCATCGAATTTCTGGTTGACAACCAGCAGAATTATTACTTCCTTGAAATGAATACGAGGCTTCAGGTGGAACATCCGATCACCGAAAGGGTAACAGGCGTGGACCTGGTTAAACAGCAGATTTTAATTGCAGAAGGCGAGGAACTGACAATGAAGCAGAACGATCTCAGTCAACTGGGTCATGCCATCGAATGCCGCGTGAATGCTGAAGACCCCGACAATAATTTTAGTCCTAATCCCGGAAGGATCCACTCGATTACCGAGCCCCTTGGACTTGGAGTCCGCACGGACGGATATGTTTATGAGGGCTATGAGATCCCCATTTATTACGATTCAATGATATCCAAGCTGATCGTCTGGGCACAAAATCGGGAAGAAGCCATTCAACGAATGCGAAGAGCCCTCTATGAATATAAGATCACGGGAATAAAAACATCGCTCAAATTTCTGGAACGGATCATGGATTCGGCCGATTTTCAGGAGGGGAAATATGACACCAGCTTTATTGAGAAGAATAAAGCGTTTTTATTTCAAGAAAAGGAATGTGACAATGAAACCGAAGATATGGTTATTCTGGCCATTTACATCGACTACCTCAACCGGTTAAACAAAATCATCCCTTCGAAACAATTAAATCCGGCTGAGAACCGGTGGAAAAAATATACCTATCAGAAAAATTTTGATCGTTTGTAAATCAACAAAAAATGCCGATAGAAATCAAACTCAATGACAGGATCGCTCAGGTAAAGATCCTGAACCAAAATGAGAATCTTCTGGAAGTCATGATCGATGATAAAGTTTATCACGTCGATCTGATGCATAATGATGAAGGATCATTCTCTGTCCTGGTCAATAATCATTCGCACAACATGACACTGGTACCCTCCTCAAAACCCAAACAATACACGGCCTATACGCTATATAACACCTACGAGCCGGAGGTCATTGATGCCGCATCACGATATATCCGCAACCGCGGGAACGGAAGTATTGCCCAGGCAACAAACCGGATTACCGCCCCAATGCCAGGCAAAATCGTAAAAGTTTTAGTCGGGGCGGGACAAAAAGTAGAGAAAGGTCAAACGGCTGTGATTATGTCGGCCATGAAAATGGAAAGTGAATATAAAGCAGCTTCCGATGGAATTGTAAAGTCCGTAAACGTGGAAGCAGGCAACACAGTCGAAGCCAATCAGATACTTATTGAATTTGAATAAGGGTGACAGGGTGCACCCCTGCAACCTTGACACCTTAATAAAAATCAACCATGGATTTAAAGGCAAAATTTGAAAATTTTGAAAAGATCAACAAAGAAGCGGAATCAGGTGGTGGAACAGAACGTGTGGAAAAGCAGCATGCTTCCGGGAAAAAAACAGCAAGAGAGCGTATCCTTGAACTTCTTGACTACAATTCGTTCAATGAAATTGACAAACTGGTCACGCACCGGGCAACCGATTTTGGTATTGATAAAAATAAAATCCCGGGTGACGGAGTGGTAACCGGATACGGTACAATCAATGGCAGTCTGGTATATGTCTTTGCGCAGGATTTCACTGTTTTTGGAGGAACAATGAGCCGGGCCAATGCCGATAAGATCGTGAAAATCCAGGAAATGGCCATCAAGATGGGGAAACCGCTGATCGGTCTGAACGACTCAGGCGGAGCCCGCATCCAGGAAGGGGTGGAGAGTCTGGCCGGCTATGCAGACATTTTTTATAACAATGTTCTTTCGTCTGGAGTCATCCCTCAAATCAGCGTGATCCTCGGCCCTTGCGCGGGAGGTGCCGTTTATTCACCCGCGCTCACCGACTTCATTTTTATGGTCAGCGACACCAGTCATATGTTTGTGACCGGCCCCGATGTGATCCGCACCGTGACACATGAAGAAGTCAGCAAGGAAGATCTCGGAGGTGCCGTTACACACAGCACCAAAAGCGGCGTGGCGCATTTCACAGGCGACAATGAAGAACAAACCCTGATGATGGTCCGGGAACTGATCAGCTTTATCCCTTCCAACAACATGGCTGATCATATGATCAGGGAAACGACCGACCCCGCTGATCGTTCGGATGAGGCGATGGATGAGATCGTTCCTGCCGACCCGAATAGACCCTATGATATGAAAGAAATCATCTACCGGATTATCGACGATGAACACTTCATGGAAGTCCAGCCGCATTACGCTCAGAACATCGTCATCGGTTTTGCTCGTTTCGGAGGAAGAGCTGTAGGCATTGTGGCCAATCAACCGGCATTTCTGGCCGGAGTGCTCGACATTAATTCGTCTGCAAAAGCCGCCCGCTTTGTCCGCTTTTGCGATGCCTTTAACATTCCGCTTGTTACACTGGTCGACGTTCCCGGCTTTTTACCGGGCACTCAGCAGGAATTCGGGGGAATTATCAAACATGGCGCGAAATTACTTTATGCCTTTGCTGAAGCAACCGTTCCCAAGGTTACGCTTATTACAAGAAAAGCCTATGGCGGCGCCTACGATGTAATGTCCAGCAAGCACATTGGCGGAGACATCAACTATGCCTATCCCACCGCTGAAATTGCGGTAATGGGACCCGAAGGAGCCATCAATATCCTCTACCGCAATAAGTTCACCGAAGAAGAAAAAACCAAAGCGGTACAGGAATACCGTGAAAAGTTTGCAAACCCATACCGCGCTGCCTCATTGGGTTATATCGACGAGATTATTTTTCCCCATGAAACCCGACGGAAAATCATCAGCGCACTGGAAATGACCCACGACAAACGAAAATCAAATCTTCCGCGAAAACACGGGAATATACCTTTATAAAAATAAAACAGGTGCGGAATTCCTTCCGCACCTGTTTTATTTTTAAACGCATTTTTATTTTAAAACGAATTAAAGCAATTTTAAGAATGGTTTTATTAAATTCGGCTCGCGGATATAAGATCCGCTTTCTGTTTTTATTCAGCCTAAGCACTTTTATCGATCAACCACTAACACACTGATAGTAACACATATAATTAATTATCCACCGATGAAACCTCGAAAACTTCCGGCATTCAATTACAAGTTAGTTAAGTCTTGTTTTTTCATTGCAGTCATTTTAACGGGTATTTCCTGTTCCTCAAAAAAAAGGAATCCCCGGGTGGTTCTCAACCGGGAATACAAGAATGAGATACTGGAAGGCCGCGAAGCGATAAAAGTGCACTTCCTCAGCTCCTCAGTTCCCGGCATGTCTGTGTCCGTATCGATCAAGGGTGAAACGGTATGGTCAGAAGGTTTGGGATATGCCAGTAAAGAGCTGCAAGCCCTTGCCAAACCGGAAACGAAATACCGCATTGGCGGTACTTCCCGGATGTTTACAACTTTCCTGATAGCTAAACTTCAACAGGATGGAAAGCTGAATGTTAATCACTCATTTTATCAGTATATTCCTGATTTCCCCAGGAAACAATGGGATTTTACGCCTTATCAGCTTGGCGTCCACTCAGCCGGTTTTCCTGAGACAAGTACAGATGATCTGCTTAAGCAAAGTAAAAACTACAATACCCTGAAAGATTATGTAAAGAGCTTTTCAAATGATTCGCTTCTTTATAAACCCGATACCTATTTTATGGTTTCCGACCACGGGCCAAGCCTCCTGGGCGTAATGGCAGAAGAAGTCTGTCAGAAAAAATTCGCCTCCCTGATGAAAGAAATGATCCTGGATACACTGGGTCTGGATGAAACGATCATCGATTACCCGCTCTATCTGATCGAAAACCGCTCTCAGGCTTATTACCAGAATTATATTGCTCAAATGATGAATGCACCTGCGATAGACCTGAGCTTCTGTGCTCCTGCCCAGGGATTCCTTTCAACAGCCGACGACCTGAATAAGGCCGGTCAGCTTGTCCTGGATTCCGTATTCTTTGATCAGGAATCCCGCAACCTGTTCTTTACCCGCCATAAACTGGGTGATTATGAAACGAATATCGGGTTTGGCTGGTGGATTTTCAAAGATGATCAGGACCGGGAGATGTATGCTCAGATTGGTTCAACCATGGGAGGCAGTTCAATGCTCCTGATTTATCCGGATTATAAACTGGTTGTTAGTTTATGTTCCAATCTTTCAGATGCCCAGGGCAGATTACCCGCAGAGCAAATTGCTAAGATATTCCTTAAAAAAATTGATCCCCGTGCCAGTGATGTAAAAAAAGAATGAAAAAGGCGAAGATCACTTCGCCTTTTTCATTCTTTTGAAAAGTTCACCAGGCAAATAACGGCAGATCCTTCATCAGGGCATTCACCTTTCTCCGCACCGAAGAAATCACGTCTGCATTTTCAGGATCACGCAACACCTCATCAATCAGGTCAACGATGACTTTCATCTGGTCTTCCTTTAAGCCACGGGTGGTGATTGCAGGCGTACCCACTCTCAAGCCAGAGGTTGTAAATGGTGAACGGCTGTCAAAGGGGACCATATTCTTGTTAATGGTAATATCAGCAGCAACAAGTGCATTTTCGGCAGCCTTACCCGTCAGTTCAGGAAATTTCGTGCGCAGGTCGATCAGCATACTGTGATTATCTGTTCCCCCTGAAATAACTTTGTAGCCTTTATCGACAAAAGCCTGAGCCATTACAGCCGCATTCTTTTTTACCTGGGCCTGATAGGTTTTGTATGATGGGTCGAGCGCTTCGCCAAAGGCCACCGCTTTGGAAGCAATAACATGTTCCAGCGGCCCGCCCTGCTGTCCAGGGAAGATCGATGAATCGATCACCGCCGACATCATCCTGGTTTCACCTTTAGGTGTTTTATAACCGCATGGGTTTTCAAAATCTTTACCAATCAGGATAATCCCGCCGCGTGGTCCGCGAAGCGTCTTATGTGTGGTAGAAGTAACAATATGCGCAAATTTTACAGGATTGTCAAGCAGACCGGCTGCAATCAAACCAGCAGGATGAGCCATATCAATCATTAAAATGGCGCCAACCGAGTCAGCAATCTGACGCATCCGCTTATAATCCCATTCACGGGAATAGGCTGATGCTCCGCCGATAATCAATTTCGGACGATGCTTTTTTGCCAGCGCTTCCATTTCATCGTAATCGACTGTTCCGGTTTCTTCTTTCACATGATAGGCAACGGGCTGGTATAAAATACCCGATGAATTTACAGGAGAACCATGCGATAAATGGCCGCCGTGTGACAAATCAAGCCCGAGAAACTGATCACCGGGACTTAAAATCACGCTCAGTACCGCAGCATTGGCCTGCGCTCCCGAATGCGGCTGGACATTGGCATATTCAGCATCAAAAAGTTTCTTTAACCGGTCTATTGCCAATTGTTCGGTCATATCGACATATTGACATCCACCATAATACCTTCTTCCGGGATAACCTTCAGCATATTTATTTGTCATCACCGATCCCATGGCTTCCATCACCTGGTCACTGACAAAATTCTCGGAAGCGATCAGTTCAATACCATTGATCTGCCGCTGACGTTCCTTTTCAATAATATCAAATACCTGTTGATCTCGTTTCATTCGCGTATTTTTTATTTAAGCTAAACTAATGAGGATACCTTAGAAAGCGCAAAGGTAAGATTTTTGTCTCTGCATGAAAAAAATAGAAATCAACAATATCCTGTTTTTTTCAACTGAATGAAATTCAGCGAAGATCATGCCCGTATTTTTTCCGGTATGCCAACGGTGTAAGGCCGGTAATCCGCTTAAACTGACGGTTAAAATAAGAAATACTGTTGAACCCGCTTTGGGCGGCAATGCCTCCAAAAACCTCATGACTCCCGGCTATTAGCCTTCCCGCATATTCCACCCGGATCTCATTTAAAAAGGAGGAAAATGTCTTCCCCGTACGCTGCCTGAAATACCGGCAAAATGCGTTGGGTGTCAGATGAGCCACCGATGAAATCTGCATCAGGCTGACGTCCGACCTGAAATTTGCGGATAAAAAGGAAAAGATCATATTGATCCGTTCGTGCTCCGGATCACCTGAAGGTGTATCACAGCGAACCGGCGACAATGTGCTGATATGACGGGATCCTGCAAAAAGGTTCAGCAATGACAGCAGATTCCGGAAACGGTTAAATGAGTCCGTATCCCTGATCATCCGGATTGTTTTGGCAGCCTTCCTGCCATCATTCCCTGTGATTTTTGTTCCCATCGACGCCAAATCCAGTAACCGCTTAATATGCGCCATCTCCGGTATTTCAAAAAATTGCGGGCCAAATGTTTCATCCTTGAAATAGATCGATATACTCGAAGATTTTAATTGATTCTCAGGACGGTAATACAACTCATCCGATCTGAATACATGCGGAACGTTCTTGCCGATTAAATATAAATCACCGGATCGGAAGCGGGATACATGATTCCCGATAAAGCATGTTCCGTTACCCCGCTCAATCAGTGTAACCTGGTGCTCAGGATGATAATGAACCGAATCATAAAAATACGGAAGCTCATCAACCTGCACACGAAATGAATTACCGCTTGTTTTTGGAATGACAAACCGAACTGCCCTCATAATTATATTGACCTGCTGTTCCCATATAAAGATAACAGATGGTAAAATTGTTCAATCTTCGGATAATATCGGAAAAATAAAGGATCTAATAGTCTGATATTTTTGTGTAAAAATAAATGTATGAAACGAGCCATGAACGCCGCAGTTTACGCCCAAGGTAATGTTTATTGGCGAATTGGAGCGAAGCGGAAATCCCCGCAGGGAATTCCATACGTCGACGTTCACTAAAAAGTGATGAAGTTTAGTACGAGAATTATACACAGTTAATTTGAAATGATAAACATATGAAACGAGCCATTAAAGCATTAGCTTTCACCCAAGTGAATGATTATTTCGGCGAGTTCCATACCGTTGGCAAGCGTCTCAAAGTG
>Ga0074195_1002167_pt1 | contig 23132 bp, 23 predicted proteins | sample EPASupsiteHSE623_FD_64525 | JGI IMG/M metagenome (GOLD analysis project Ga0074195, IMG submission 64525) | Bioremediated contaminated groundwater from EPA Superfund site, New Mexico - Sample HSE6-23 | ecosystem: Environmental > Aquatic > Deep subsurface > Groundwater > Contaminated ...
GTTTTCCCCCTGGGGGGGTAAAAAATCAAAAAAAAATGGCTATTTAATGGTTTTTTTTAACTTTGTTTTTTTTTTTTTTTTTTTTTATTTTAAAAAAAGACCCCCCTAGGGGGTAACGTACTCGGGAGCAAAAAAAAGCCACCCCAGTGTGTTGTAATATTTTCCCCACAACTTTCTTTCTGTCGGTGTCCTTTTGGGGTGCAGGGGTACGAAATGGTCCCGATCACTTGGACTGTCGGGATTTGGTTTGCATGAAAGTGTGCGCGTGTGTTTGGCTCGGATCGGTGGGCGCGGGGTCTATGAAAGCCTGGGTCTGCGCTTTGCTCGCGGGGCGCTGTGCGTGGTTCGGGGTGCGGGGCGTGTCTTTGGTCGTTTGGTAGCTGTTGAACGCGTGGCGGGCATTGTAGAGGGTCGCACGCGAGGCGCGGGCGATACTTTGAACGCAAAAAGCCACCTGCTAGTAGGGTGGCTTAGTGGCGCTCGCGTGTTTGCGCGGGGATAGCTAAGGGTTAGTTGTGGTCGTTTCGGCACTCGTGGCTCGGGGTATCACATATTCCGCACCACTGTGAGGGGCGGTATGGTTGTGGCTTGAAACAGTAGATACACTGTCCGGCTTCGTGCTTGTGGTCGCATCCTGAGAGGGTTTTGAGGATGCTCATGGCGTTGCGCTTGATGGTGATATCGTCGCTCGTTAGAAGTTGGCCGAGCGTGAGCCGTGTGCGGTCGTAGGACATGGCTAGCCTTTTATCCAATTATTAATAATGGTGAAGGCTGCTTGTTTGACCTGTTGTTCATACCACATAGCGCAAGCGTCAGCGATATCAACTTGAGCACTTCGGACAATCATTGCAATTTCATCTTGGTTCCATGTGTTCAAGTAGTCGAGCCGGCTTGATGTGTATAAACTTGCACTGTCGTTTGTTGCTTCTTCGATGCAATCCGTTATGCGTTCTTCGTTCTCGCGTTCGTCTTTGTTCTCGCGCTGCTGTTCTGCTTCGTTGGCGTATACTTCACTTATGATGTCGCATGCGGTATTGAATATTTGATAATCAATATCGCGTACTTCGTAGTGTTCGAGATAGATTTTTTTCAGTTCTTCCGGCGCTTCGTCTGTAAAGTGAGTGTAAAGCGTTTCGTCTATTCTTCTTGAGATTGTCATAGCCTTTGCGAGGCTTTGAACTTTTTGTGCTTTTGTCATATTTAGTTTTCAATGAGCGCGCGCATCACTAGCAAAAGCGTGCGCGGGGTCTGCCTGATTGCGTACCCCATGACGCGCACCGCATAGCGATGCGCGCGAGGGATAGACTAGGCGCGGATTGTTTCGAGTTCTTCGGCAATCATGCCACCATCCATTGTCCGCATTTCTCTGCGTGCTTCCATGTCTTGATAGACAATTGAAAGCGCAATTTTTTCTGCTTCTGCTGGTGTGAGTTCTTCACCTGACGCGCTGAACGTGTCGCTTTCGTAGTTCAGAATCTCATCGACGAGCCAATTGAATTGCTTATAGAGCGCGTTGTACATGTCGTTCACTGTGATACCGTGATATTCTTTTTTCATTTTATTTTCGGTTAGTTTCTAGTCCATAAACACCACGGGCCTTGTGATATATCAAGATGTCTTGTGCTTCATTACTGAACGGATGCAGGAACCATTGCCGGCCGTTGTGCATGAGTTTATAGAGCAAGCCACGATGTCGGATTGTTTCGTTTTTCTGCATCCACTCGCGCAAGTCTTTTGTGGTGATTTTCATTTTATTTCACGATTGCGTTGATGCTGATATTGTGCGCGTTGCACTGGTCGGCTTGCCACTGCGTTAGATAAAACGCGCTTCCAAATTCTTCTGCTTGCTTGGCCCACTGATTGCACTCCACAATCTCTGCACGGTCGAGGGCTTTTGATGTACCCATGACGATGGTGATGATTGCGATGGTGATGACTATTGTTTTAATCATGTTGCTCGCTTGTTACCTTGATATGTTACTATCTTATATTATCTTGCAATATCTTGCAAGCCCAAAAGGGGATAAACGCGGGGAATGTGTGGATAACTCGGGGCGCGCTTGGGGCGCGTGGTTGAGCGCGCGCAATCAAAGGCGCGCGGGAATAGTGGCGCGTATACGCGCCTCCTTGTGTATGTATTCATGCAATAAAAAAAGCACCACCCCCGTGTTGCTTGATGCTCTGTCTTTATTCTTGCCCACCCCCCGCGCCGTCGTATCTCTTGCGAAGCAATCAATTAGTTTTTTTCTTCTCGTTTTTCCTTTCGTGTTTGGGGTTTGGGGTAGCCATACCACTTAATGAATCAGAATTGAGTTCATAAGAGTTAGCTCTTTCATAAAAATATATTTTCAAAGTCCAACTATTGAAATTTTATCATTTTCCTATTGAAAATTTTATCATTTTCCTATTGAAAATTTTATCATTTTCCTATTGAAATTTCAATAGTTTTCAACAGTGGATAAGTAAAATTTCAATAGCCATTTCAACCTTTTGTGGTATAATTTTCGGTACATGAGTACCGCAGGAAAAATTCTACCCAGCAATCGCCTCATACAATCGAAGTATTACGCTCACATCATGCGTGAGTACAACGATCGCCATGCCCGCGATGGTAGCGTTAATGCCAAAAAATTCTATGAGGAGATCATCGCGCCTGTCATGCCAGAATATAAAATGGGAGCTTGGTATAACTTTCTCGCGCGATTCAAAACTGCTGCTGGCCTTGTGATCCAACAAGCAAAAATTATCGAAGCACACGACGCCAACCCCGGTATTTCTGCCAAAGTAGAAGAAAACAAACTCTCAACCGCACTCCTCTCCAACGAAGCCGCCACCCAACTCGGAATAAAAACTGCGCTCAACATCGGTGCAAAATCTCTCCAAGATCTCATGGAAAATTTACATCTCATCCCGCCGAAGGATCGAGTCGATATTCTTTTCAAAGCCATGAAAGCACAAGACTCGCGCATCCACGCGATCGGAAAAATCCGCGAAGATAATCGCGAAGAAGAAAAATTTAATCGCGCCTTTGACGGTGCTAATTATTAAATGGCACGACTCCCCGGCACAAAATATAAAAAGAGAATCGCGAGTACCGATCCAAAAGATTTGGAAAAGGAACTCACGAAAGATCAGCGCGAGTTTTTAGAAAAATCGCGCACCGGGAAAACAGATCCCGTCTACTTCGCTGAAACCTTGTTGGACTTACGGCTGCACGATTGCCAGAAGGTGTGGCTATGGATGACGACCCGGACGCAATACGATAAGGCTTTCGAACTTGGTTTGACGCTCAACGACGCGACCCGCACGCTCTGGAGAAGTCGAGAGGAATTCGATTCCATCTTGGCGGCCAACCCGGACTTTCTTAAAAATATCCTTGTGCCATCGAACCGATGGGGGAAGACACTGGTAACGTCGGTGAAGCACCTTTGGTACAACTATTATAAGATCGGGACGCGCGGATCTCCGGATCAGCGTGCGAAGGTGCGCTGTGGGACGCTGAACATCTCTCCGCACAGTAACCAGTGTGATGCCGGCTACCAGTACATACTCGATATTCTGTTTTCGAAATTCGTCTACACGAAACTGGAACACAATGTTCACGCGACAAACTGCGCTGGCTACGATCCTTCCTTGTCGGGCGTTGGGTGTACGAATGTAGCGGAGCATATGCAGCCCATCTCGCGCACGAATAAATGTTTGATTGAATTTTTCTACATCTCATCGAACGAAGGGAAGCGCACCATACACTTTAAGAATGGTACGTTTTATAAAGCGGTGCCGACTGGAGAAGACCAAGCATCTTCGCTTGCCGGTTCTCCGTACCTTTATATTTCGTATGACGAATGCGCGCAGAGTTTGCACTTGAAGGCAGAGTTGCCGGCAAAGATTATGTCGCGTTTGATCGACTTCGGTGGGCCGCTTGATCTCGTGTCGACACCGGAAGTGGACAAGCCGTCGCACCAGTATTTTTTCCACGTTTCGAAATTAGGGTTGAAGCATGAAGACGGCTGGTTCACCCTTGTCGGAAAACTGCCGGATAATATTTTCCTCGGTGAGCGTGAGGTGCGGCAGATCACCGGCGCGATCAAGTCGACGGACCCGGCCAAGTATCGGCAAGTGGTGTTCGGGGAGTTCATCACGACAGGAAAGAAGATGTTTGATGCGCTCACGATCGAACGACTGTGGGATGAAGAAAACGCACAGTTGCCGCTTCTCGATCACAAGTATCTGCTCGTGGCCGACTGGGGGTTTGCCGACACGGGAGATCCGACCGTGTTTTATGTCCTCGATTACACCGAGCTTTTGAACACGCGCATCCTGCCGCACTTACGGAAGGCGCGGGTAGTGTACCGGGAATCGATACGCGGCGGGTCCCCGATCGGAGTTTTGACGCATACTAAAATCTTGCAGCGCGAATGGAACGGCGCGAAGTTTATTCACGACAGTTCTTCGATGGGTGGGGTGATCATCAAGAAGATCCTGACGGAGATGAATATGACGGACATCTTCGACTTCTCGGCGTCCGGCGACAAGATGGATATGCTCTTTTGTTTGTTGGTTGTGATGTCGGCAAACCGACAAGTGGAGCTGGACCCGGAGGGGAAGGTGATCGATCGGAACCCGGAGTTCGGGCGTTTGCGCTCATACTATATACCGGAGCTTGAGGAGCAGTTGGGGAACTATCAGTACAACCCGGAGAAGGGGGTGTCCGATAAACGGCTTGAGCAGGACGATGTGATGGCCCTCGGCATGGGGATCTGGTACTTGGAGCGGAAGTTGCTCAAATCGAACATCAAGGCCATGAGTTTCAACCCGCTCGCGCCGAAGGTGGAGGATATGTTCCCCAAAGAGCAGGCAAAAATCTTGAATATACACAGCACGACTATTCCTGAAAAGAGGATCTTCTAGTACACTATTGACAAACCCATGCCTCTAACAAAAGGAAATTTCAACGAGAAGGAACGACGAGATTTTGAATTCGATTTTCAGAAAGAATTTACCGGCGCGAAAGACGACACCAAGCATGACTTGGTGCTTCGCGTAAACGGTGTTAGTGCAAAAGCAGGATCGAGCGGCAAACAGTTTGCCGGCTACACGGTTCTTGAACGATTCTATCGGGGAGATCAGTGGACGCAGGATGAACCACCGGGTGCGTCGCAGCGAACCGACAACTACTGTGCGGTGATCGTGGATAACATCTCGTCGCTTGTTTTTGATGACGCACCGGAGATCAACTGTCCGACGGATGATCCGACTGACGATCTCTTGGAGATCAAAGCGGAGATCAAGGAACGATTGATCCAGAAAGTTTGGGAGGATAACAACTTCGAGGTTGAGTTTGATGCATGGGCTAAGAGCGGATCACTCTACGGTGATGCGTTTATGAAAGGTCCGTGGATCGAGAAGGTGGACGAGAACGGCAACCCGATCTCACCCGACCAGAAAGGATCATGGAAGATCCGCTTTCAGCACGTTGAGAATCCCGGAGCGATCCGCATCATCTACGCTGACGCTTCGTACACACGAAAGCTCGGCTTTATTGATTCGTCGCGCATTTCGTTTTCGAAGGCGATGATGCTCTACGGAAAGATCGCACGCGAGAAAGGCATCACGCTCTCGGCTTCCATCTTGTCGGTGAACGAAGCTCGGCTTGATCCTGACACTACGATCCCTATGGTGGATGTGGACGAATACTGGACCGATTCGAAGATGGGAATTTTCGTAAACGATAAACTCCTCGACTACTATTTTCACAACTGGGGATTCGTTCCGCTCGAACATGTGAAGAACAACTACGTTCCGAATCATCCGTATGGAAAGTCGGACATTGAAGACGTACTCGATCCGCAGCTCATGCACAACCGTGTGAACAACGATCTTGCAAACCTCTTGAAGTGGGTGTCGTCGATTAACTTCTGGGGAAAGAACCTCGAAGGAATGTCAGCGCTTGTTGCCGGTCTCTCGAAGATTTACTCCTTGCCGGAAGATGGCGAGCTTCACTCGTTTGAAAAAGGATCGGATCCTTACATTACGAATACGTTTGCGCAGCAGCGACGTTCCGCGATGATCGAAATTTCTGGTGTGTCGGAAGCGCTCCTCTCGTCATCGCAGATTTCGAACGCATCCGGTCGCGCACTCGCGCTCGCATTCCAAGGGACGATCAGAAAGTTGAACCCACGCATTAAGCGATATCGTTCATCGCTCCAGTCGATGAACCGAAACATTTTGAAACTCTACGAGTTGTACTACCCCGAGACAAAAGAGGTGATCAATGGGGACTATCGCAACAAGGTATTCTTGCCAGCAACGCTTCTCCGAAATGTGGTTGATACGATCAACAAGTTCCAGAGCGGAATCATCAGTCAGGAAACGGCAATGCGTGAGGCTGGTGTGCAGCAGCCTAAGCTCGAAAAGAAACTGATGAAGAAGGATCTTTCGGATCCGGTTCTCGGTCCGCAGGTTGCACGTCAGCCGTCGCTTTTGCCACGATTAAGTGAGGGTGAGAATCAGGGCGATAATCCGAATCCGGCTCCGGGCAACGCTCCGGGCGCATCGCAGGGTGGTGCGGTCGCAGCGAATAACCAGCAGGCAGGCGGGGCAGCTCCCGTTCCAACTGAATAAAATATATGGCATTCGAACGAACCAGCGATAATAAAATAAAGGGAGACTCACTCGATGCATTCGTGTCGTCTTCACTGCAACAGCTTTCACGTCAGGTGGCTACCCGCAACGCGGAAGACGAACTCCGTTTTTCGAGTGCCGTTTTGGAACAGAATCTTACGCTTGAAGATCAGCTCTCATATAGAAAGGATCAGTTGAAGCGTGTGTCGGATGATCCGGATGAGCGCAAGCGCGTTCGGCTTGAGATCGCGCACCTCAAGGATCGCATCGAGCAGAAAAAGTTTTCTGATGAGTTCACCGATAAACTCATCGGTCAGGCTGCCGGCATCACGTCGGTGGATTCTGTTCTCTCGTGGTTGAACGATCAGAAACTCACGACGACTGATCAGAATCTTTTACAGACGATCGACAAAGCTATTTTGGATAAGAACGTCGAGAAATTTAATCTCACGAAAGCGCTTATCGAGAACCAGACACGTTTCGCGCTTAATGATAAAAGCGACAAGGTGATCGGGGACGCGATCACGCGCATCACGACCGAGCGCAACAAAGCACTTCTCTCGGACAATAAAGAACTCGCGTCGAACTACGATCTGCAACTCCAAGCGCTCACGAAGGCACAGCAGGAAAATACGATCAATAAGGATATGAAGGATCTTGCGGTCGCAACCGTTACCGGCTACTCGAACGCGGTCGGACTTCTCGATTCATACAACGCGAAGATCGCAACGGCAGACACGACCGCACCGATCAAGGTGGGAGATATCACCTACGCGAACGCGCAGGAATTCTGGAAGTATACGCGCGATTCGTATCTCGCGAACTCATCATCATCAGGATTCTTCTCACGCATCAACGACGAACAGACCACAGCCGTGAAGGTGAAGGCGTCAAACAACACGCTCTCCGCAAACGACATCACGGCTTCGACGAAGGTGTACAACAGTCTCTATGGTAGGCCCGAGCTTGCTGGCTTTACGGCAAAGATCGATTCAGCAAAACAAGATACTATCCAGACGGCGGCGAATTCACTTGGCGAGAAGATCGCAAACAACTACACGAATACGCTTGATCTCAATAAGGCGGTGGCAGATCTCAATGTTCTCAAGGCGCAGGGCGTGAACGTGGATGCTCCGTTCCAGAAAGTGTTGAACTCGGCATCGGCGCTCAAAGCACAGAATGTTTCCGACATCGTGGGAGCTGCACAGAATCTCTTGGCGTCGAATCCCGGTATGAGCGTTGGGGATGCGGTAACGCAAGCGGTCGCGAAGGGCGCGGGCGTGGTCCTTTCACCAAACCAGCTTCTCGGAACCGAATCACCGACGATCGCGAAGGATGTGATCGCGGGTGGAGAGAAGGGTACGATTACACCGGACACCCGAACGAATATCACTCCAGCAAACCAGACACCGGACACCCAGCCAACACAAGCACTCCCGGGTGGAACTCCTCCTCCGGCTCCAGTTACGACACCTACTCCCGCTTCGACCACCCCGGGCGCGGCACCGAGCGGTGGGTCATACACTATCAAGTCGGGTGATACCTTGTCGGCAATTGCAGCAGCGCACGGCACGACCGTTGCGGCACTCGCGGCAGCAAACAACATCTCGAATCCTGACAGGATCCAGTCCGGCACTAGCTTGAAGATTCCAACGACGGCACAGCCACAAGCTCCGGCTGTTACTCCGACACCGACGGGGGTAGTTACCCCTGCACCGGCTCCGGCTACGAAGGTGGCTCCGGCCCCCGCTCCTGCGGCTCCAGTCGCAGCTCCGGCCGCGACCCAGCCTAAGCCGGCGTATAATGGATCATCGATCGTCGATTACTTGAGTACGCAAGGTCAGGACACTTCGTTCACAAGTCGGTCGAAACTTGCGAAGGAGAAGGGTATCGTGAACTACACGGGAACGGCGCAGCAAAATACCCAGTTACTCAAAACATTAAGAGGATTCTAAAACTATGCCATCCTTCGATTTTTCAGGAATAAGCAAAAAGTCATCTAGTCAGGATTACGGCTTTTTGGTCGATTCGCTTGAGATCATGGAGAACCGTCTTGCTTCTGATGGCAAGCTCTCTCCCGGTGATCAGAAGTTGCTTAAACAAAAGGCACAGCAGATTTATGCTAACCCGGGTCTTTCGAATGCACAGCGATCAAACATCGAAGTAAAAATTTCACGGTACGACAGGGACGCTGCGACGACGAACCTCAAAGACACGAGTGATCTCAATCGGATCAATCGAGATATTCAGAATGAAACGAAAAATGTTGTTTCTGCTGTTGGTAACGATCCGATCTCGGTACTCACTGGAAAGCAGGCGCTTCTTGAAATGAAGCTGTTTCGCTTGAAGGAGATTGCCGCGAATGAGGAGCGTGCAGGCGATGATTCGTCGGCAACACAGCTCGAACTTTCAAAGACTCAAAACGAATGGCTCGACACGAATGCGGCGCTTGAATTCACGAAGACGTATCAGCCGGGAAGCGCACCTTCCACAGACTTTGTTCTCGACATCGAAACGAACTCGAAGGGTGAGATTCGTGATGTACAGGTATCAAGGTCGGGGGATTCTAAGCCGGGTTACTTAGCAACGTCGGGTGTTCTCAGTGGATTCTCGATTCGCGGAAAAGTAAATTCAAAGATTTCATCGCAGGAAGGAAAAAATGTTTTCAAACTCGGAAACCAGACATTCTCTGCTTCTTCTCTTTTACGACCGGGCGCGGATGGTACGTTCAAAGCAGATACGCTTGTTGCAGACAGTCAGCAGTCAGCACTTGGATCACGCGGCCTCACGCGCGGATCGAGTGAGTTTCTGGATCTCAACCCGTCGGATCTACGCATTCAGCGTTCATCGAATCCGGGTGAATACATCCAAACGAAGGACAGCATCTATAAAGATCTCGGTAACGGCAAGTACGAACGATATGTTGGTGCAACAAAGGAACAGCTCGGTATCGATGATTCAGACATTCTCTCGAACCTTCCCGACATGATTCTAAAAACCGTGAGGGACAATACAGTGAAAACGACCGATACGACACCTGCCTACACTCCTCCCGAGGGCGTTATGTATGGACCACCGAAACCATCATCATTGCCGGCAGCACCCGAGGCTGCGGCTCCGGGTCCCGCAGCAGTTGAAGCGACTGGACGATCGCGAACTCCATCTCCGACGGTCCGTTCTCCGAAGTCTGCCCCCGGAATTGCGGAAGGGCTATATCAGGGCGCAAAGAGTTTCTTGGGAGGATTATTTGGGAACACTCAATAAAAAGACATGCCTCTCCTTTCTCCGGAATTCTATCAAAAGCTGGGAGATGAACACACGAACCGGATGAAACAAAGTTCGGTTCCTCCCACGCCTCCAACACCTGCTCCGGGTGGTGGAGTTCCTGCACCTGCTCCCACTCAATCGGGCGCAACCGCAGTGCAAGAACCGGAAAAGCCGTTTCGTTTTGGAAAGGACATTAGTGAAGAAGAACAGATTAAGAAGTTCGGTGGTGTCGTAGGCTCCACAGAGTATTACGATAATCTGCAAAAGCGTCAGGGTTCAGCGCTTGCGGGACGTGTTGGAGGTCCGGTTGCTGCCGGCGCTGCACTTGGATCAGTTGTTCCCGGTGTTGGAACACTTGCGGGAGCAGGCTTGGGCGCGCTCGTTGCCGGATCAATGCCTGACCAAGAAGTGTGGGATCGAATGGGAACGGGCGAGAAGGTGGCAACAACCGGTTTTTTAGCTGTTTCTGCTCCGATTAAGTTGGTACTTGGTTTGCCGGCGGCTATCGGAAAAGCAATTCCTAACCTGATCGGATTTGCGGCACGTCCTATCCTCGAAGGCCAGAACCCACTTAGCAAAGAGGGTGTTGAAAATCTTGCGAAAAGCGAACAGCAGAAACCGTATCGTGCGGCGGGTGTTGAACTCGATCCGCTTTATACGAATATCAAGAAGTCAGCCGAAGATGCCAAGGCTCTTGGGTATAACGATTCTGTTGCTTCTGCCTACGGATATTTTCAGGGTGGTGTTGAGATTTTGAATAATGCATTGATTGGCCACATGTTTGCGAAGGGTATGCAGTCCTTTGTGAAAGTTCCCGGAAAACTTGCTCCCGGAGAAACAATTGTGAATAAGGGTCCGATTCAGGAAGCAATCAAAAGCACCGAGACAAAACTTGCCGTTGAATCTGGGAAGGCAATCAAGGACGGTTCACCTTCGATCTATCAGTCTGTGCCGAACGATTTTGCAAAAGAGGTTTCACAAAGCACAGGCAAGTCGGGCAAAGTTTTCTATAAAATCACACCTGCCGGAGAAGGTACAGTTGAAGTCGCGCTTGTGCAGGCGCGTGGCGGTCCAGTTGAATATCTGAAAAACAAATTCGGTGCTGCCGAATCTGATGCTGTTGCCGGGAAGTTTGGAAAAGAAACAAAGATCGAGGCACACATTGTGAAGATTGGGGAGGCGGCTGAAAAGCCGGCAGTTACTCGACTTGAACCGATTACCGAACCATTCAAAGGATCCGAAAATCGTCCGATCACGCGCATGCAGGTTGATAACCTTTCGAATATCGGAAATTATAACGGCATTGATCCGGCCATCAAAGACAGTGTAGTGCGCACGATCACGGGGAAATCAGTTGTCGGTGAACTCACGAATGCTGAATATGTGAAGGTAGCGAAGGTTCTTACCTCCATGAATAAGCTCGGTGAATACGCTCCGGGAGGTGAGGCGAGTTTGTATACGAAGTATGCAGGTCAATCGATTTCTCCACCTCGAAGTTGGATGGAGGCCGTACAGCGAAAAACAGGTATACCGATTTATGATAGTTGGTTGGATATTGAGAACGGTTCACGCTTTGCAAAAGTATCTCAAGAAGCACTGCAAACAGAAGCTCGTACTATTTTTGGCAAGCTCGCTGACAACTCGAATGCATCGATTGAAATGCGACGCTTGGTTGATGCGCACATGCATGGGGACACGGCTGCAATTACTCAAAACACGACACTTGCTCCGGCAATGAAAGCCGAGCTTTTGAAGATTGTTGGCGATGTCCAGAAATTCTACGAGACACATGGTGTGGATCTTAATGTTCCGAAAGATATTTACCGTACAAACGAAGCAGGATTTTATGCACCGGATGTTGCAGATATTGGTGGTATTTCACAGCGCTATAAGGGTGAAGCATTCCCCGGGGGTAAAGAGTTTTTTGCGAAGCAGAAAAAAGAGGGTGGTGCATTTGTGCGTATCGATGATCCACTCAAACTCATGGATATTTATGCACGACAGGGTGCGCAGGCAAAGTTCTTAGATGATGCTCTTGGGCGAGCAAAGGAGCTTCACGACACACAACTTAAACCGGGAGGCTTTTTAAGTGGTGAGTTTGGGGGTGCTTTCAAATCTGCTGTTCAGGAAAAACTTGGATATGAGGGTGGATTTACTCGTGTCTTGGATGATGTTTCGGCTCGTATGCGGAACTTGCCGGGAATGGAAAAGTTGCCACCTGATCTTGGAAGAAAGTTGAATCAGGGGGTCTTCTCATATATGTATGTGAACGCGCTCAACAGTCCTGCAACGTGGCTTCGAAACGAAATCACGAATAACACGATTCTTTACGCTCGACTTGGACCGGAGTTTTGGGGCAAAGCAAAAATGAAGGCGCTCACTCCCGAGGGTATGGCAGAGGTTCGATCAAAAGGATTTCTCACGGATTCAAACAATCCTTACGGTGCCGATATCGGTACGGCCGAAGGTGCAATAAAGACAGTTACCGAAAAGGTACTCGCTCCGCAGGGTATGGCAGATAGCTTGGGTCGTGCGACGGCATACTTCCAGTCGAAGATGATCTTCGAAGATGCTCTCTCGAAATACAATTCTGGGAAGCTCACATGGGAGCAGGCACAGGCAAAAATGAATCTTGATGCAATGTCTCCGATCGAGGCACAGCGTGTTCGTCAGAATCTTGTTTCCGGAAACACGGAAGCCGCATTTCAGGAATATGCCCGTTCCATAATTGATGAAACGAACTTTCCGTACCGTCGGGGATCTTCTGCGCGTGTTACCTACGGCACCGGAGGCAAGGTTGCTACCTTCCTTTATAAGTGGAACATCGAGTTCGGGCATACGATGGGCCGTTGGCTTCGCACTGGACAAGTTTCAAATATTGTGCGATACTATACAGCGTCAGCCGCGATGGTTAAATCGTTCCAGTCGCAGGGTCTTGATTTCAGCAAGTCCGTTTTTGCTGGTCCAGTGAGCGCGAAATACCCTCCGATCGTTCAGATGGGTATCGATTTTCTCGGTACGCTTCAAGCGCAGACTGGAGATAACGCACAGGCGATCGACGATTCGCATGAAGCGCTCGCGAAGTCGCTTAAAACTTTTCTCTACCCGGGTGGTGTCGATGCCAAGAACCTTCAAGATTTTTGGCGAGCATATAATGCCGGTCCGGATAAGGATGGTTTGTACCAGCCTCTAAATCCTAACGGCTCTACTGCCGGGAACCCGGTTCCGTTCCATGACATCTGGGCGCGATTGTTTGGTCTTCCAACGCAATCGAAAGTTGATTTCGGGGAAACCAAGCGCGAGGCGAATAACTATATGTACGAACGCTCGAAGGCTATTCAGAAAGTTGCCGAGCTTCGGAACTCTGGAAAAGATGAGGAGGCTGATGAGATCGTTCTTGAGTGGGAATCGCGCGGTGAGAATATCGAACCGGGCAAGCAGTCATATGACCGCTTCGATGTTCCGGAAGGCGAGCGCATCTTCAAGCGCTTGGGTCCGACCGGCAAAGAATTATTCGGTGAAGAACTACTACGATGAAATATATAAAGATGGGACTTTTTCTGGTGATAATGGCGATACTTTTTTATCCGTATTGGTCGGCTTTTTTGTCGATCGGTCATTGTTGTGGAATTGAATAAAAAGATGAAAACACTCATTCAAAGTGAACTGGCACCGCTTCGTTTTACGCCTCGATCAGAGCCACAGAAAATAAAGGCGCAGTCAGCAAAGATCGCGTGGATCGAATCGCTTGCCGATAAGCCGGGAGCCTCGTTTGATATTGTGATTAAGGACGGCCTCGGCCGTGTGCGCATGGAGAAAAAGAACTGCACGACCGAGACAGAAAAATACGGAGAGATGATCAACTTTCCAACCCTTGTCGGCGAAGACCTTGAAATTTCGGTGGAGAATTTGAAGGGTGCCGATCATCTCGATCTCTTTTTGAACTAAATTATCCACAACAAGATTGTGCAAGGTGTTGCAACTGCTGATATACTGTTGGCATGTTAGAAAATCCAGCCACCCCCGCTCCGGCGGCCGCCCCTGGTAACGACGCGAATGTGATAACCACACCTTCGGCACCAGTTACCCCGGCGTCAGAAGGAAAAGTTACCATCGATTTGAAGGAGTATCGCGACCTTCAAAGAGCCAAGGCGCGTACGTTGTCGTTTGAACGCAGAGCCGAGATCTCGAAAGGGAAGCAAGCTCCCGGTCAACCGGCGAATGGTTCGGGAATTGATGATGCAGAAATTGCAGAACAAATCCGAGCGGCAGAAGCCGGCCGAACCGCAGCAGAGCGAAAGGCGATGCAATTAGAGGTGCGCGGAAAAGTTCGAGATCTTCTCGACAAGGAGGAGTTTAAAGTCCTTCCAAAGTCCACGCGCGATCTGATTCTCGAAAAACCTCACATGTTGAGTGAAGCTGATAATGCGGAAGAAGCATTATTGGACATCGAGGATTTTGTCCGATTGAAGATAACTGAAATCGGATCCTCTCAACCGGGCGGTACGGGTCAGGGTGGCGTAGGCAGTCGGCCTGCAAATCCCCCTGCTCACGAAACCCCTCCTGTCGGTGGTGGCGATCCTGCTCCTACGAAACCGGACGGCTTGGAAGATACTTCAAAGCTCAAAGGTTCCGAAAAGACCCGAGCCATTCTTCGAAATCAATTGAAGACCGCTAAGGGAGTCAAGTAATTTAAATTCAAACTAAATGGCTCTTGCAGACCCAACACAAGGCGCATCGTTTGACCAGTCAGCCGTATATAAGCTGGACTTGTCAGAGGTGTTGTCTTCGATTCTCCTCGACGATACCGATCTTCTTTCGGTACTCGGTATCTCTGCCGAGGCAGCAACCCAGACCAAACACTCATGGGTTGAAGATGCTCTCAACGCAACGACTGCCCTTCAATCAGGTGGTTCGTCCGCACAGATGGCGCTCGGAACGACGACCGGAACGGTTATCCGCTTCTCGTCTTCGCATATCGGCCGCATGACGGCAGGTACTCTCTTGAAAAATCAGCTTTCAGGAAAGACCGAGGTTATTCAGGTTACGGCTGTTTCCGGCACTTCCGCTACGGTAACTCGTGGTTATGGTGCAACGTCGGCGCAGGTTCATGCTGCTGCTGCAACGTGGGAAATAATCGCTAACCCTCGACCGCAGGGTATGGCTGGTCCCGCAGATATTTCGACTACTCGCGCGTTGAAGCACAACTTCACGCAGATCTTCTCACGCGGTGTTAAGATCACGGGTACGGCGAATGCGATTGACCACGCTGGTGTGAACAAAGAAGACGCATATCAGATCGATCTTCGTCTTCGTGAACTCAAGCGCGAGCTTGATCGCACCCTCATCATGGGTGTCCGCGCTCCGAACGATGTGAACGGTTCCACTTACGGAACGATGGGTGGTCTTATTGACTTCATCGGCTTCATCGAAGCTGGTAACGTCAACGGTACAGCAGAAACTCTTACGCCTTCCGTTTTGAACGCGATGGCTAAGCAGGTGTTCGATGACGGTGGAATGCCAACACACGTTGTTGTTGGTGGTGTCCAGAAGCAGAAGATCTCGACCTTCGATCAGGAATTTCGTCGATCAACGCTCGATTCACGTCGCGCGGGTTACACAGTTGAGGAGTTTGTAACCGACCTCGGTTGGAATCTCCAGATTGTGCTTGATCGTTGGGTTCCGAACGATGTTGCGCTTGTGATCGATTCTTCTCGCGTTAAGGTTGTTCCTCTCACGGGTCGCTCATTCTTCCTTGAGAAGTTGGCGAAGACCGGAGACTCGAACGACTGGCAGATCATCGGTGAATACACCGCAGAAGTCCGCAACGCTGGTGCTGCTCATGCTTATCACTTCAACTTGAAGCCCTAGTCAGGTTTTAAGTTTCTAGTGGGATAGCTCGGCTATACTTAGAAACTAACGATAAACTCATGGCTTCTTCACGAGGTAATGCAGTCTCCGCATACATCCCGGCGTTCTCAAAAGGCGCTTTGGTGTACGGTGCCAACATCCAGTCGGGTGTTGTTACATCGGCTCACATTGCTACGGGTACTGTAGTTGCAGGGGATATTGGTGCTGGTTCTGTAACATCAGCGAAGATTGGAACTGACGCTGTTACGGAGGTAAAAATCCTTGCTGGCGCTGTTACGTCAGCGAAGATCGGAACAGGTGCGGTTACGAGCGTTAAGCTCGGTGCTGCATCAGTGATCTCCGCAAAGATCGGAACGGGTGCTGTGCTTGCTGCGAATCTCGGAGCAGGTTCAGTTATCTCCGCTAAGATCGGAGCTGCGGCGGTAACGTCTGCTGCTCTCGGTACTGGCGCCGTTGTTGCTGCGAAGATTGGTGCTGGTGCCGTTACATCTGCAAAGATTGGTACGGCAGCAGTTACGAATGCCAAGATGAAGGCGGCGTTCCTTTCAGGAACGATCTCCGGACTTACGGCGTTCACTCCGATCGCAGTTGCTCACGGACTTGGAGTTGCTCCAAAGTTTGTGATCGCATCTATTCGACCGACTGCTGGTGAGGCTTCTGCGAAGCACACTATCAACGTGTCGAATGCATCAGGCGCAACGTCTACAAACATTTACCTTGTCAGCTCAAAATCTGGCAACGTAAACTATGTAGCTTACGTCCAGATCTAGTCGTCTGCACTTTGAGGGGATGTCTAAACGTCCCCTCGATAGTGCTGATGAATATAAAAGATGAAAAAATTAAAAATCCTTCTAGGAAATAATACACTTTCTTTGCTTGCCGGTTCAGAAACGTGGACACTCACACTGGCGCTGGAACTTCACAGGATGGGGCATCATGTAGCCTGCTTCGCGCCGGATCTTGGTCTTATCGCTAATGAGCTTGAAAAAGCCGGCGTCCATTGTTACTCCGATCTCACGACCTCCAAGATTAAGCCGTTCTCTCCGTATTTCGAACCGTCGGTTGATCATGATTACGACGTGATCATCGCGAATCACAATCACATTGTCGATTATCTTCGCAGTCAATATCCCAAGAAGCCGATCATCTCGACGATCCACGGCATTATTCACCTGATGGATGGGAAGGGTGGACAAGTGAAAGCTCCCGAGCATCCGGCACTCGAATCCGGCGTGAATCAGTTTGTTGCGGTTTCCGAGGAGGTCCGGGATATGCTTCAAAAGGACTATCATATCGAGGCCACGATCATCCGAAACTTTTTCGACATAAAGAAATTCAATGCAAAGCGACCTATCTCTTTGCCGGCTCCGAAGCAGTTTTTCGTGAACACAAACTATGCTGGGAAGGGTGATGCCGAGATCGAGGTGATCCGAGAAGTAGCAAAACACTACGGCGCGAAGCTAACGGCTGTCGGAGAAAACTTCTCGCAGGCGCTTGATGTTACTCGTGCGATCGAAGACGCCGATGTTGTTGTCGGCATGGGCCGCTCTGTGCTTGAAGGCGTTGCGGCTGGTCGGCTCGGGATCGTACATGGCAGATGGGGGACAGGCGGTGTCATCACGGAAGATACAGTCGAATCACTCCGTTCTTGGAACTTCTCTGGCCGTGATTCTGGTGGAACTCTTGCCACTGCGACATGGCTTATCAACCAGATCGATCTTCACTACAAGCAAGATACGATCGACTGGGGGAAGCGATACATGGCCCAGAATCATAACGTGGCTCTTGCTGCGGATGCATATCTCTCGATTGCTCGCGAGCTTACTGGCCAAACAATTGTGCCATCTGTTCCACATGAAACCGGATGGAACCCGGGCATGAAGAAAATAAAATTCGCACATGATTGATTCTGTCCCAAAAATTAGAGGTTTAATGAAGGTGCGGAACGAAGCCGCGATTCTTAAAGACACGCTCGATAATTGGGCCGCATTCTGTACGGAGGGTATCTATATATATGACGACTGTTCGAGCGACAACACGGTTTCTATCGCGCGAGCGCACCCGGCGGTCCGTGATGTGATCGAGGGTTCCTACTGGGATCCTGACCGTGAGAGGGCCGAGTGGTTCAACCGTCAGACGGTCCTTTCGCGAGCGCAACAGTTTTCCGGACCCGACGACTGGTTCGTCTATTTCGATGCCGACGAACATATCTATAATTTTGAAAAATACGAGCTTCTCCATGATCCCTCCAAAAAAGCCATTGCGTGCCGGCTATACGACTTTTACATCACGCCGGAAGATGCCACGAAGCCGTACAAAGAGCGAGAATGGGTCGGACCAGAATACCGCACAATCGTCTTTTTCTTTCGGAACTCACCCGCTCTCCGCTACCACCTCCCGGACCAGCGCATTGTAACCTTGCCGGATGATGTGGGTCAGATCCCGATTCACGGAGACATCAAGCACTACGGCAAAGGATTTTCAGTAGAGCATTGGGAGCAGACGTGCGACTACTACATAAAGTTTTGGCCTAAATATTCGGATAAGTGGCGTAAGCGAAAAGGCAAAGCGATCCATGAGGAATACGAATCTGACTTCGGAAACAAGCTGATTCGCTGGCATGATCGAGATCGTGGGTTTACTCTTGAAGACAAACCTTATGGAAAAAACTAGCTATCAGGATTTCTTGAATATAATATGGCCGAAATGCAGTCAATGCGATGAACCTGCAAAGCTAGGTTTTTTTAAGTCAAATCTAGCAAAATTACTCGCTTTCTTTTCTTGGAAAATAGGAGTGGATGAACATCAATTGCGGACGATAATTGTGAAGGGACGTCTTGAAAATCGTCGAAAAAGCCATTTATGAAAATCGAACTATCCCCAGTCAAAATAGTCCCCGGCGCAATGACCGTTTGGAACGAACACGCTCCGGGCGTTGATGTTGTAATGGACCTCAAAAAGCTCACGTTCGCTCCCGGTTCAGTTGATGAGATTTATTCGTTTCATGTTTTAGACCACCTATTCCCGAATGAAGTCAGTGAAGCACTTGCTAACTGGAAATCAGTTCTCAAGAAAGGAAGCAATGTATTTATTGTCGTCGACGATTTTGAATACGTTGCCCGTGCCTTCATCGGAGGCGATATTGATATTGGAGTGTTTAATGACATTCACTCACACCCCATGAACTTCCGAAGGGAAAGTCTTATCGATCATCTCGCGCAGGCCGGGTTCTTACTCGACAATATGCGAATCTGGAATACGGACGTGCCAAGCCTTTTCCAAAAGAAGCATTACGAATTAGTGATGGCAGCTCAAAAACATGACTAAGAAAAAGAAAATTCTTTATATTCAGCGTGATGACGGAGGCTGTGGCTTCTTTCGCTGTCGGCAACCGGCAGATCACATTAAGCGCATGGGGCTTGCTGATACGGAGGTTGTGATGCTCAATCCGACCAAAGAGCAGTTGGTGAACGCTGACCTTGTGATTATGCAGGAGATGGGTTCGGTGAACGCATCGAATATGCGCAAGTTTATGATCGATAACAAGATTCCGTACATGACGGAGTTCGATGACTTCGTTCAGCATGTCTCTCCGAAGAATCATGGCGGGTATGGTGCATGGAATCCTGCCACGCTTTTCACTCACCGTGCGATGGAGGCCACGAGGGAGGCGATCGGCGTTACGGTTTCGACGAATCAGCTTGCCCGTGAATACTTCCCCTACAATCCTACGATCTATGTGATTCCGAACTATCTCGATAAAGAGAAGTGGAGCAACCCGGTTGTTAAGCGAAACGACGGCAAGATCCGTATCGGGTGGTGTGGAGGTAACGCACATGCCGACGATCTCAAGATGGTTGCCGGCGCGGTCGACAAACTGGTCAAGGAATCCGGCGGTAAGATCATCTTCGAAACGATGGGTATGACCCGTCAGGAACTTGCCGGGGTTTTTCCCATGAAGATCCACAACGATTCATGCCCTTCGTGCGGGTATGAAGGTGAACTTCACCACTTCCCGGGAGAATCGCTTGATGACTATCCTCTCGTTTTGGCAGCCCGTGGCTGGGATATTGCGATCGCTCCGGTGATCAATAACTCGTTCAATAACTGCAAGTCCGACCTCAAGATCAAGGAGTATTCGGCTGTCGGCGTTCCGATTGTTGCCTCTCCGGTGGTTCCTTATAAGGAGGCTGCGGCTGATGGCGCCTCTGTTGTCTTCGCTGATTCATTTGACGAATGGTATAATGCGTTGCGGGATTTGGTCGATAATCCGGAGAAGCGGGACGTGATCTCTCGACAGAACAAAGAGTGGATTGAGAAATATTGGATTCAGGACAATGCTCAACACATCTTTGAAGCGTATAATCAGGTTATTGCCCGTGCGGAATCGACGCTGGGGATAAAAGAGGATCGCCTTAAAAAAATAGGTTTGCTATAATAAATCCATGAGTATACTCGAACTTGTGCCAGTATCAGGAACAGTAGGTGTCGCAGTTCGCGGAACTGCACGTCAGTCTGTTCTCAAAAGCATTACGCTTACACCATCGGGTGCGAACGCAACGGTTAAAGTCCGTGAAGGTATTACGTCAGCCGGTACAGTTGTATTTTTTGGTCGCGCACCTAGCGCACAGGGCTCAAAGCAATTTGAGCTTGATGAAAGTGGTGTTCGCTTTGATCACGGTCTTCATGTAACCGTTATCGGAACGAATGCACAGGCATACGTTGAGCTGAATTAAAGATGAGGAGTTCTAAAAAGATGAGAAATGCTATCGGTTATCATACCTTCATATAAAGATCCTCTCCTTCAAAAAACGATCGATTCTCTTTTAGAAAACGCCGAGGGCGAGATTGAGATCGTAGTCGTACTTGATGGGTATTGGCCGGCTGAATACAACTGGGCTGATAAGCGTATTAAAATAATTCATCTCGGGAAAAATGCCGGCATGCGAGGTGCCATCAATGCTGGTGTCGCTGTTGCTCGAGGTGAATACATCATGCGAACCGACGAACACTGCATGTTCGATAAGGGCTTTGATGTGAAGCTCACCAAGCGGTTCCGCGATAACTGGATCGTGTACCCCAAGCGATTCTTTCTCGATCCTGTGAACTGGACGGTGATGGACAAAGTACCGAACATTTATAATAAGCTCGTGATTGACGGATCACGCCACAAGTTTTCAGGCGTGGACTGGAAGGAGCGCGAGAAGGGACGCGAACACAAAGAGATCGATGAATCTATGGCCATGCAGGGTTCCTGTTGGATTATGAAGCGAAGCTGGTGGGATAAGGTCATCGTAGCGCTTCAATCCGAAGGGTACGGCACCCATTACGGCGATTCACATGAGATGGTTTTCAAAACATGGAAGGCGGGCGGCAAGCTCATGGTAAATAAAACAACGTGGCACGCACACAAGCATCGTGATTTTCCACGCACACATAATTATGGTGAGAAGGAGGCGCGACCGGGGTGGGATTATTCGATCTCGATCTGGGGCGACTATTACGAAAAGGAAATTCGACCACGATGGAACATATAGTTGGCGAAGTCTATATAAAAAAGTTCGATCGCAAGCTGGGTCAGTTCAATAAGCCCGGTTCTTTGCCGGAGTATTTCAGACCGATGATCGGTTCTAAAAAGATCGTTACCATTGCCGAACTCGGTGCCGGTCCGATCAATACGATCGGTGATTCATGGCCTGATACGGAAGTGCTTTTGTACCCTTCCGATATTCTCCAGAAGGAGTATCAAGAACTGTGGGAGAAAAGCGGAGCCACCCCGGTCATCCCGGTGGCGTATCAGAACTTTGAAAAGCTCGATTACCCTGACGGCATGTTCGACATCGTGCATTGTGTGAACGCTCTTGATCACACACCAAACGCAGTCAAGGCGCTGGCCGAAATGTGGCGTGTGTGTAAGCCGGGTGGCTGGATCTATTTGCGCCATGCTCCGGATCAGCGACGGCGCTTCGGCGGCCATCACTATTGGGATATGTCGCTCGAAGGAGGCAAGGCCATACTTCGAAGCCCGAAGCTCAATTTTTATCTCCACAACTTCCAGAGCCATTTGGAAGACGATTTAATCGTATCGATATGTCAAAAGACTTAACCGTCATCTATATCACCGCCTCCGAGATCAAGGAATCGTTTGCCGAGAAGCAACGGGAGATTTTGACCAAGGCAATTGGGGATTCCCCACTTGTAAGTATTTCCCGGAAACCTACAAAATTCGGGTTTAATTTGATAGATTCCCGGCCGAAATGCCTCTCGAATATCTACTACCAGATGATGTTGGCAGCCAAGATCGCCGATACCCCCTACGTCGCCGTAGCCGAGGATGACACCCTGTACTCCAAGGAGCATTTCATTTTACGGCCGCCGGACATGGACACGTTCGTCTATAACCAAAATCGCTTCGCGCTGTTCACATGGGGAGAGCCGATCTATTCGTGGCGCAATCGAAAGAGTAATGCGTCCCTCATTGCTCCCCGCGAGCTTCTGGTCGAGGCGCTTGAGGAGCGCTTTGCCAAGTGGCCGAACGGCACGCCGGAGCATATCACCGGAGAGGTGGGCCGGGGTATGGTGGAGCGCAACTTGAAGATCACGGTTCGGAAGTCGGTTGAGATGTTTTCGGAGGTTTCCATTATTCAGTTCAATCACGCCAACGCCTCCGAAGACCGGCAGGTGAATAAGCGGAAGCGGCTTGGACAGATCAAAGCATACGATCTCTATCACTGGGGTCATGCAAAAGAATTACGAAAACTCTATGAAGGACATTAAAAAGAAAATCTTAGCGGCACGAGAGAAGAAGAATAAAGGCTTGCTCCATGCGAGCTTGGAGATGGAGACATCGACACACTTGCCGATGCTCATCAAAGCAGTACAGAATTCCACCGGTCCAGTTCTTGAAATAGGGTCAGGTCTTTTTAGTACACCGTTCCTGCACTGGTTGTGTCAGCCGAAAAGCAGATCGCTCATCACGATTGAGCATTACGAACACTATATGGAGTTTGCACGCAAGTTTGAAACACTGTGGCACCAAGTCGCACTCCTCTCTCCTTTTGCCGGTGGAATGAAACCAGAGATTCGTTATGGTGTTGTGTTCATCGACCACTCTCCGAAGAAGCCACGCACGCGCGGGGACGATGCCGTTTTGTTCAAAGATCATGCGGACTACATCGTGCTTCACGATGCCGGACCGACGCCGAATCCGAAATACGGCTATGAGCCGATTTATAAAGAGTTCAAGTTCGTAAAGCACTGGACTGATGTGTACCCACACACGACGGTGCTTTCTAATTCACACGACCCAAACCTATGGATCTAAGCATTCTCATTCCAGCTCGCAACGAAATGTTCCTCGCTCGCACGAT
>Ga0074195_1002169_pt1 | contig 23104 bp, 20 predicted proteins | sample EPASupsiteHSE623_FD_64525 | JGI IMG/M metagenome (GOLD analysis project Ga0074195, IMG submission 64525) | Bioremediated contaminated groundwater from EPA Superfund site, New Mexico - Sample HSE6-23 | ecosystem: Environmental > Aquatic > Deep subsurface > Groundwater > Contaminated ...
CTCGCCCCCCCGGGGGTCCCGGTCGGGGGGCGGGGGCGCGGGGGGGAGCAGGTACGGGCTCTTCTCATGTATCAGCCGGTTTGCCGGCCGGTCGTCGTCGGTCATGGGGCCTCCTCGTCGACCCGAGATGGGGTGCGCTGGTATATGAGGCTAGCTCACGCGGCCGGTGACGAGCCGGGGGTCGTTCCGTGCCAGCTCCAGCGCGACGAGCGCGCTCTGCTCCTTGTCCTTGATCTCGAGCATGATGTCGAGATCGAGGCCCCGGCTCTCGGACAGGAAGCCGGCGAAGGCCGCCCGGTCGATCGTCTCCGCGTGGGCACCTGGCCGCCTGCCGGGTGCCTGCGTCGAGTAGTCCGCCATCGGGACCCCGTCGGCGGCCCCCCACGTCTCTGCGACCCGATTGAGCACCTCCCCCGGTTGACGGCCCGTGCCGTATACCTCGTGGTGGAACCGGTCGAAGAGGACGGGGACCCCGACCTCGGCGCCGATCCGGAGGCAGTCGTCGATCGAGTACCGCCCGTCGTCGTTCTCGATCACCAGCCGGCGCCGGACGGGGTGGGCCAGCCGGCCGTAGACGTCGATGAAGCGGCGGATGCTCGCCTCCCGGTCGCCGTAGACTCCGCCGACGTGGATCTGCACCTTCGCGTCGTACCCGAGCCCGAGCAGGTCGAGGACCTCGACATGGTAGCCGAGCTCGGCGATCGTCCGCTCCAGGATCGTCGGGTCCTTGGCGTTCAGGAGGTTGAACTGGTCGGGGTGCATCGAGATGCGCATTCCTCCTCCACGGATCGACCGTCCGATGGTGGCGAAGCGGTCGGCGAAGACCTCCTGCCAGGGGGCCGCGCAGACCGGGTGCGAGGCGAAGGGGACGAGGTCCGAGCTGATCCGGAAGAAGAGGAGGCCGTGCTCGAGGTTCCAGGCGAGGACCCGTTCGAGGCAGGCGAGGTTCTCTCCCACGGTCGCGAGGAGGCGTTCGTCCGAGTACGAGGCGAGCCGGAAGGTCCGGTTGGTCGTGCAGCCGATGGTGCGGTTGATGCACGGGTACCCGATCCGCATGCCGAAGACAGAGGCTCCGGCATGTATAAATCTGCAGGGTTATCCGATCGCGCACCCCTGTACTCCCGTGGACGAGCAGACCCATCTAGCCGACGATGCCGGCCCGATCCAGGCCTTTCGAGCCTCGCTCGCCGGCGAGGGAACGAGCGATCGGACGATCGCCCTCTTTCGCGAGCTGATCCGGGGCCACTACCGGGCGTTCGGCCGATCGATGCCCTGGCGCGAGACCACGGATCCGTACCGCGTCCTCGTCTCCGAGGTCATGCTCCAGCAGACCCAGGTCGAGCGGGTACGGCCGAAGTACACGGCCTTCGTCGAGGCATTCCCGAACTTCGAGAGCCTGGCGACGGCTCCGGTCGCCGAGGTCCTTCGGGCCTGGCAGGGGCTCGGGTACAACCGGAGAGCGCTCGCCCTGCGCGAGGCCGCCGGCCGCGTCGTCGCCGAGTTCGGCGGCCTCCTCCCGAGCGACCCGGCCGTGCTCGCGAGCCTGCCCGGGATCGGGCCGGCCACGGCCGCCGCGATCGCGGTCTACGCCTTCGGCCGCCCGGAGGTCTACGTCGAGACGAACATCCGCCGTGTCTTTCTCCACTGCTTCTTCTCCTGCCGGACGGGCGTGAAGGATGCGGAGCTCCGCCCCCTCGTCGAGCGGGCCCTCGATCGGGAGCATCCCCGTGAGTGGTACTGGGCGCTGATGGACTACGGCACCTGGCTCGCGAAGACCACCCCGAACCCGAACCGGCGCTCGGCCCACCACGCGGTCCAGGCACGGTTCGAAGGCTCCCGGCGTCAGCTCCGGGGCCGGATCCTCGCCGCCCTTCTCGAGGCCGGCCCGCTCACGATCGGGGCGATCGCGGCCGTCACCGGGGGCGGGCCGGACCGTCTCGCTCCCGTGCTGGAGCAGCTCCGCGATGAGGGATTCGTCGCCGAGGACGGGCCCGTATACCGCATTCGCGACACTCCTGCCACCGAACAATTGAAGTAGATTCACCCAGTATCTATGGTGTGGACAAGAAACGGGTCAAGGACTACATGACCTACGACGTCGTCACGGTGGACGTGAAGGGGACGGTCCGGGATGTCTTTGAACGGATCAAGACCACCCACCACGACGGCTTTCCGGTCGTCGACCGGGGCAGCGAGGTCGTCGGCTACATCGCCGCTCGCGACCTCCTCTTTGCCCATCCGTCCACGCCGGTCCCCGAGGTGATGTCGAGCCACCTGATCGTCGCCGACCCCGAGATGAGCATCACCGACGCGGCCCGGGTGATCTTCCGGTCGGGCATCCAGAAGCTCCCGGTCGTCGACGAGAAGAACCGGCTCGTCGGGATCATCTCGAACTCCGATGTGATCCGCTCCCAGATCGAGCACGTCTCGCCCGAGAAGGTCTTCAACTTCATCACGACCCTGAAGAAGCTGTACGGGATCGAGCCGACCCTCCGGCGGGGCTCGGTCTCGATCAGCAGCCTCCTGCCGACCCAGTCCAAGATCTACGAGGACGAGCTCGAGGGACGGATTTACGAGATCCGGAAGGGGCTTGCCGAGCCCCTGATCGTCGTCAGCCGCCCCGGCCGGAACATCCTCGTGGACGGCCATCACCGGGCCATCGCGGCAAAGCGGCTCGGGATCGAGAACCTGGACGCCTACATCATCGAGGTCGACGACGACGTGGAGCTGGGCATGGAGCGGACGGCGCGGTCCATGCATCTCGCCTCGCTCGACGACATCCAGGTGCTCGACTACGCCCGCCACCCGCTCGTGGCCCTGACCCATCGGCTGGTAAAAAGAGTATAGGCTCTTCTCTTCGTTCAGGAGCCTTCGCAGCGGCAGTCGAACTGTTCGTTCAGAATGTGCTCTTTGACGATCGTTCCCTCGGGGACGATCACCTCGGGCCAGAGGCGGGTCTTGGAGTGGATCACGACCCCCCGCTGGAGCATCGAGCGCGGGCCGATCACGGTGTCGTTCTCGATCGAGCAGCCCTCGCGGATCACGGTGTCGTTGTCGATGATCGAGCCCGAGACCGTGCTGTTGGGTCCGACCACGATCCGGTTGTAGAGGGACGAGCTGAAGATCTTGGTGTTCGCCTTGATCGAACAGTTCTCGCCGATCGAGGTATATGGGCCGATCAGCGCGTTCTCCTCGATGATGGTGCCCGAACCGATCGCGACCGGGCCGATGATCTTCGCGTTGTTGCCGAGAGAGATCGAGTCTCCGAGCTGGACCGGTCCGAGGATCTGCGCCCCCTTCATCGAGAGGTTGCCGCTGATGTTCGTGACGTCCATGCGCTGGAGCATCCAGCGTTCGGCCATCCGGAGTGACGACGGACTGCCGACGTCGGTCCAGTTCCCGCGGGCGAGCCATCCCTTCAGGCGTTCTCCGCTGTTCATCAGGGCCGGGAAGAGGTCCTTCGCGAAGTCGTACCGGGTATTCGGCGGGATATGGTCGAAGATTGCGGGGTCGCAGACGTACATCCCGGTGGAGGCGAGGTTGCTGAAGATCTCTCCCGGCGCCGGTTTCTCCTTGAAGCGGAGGATATCGTAGTTCGCATCGAGCTCGGCGATGCCGTACTCGGAGGGATCGTCGATGGAGATCAGCCCGATCGAGACGATCCCATCGTGACGCCGGTGCTCGCGATAGAACTCGAGGACGTTCAGGTCCGTCACGTGGTCGCCGCCCACGACCAGGAAGGGCGAGCCGTCCAGGTGGGCCTGGGCGTGCTTGACCGACCCGGCCGTGCCCATCTTGGTCTCCTCGTGGACGTAGGTGATATCCACTCCGAAGAGCGACCCGTCTCCGAGCGCCTGCTCGATGACCGATCCGAGGTATCCGAGCGTGATCACGATCTCGTTGAACCCCATCGTGGAGAGGTGGGCCACGAGATGCTCGATCGACGGGCGGTTCACGATCGGTATGCAGGGTTTTGGGCGCTCAAAGGTCAGTGGCCGGAGGCGCGTGCCCTCGCCTCCGCACATGATGCAGACCTTCATGCAGACGGATAAGGTCTTCATCAGGTTTAAGGGTGCTGAAAATTCAGGCGCGGCGGCGCGATCGCGCCTGTGATAAAAAGGAGCGACGGGCCAGGGGAGTTCGCGGAGGGCTGAGGGAAGGTTTATAAGATCTCAGTCGCCTCTAGGTGGTGCAGATCGACGGGGAAAAGAAAAAATCTCTCCATTCTGCCCTTCCAACGGTTCATGGTCGGCTGGCGACCGTCAATAACCGTAAATTTTGGGTATGTCTGCCTTTTAGACCGAATGTTTGGAGAACACAAAAAACAAACTTTATCTATATTGGTGATATATAGTAAAAAGAGATAAAGGTATTGATAGGTCGGGAGATGCAGAGCCCTCAGAGTCTTGTTGATCCACTGGAAAAGGCCATAGCGGTACGCGATATCGCGAGTATCGACGAGCTGGTGCGGGGCCTGTCGACGATCCAGAAGCGCAAGGACCGGGCGGTTCAGATACAGCAGGCGAACCGGCTGTTGATCGAGGCCGCCCTCGACCAGGACGAGCCCGCCTACCTGAGCTCTCTCCAGGAACTCGCAAAGGAGGAGGTCGAGAGCCTCGCCGTTCGGCTGACGGGACACTACCTGACGCACCAGGACGAACGCTGGATCGACGCAATCCTCGCGGTGACGGCGCAGCTCGACCGGAAGAGCAGCCAGTCGCGCATCCTGTCTCAGGTATCCAAGACGCTGGTCGGCACGGGGGTGAGAGACCGGCGGCAGGTACTGATCGAGCGCGGAATGGGTATCCTCTCTCAGATCAGCTTCCGCAAGTACCGGTCCTCCCTGCTGATCGAGCTCGTGCCCGCGCTGATCACGTGGGGCGTCACGACACACGATATCCGGTACCACCGGCGCGCGCTCGAACTGGTCCCGGAGATCGGCGATGTCTCGGAGCGGGCGGACCTGCACTGCGATATCGTGACCGCGATGGTCACGATCGGGATTGCCGAGCGGAACCTCTCGATCGTGTACGAGGCGATCCGGTCCGCGAGCTCGATCCTGCAGAAACTCCGACGCATCAACTGCACGCTCGCGATCATCGATATGACCTGGCGGTCCCCGATCGCCCGGACCATCTCCGAGATCAAGACCTTCATGGACGCGTTCTCCGACCTGCCCGAGGCCCGGCAGGTCGAGATCTTCGAATGCCTCGTACACGAGCTCCTCGAACGGATCAAGGACCGGTCCCAGCTCTATTCGACACTTCTCTCCCTCGAGCACGATATGCCCGGTTCCCGGCGCCATCTGGTGATCCGGCTGCTGAAGAAGGCCGAGACGACCGGCGAACACTGGTACATCAAGAAGGCGCTCGAGTTCAACGGCCGGATCGATGACCCGGCTCAGATCCCGCTCAAGGAGATCATCCACTCGGGTATCCTGTTCGCGGAGAAGACCCGGAACCCCGACTTTCTCATCGCGGTGCTGCCGCTCGTCGACCAGCTCTACGAGGAGCCGGCGGCCACGCATACCTATCTGCAGTTCACGAACACCCTCCTCCGGGTCGGGGAGTTCTACGACGCGATCGAGACCCACTCCCGGGTCGACATGCATGACTCCGCCCACCGCCACCAGGCCGACGAGGCGACCGTGCGTCTGCTCAAGGAGGCGATCCTCCGCGACGAGATCGACCTTGTCAACGCCCGCGTCCTCTCTCTGCTCGAGCCGGAGCAGGCCGAGACCTCGATCTACCGCGCCGTGTACGAGCTCTGCAAGGAGCACCCGTTCAGCGATACGGTCGAGCATATCGGCGCCATCCGGTCCCTGGCCCGGCTTCATCCGCGCTCCGACCAGCTCCTGCTCGACTCGATCACGATCCTGATCGAGCACGGTTTCCTCGTCGAGGGCGACCCGGGCGTGCTGATCGACCTCGCGGAGGGGATTGCCGAGCCTCCGATACGGGAAGGGGCGATCGCGTACATCATCCGGAACCTGACGGCGATCGGTGTCGAGAAGAAGAGCCGGGACTTCCTGCAGCGCGCGATCGGCATCGCCTCGAACATCGAGGGGCAGCATATCCGCTCCGAGGCGCTCTTTGCCGTGATCGAGGCCGCATCCCTCCTTGCAGTCAAGCAGTCCGATCTCGACCTCCTCCGGCGGATGCGGTCGTGGTCGACCTCGCTCCTCGAGAAGGAGTACGCGACCGGGGCGATCGGCAAGATCGTGCAGGGCATGATCCGGTACGCCCTGACGGAGAAGGCCCCGTACGCACTCGACGAGGCCGACAGTCTCCTCGAGTCGATCGACGACCCGGCCCTGCGGCAGCAGCTGACCGAGCGGGTGATCGAGGCGTACGTTCGTGTCGGGTGTCTGCGCCTCGAGGAGTCGGGCGTCACCTATCAGACCCCCGACTTCGTCGACGAGGCACGACCGTTCCAGCAGGCGCTCGCGCTCCTCCGGGAGCACACGAGCCCGAGCCAGGTGTCCCTCAAGATCGCGGGGGCGATCGACATCGTGCTCCAGTATGCCGAGCGGTCGAGCACGGTCGCCTTCTTCGTGCCCCTCACGCTCTTCACCCTCGAGATCGAGGACCCGCTGGAGCGAGACGCGATGATTGCACGGATCGCCGGGGGGCTCAGGGAGATCGTGGAACTGCTCGACTCGACCGATCCCTACGAGGTCCTCGCGTACCTCCTGATGCGGATCGACCAGGCCGAGACCTCGACCCTGATCATGGACCTCGCATGCCAGCTGAATGCGCAGATCCGGGACCCCTACACGCGTCTCTCGGGCATGTCGACGCTCGCCGATCTCTTCATGCGGCAGGAGCGCCGGGAGCGCGCCGACAGGCTGATCGACGGGATCCTCAACGGGCTCGAGGCCCTCCCCCACCGGTATCAGCGCATCCTCATACTCGCGGATATCGCGACCCTGCTCGTCGGTGTGGACAGGGACCGCGCCTACGCCTGCCTCGAACAGGCCATGGCCCTCCTCGAAGGGGTCGAACCGGAACGCGCCTCGTTTGTACGGGTGCAACTCGTCCTCTCGATCGTGAGCCTCCATGCCGTGAACCGGAGTCCCGAGAACGTCCGGCGGGCCATGGCGATCGTCGAGGGGATCGAGAACCCCGAGGACTATATCGAGGCCCTGATCGCCGTCTCGAACATGGTCCGCGACGACCCCGGGTCGTGCCGCGATATCCTGCGCCTCGTCTCACGCTCGATCGAGGCGATCCCGAGCCCGTACGAACGCGGGACCGCGCTCCTGAACGTGATACCGATCGCCGAGGTCTGCGGCGAACACTCGTACGTGGACGCCTTCCTCGGCGAGGTGGAGCGATCGATGAAGCGGATCAACATCCCGTTCATCGTGGCCGTGCTCAAGCGTGCGCTCGTGCAGCGCCTGGTCGCGATCTCCCAGCGGCGCGATACCGAGGAGTTCACGTCGCGGGCGATCGAGGTAGCGCGCGGGATCGAGGACGAGGATGTCAGGGACGAGACCCTGCGCCGGCTCGATCAGGAGGCCCTCCCGGCCGCCGTCGACAGCGTGCACGCCTCCGTGCTCGACACCAAGCGGAAGATCCGCTCGGGCGAGTTCTCGAAGAACCTGATCTCCTCGATCGACCGGAGCCTCCACGTCCTGCCCGACCGTGCGCTTCAGGCGAAGTACTACACGGAGCTCTTCGTCGCGGCCAAGGAGTCCGGCCAGGAGAACCTCGCGGAGAAGTTGCTCCGATCCGCGATCAATGCGGCCGAGATCATCCGGCCGCTCTCGCGACGGGTCTACGTGCTCGGGGACATGGCCCTCAAGGTCTTCGCGGCCGGTGACGAGCTCCGTTCGAGCGACATCATGGATATGGCCGGGGAGGCCGCAACGAACATCCGCGAGTTCCGCCAGCGGGACCTCATCTTCGACGAGCTCGCGATGGTGATCAAGGTGATGCAGGAACTGCGAGTATGAGGACCGTCGCGCTCCTCGTCTCGGGCCGGGTGCAGGGCGTCGGCTTCCGCGCCTGTGTCAAGAGGATCGCCGACAGCCTGATCATTACGGGGGAGGTGATGAACATGGCCGACGGCCGCGTTCGGATCGTCGCAATGACCGAGGACGTGATCCTGGAGAAGTTCGTCTCGATGCTCTACGGTTGTCCGCGCGCGATCGTCCGGGAGATCCGGACGGAGACGATCGAGGCGGCCCCTGCGCCCGAGTTCGTGATCCGGAAAGGCCTCTTCTAGACGATCGTGAACTCGAGGTCGCCCTCGAGGACGCCCACGTACTGGCGGACCTGGCGGTCGATCCGGGGCTGGTCGATGGACCGGCGCAGGAGAGCCGTCACCTCTCTCACGAGCCCCTCACCGAGCCGGCACCGGTCCTGCGTACACTCGAATGCAGCAGGAGCGAGCCCGTTCTTCAGCAGCCCGAAGACCGGCCGGTCGACCATCCCGGTCCTGAAGCAGAGGGAGAGGTCGCGGACGAGCCCCCGCTCCCCCGTCGAGAGCGGGCCGATCGAGGGATCGAGGCGCGCCCCGACGCAGGCGCCGAGCACGCCGGCCGAGAGAAGGCCGTACGACAGCGCGAGGAGGGCGTTTCCCGGGTCCCGGTACGGCGGCCTGGTACGACGCCGAAATCCGATCTCCGGCGGCAGGGCTCGCCCCACGATCTCGTAGTACATGTCCCCGATCATACGGTGGGCTCTCCGGAGCTCCTCGAGCCGGATCAGGTTCGGCAGTTCGGCCACCAGCGCCTGGAGGACCTCGAGCTCGCCCGTATAGAACTCGATACCGAGCTCGTCGATCAGGCCGAGGCGCGCATGAGCGGTGTGGACGGCGATGGTCAGGGCGACGCTGTGCGGGGGGAGGCATTCCTGCAGCCTCGTGAGCCGGCCGTCCTCGGACTCGTCGGTCGCCCGCAGGACGCCGACGGGCTCACCGTCGGGCTCGAGAAAACTGATCCTGACGCCGTGTCGAAGGAGCCGTGTTACGGTAGCGGTCTGGATCGTGTGCCGTCCGGCGAGCAGCAGATGTCTGAGGTCGTCGAGCGCGTACTCGACCACGTCGTTGCCCTGGCTGATGATCAGCCGGTCCGGCCCCGAACGAATATGTGCGCCCGATCCGGGCACCACGAGCCAGTCCACGTGCTCCGTCACGATGCTTCAGAGGTTGTGTCGTCAGAAGAAGAAGGTTGTTAAAAAATGATCAGGAGGAGTTCTCCCCCTGTTCGAGGAGCACGTCCTGGATGTCGTGCTGTCGCATGGAGAGCTTCTTCGCCTTGAAGATATTCTTGCCCTCCTTGCCGATGGCGATGCCGCGGTCCTCCTCACGGACTTCCACGTGGGCCACAGGTCCCCGCTCGGAGTCTTCGAACTCGACGTCGAGCACCTGGGCGGGCAGGAAGCAGTTCTTCACGAACTGCTCGGCGCTGTCCGAGTACTCGACGACCTCGATCCGCTTTCCCATCGCGTCGGAGGCCTTCTTGATCGAGGCCCCCTTCTTCCCGATGGCGAGTCCCATCTCGCCGGGGTTGACCACGAAGATGATACGGCTGTTCCGCTCGTCGATCACGCAGTCGCGCGAGCCAGCACCGGTCAGGCTCTCGAACTCCGAGATCAGGCGCATGCAGTCTTCGGTCAGGGTAAACTCGGGCATCTTCAGGCCCTCTTCAGGCTGGTGATATCCGACTCGCCCGGGTCGACGATCGCGAGCGCGCTGACCATGTGCGGCTTGCCGCAGGCCTTGCCGAGCTGGACCGAGGAGCCCTCGAACGTGTAGACGAAGACGCCCGTCTCGGCGGCCAGCTTCGTCCGGTAAGTCTCGGGGCAGTTCTTGGCGACGACGACCAGGTTGGCGTTGCCGCTCATGGCACATCGCTCTGTCTCGTTCTGACCGAGCACCACATTCCCGGTCTTGATGGCCTTTCGAAGGGATACGTTGAATTCCATTGAATTTCCTCTACGTTCTGGGCTTGGCGATCAGCTTGACGTCGCCCGTGCCGAGCTGGATCGGCTGACCGACGATCACGTTCTCGGTCACGCCGTTCAGCTCGTCGACCTCGTTCGCGACGGCGGCGTCGAGCAGGTGGTTCACGGTCACTTCGAATGCGGCGCGGGAGAGGACGGACTCCTTCTCGCCGGCGATGCCGTGGCGGCCGATCTGTTTGACCTCGCCGTCCATGCACATCATGTCGGCGACGAGCATGATATGCCGCACGTCGACCTTGATACCCTGCTCGCCGAGTGTCGAGAGGGCCTCGGCCATGATCGCATTTCGCGCTGCCTCGATGCCGAGCACCTGGGCGATCTCGCTGATGTTGTTCGTCCGGGTCCGCGTGGTGTCGACACCGGCGACCTCAAAGACGTCCTTTAGGTTGGAGCCTTCAGTATAAAGTATGTACTCACCGCCCTCTTTCCGGACCACGACGCGCTCGATATCGTCGATTCCCTGCACGATCACGTTCCTGACGTGCTCGGCGAGCTGGAAGAGGTTCTGGTACTTCTCCTGGTCCTTCGGGGTGAACAGGATCACGTGATTCTGCGCATCGACCTCGGCCTCGAAGTCGCGGTAGTGCCGGCGCTCGCGAATCTTCTTCTGCGCCGTCTCGGCGATCAGGTCCATCGAGATCTTGCGCTTGGCCAGCACGGCCTCGTTGACGTGGACCAGGACCTGCATGTTCTCCATGTCGGTCGTGATGTCGCCGAACTCGTGAAGGGGGGCCGCCTCGATCTGCCACGAGACCATCCGCGCCTTGTCCCGGTCGTTGTTGTACTCGGGCGAGAGGTGGATGGTCATGGTCGGCGTGGAGGGCTCCTTCCGCGCATCCATGATCTCGATCAGGCGCGGGAGGCCGAGCGTAACGTTGATCTCGGCCACACCCGCGTAGTGGAAGGTCCGCATGGTCATCTGCGTGCCGGGCTCGCCGATCGACTGGGCCGCGATCACGCCCACAGCCTCGAGCGGCTCGATCCGCGTCGACCGGAACTCGGCCTGGACCCCGGTCATGATCTGCTCGAACTGGGCATCGCTCACGGTCTTGCCCTCGAGCGCCTTCAGGAGCTGCTGCTTGGTCAGGTCGGGGAGCTGTGCCCCCACGATCTCCTCACGCATCGTGTCCGTGAACATCAGACCTCCTCCTTGAGGACCGACTCGACCAGCCCCTTCACGTCGACGGGGTCGCCGAACGAGCCCTTCATGGGGTCGGTCCCGTCCTCCCCGTACCGGAACTGGATGATCCGGCCCATCGTGGTCCGGACGGTCCCGTCGTACGCGACCTTGAGGTCCTGGAGCGCGTTGATCAGCCGCCGCTGGAGGTACCCCGACTGCGAGGTTCGGACGGCCGTGTCCACGAGACCTTCGCGACCGCCGATGGCGTGGAAGAAGAACTCGGTCGGGTTGAGCCCGCTCTTGTACGAGTGCAGGATGAACCCGTGGGCGTCGGCGCCGCGGTCGCCCCGCTGGAAGTGGGGCAGGGTCCGCTCCTCGTATCCACGCATGATCCGCTCGCCACGCACGGACTGCTGGCCGATGCACCCGGCCATCTGGGTCAGGTTCAGCATCGAGCCACGGGCGCCGGAGACGGCCATCAGCACGGCCGAGTTGCCGAGACCGAGGTGGCGGCCCGCGATCTCGCCCGTGCGGTCACGGGCCTTGCCGAGGACCTGCATGATCTGCATCTCGAGGGTCTCCTCGGGGGTCCGGCCGGGCATGGGCTCGAGCTGCCCCTCCTGGAAGATCCGGATCCGCCGGTCGACGTCGTCCTTCGCCTTGCCGAGCTCGTCGTCGATCTGGCCGTACTCGGTCTTGGAGAGGTCCTCGTCGTCGATCCCGAACGAGAAGCCGTCGATCATGATCCCGCGGATCGAGAGCCGGGTCATGTCGTCGATGAACTGGCCCGCCCGGTCCATCCCGTATTGCCGGATGATCCGGTTCAGGATCGCACCGTCGAAGGCCCCGATCGACTTCTTGTCGATCGTGCCGGTCTCGAGCTGGCCGTCGATGATCCGCACGAACGCGTCCCGCTCGCAGTTGAGGTCCTTGCACTCGTCGCAGTTGATGCAGGACGAGGCGCGGAAGACCATGTTCAGGCCGTCCGGCAGGATCATCGAGAAGACCTGCTTGTTCGACCACATCGGCGTCCCGTCCTCCTCGACCTTCCCGGGCTCGGGCAGGTGCTCGAACTCGAAGTACTTGAGGAGGTAGAGGATCTGGGACTTCGTGAACCAGCGGAGGTCGTGGGTCAGCATGAAGATGCCCGAGATGTGGTCGTGGATACCGCCGATGATCGGGCCGCCGAACCGGGGCGAGAGGATGTTCTCCTGGACCGCGACCAGGATCGCGGCCTCGGCGCGCGCCTCCTCGGTCTGCGGGACGTGGAGGTTCATCTCGTCCCCGTCGAAGTCGGCGTTGTACGGCGGGCAGACGGCAGGGTTCAGCCTGAAGGTCTTGCCGTCCATCACCTTGATCCGGTGGGCCATGATCGACATCCGGTGGAGCGAGGGCTGCCGGTTGAAGAGGACGATGTCGCCGTCGCGCAGCTGCCGCTCGACGGTCCAGCCGGGCTCGATCTGTTCGGCGATCGTCTCGAGGTTGTCGCCCCCGAGGCGCAGGCGCCGGTTGTCCGGCCGGATCACGTAGTTCGCGCCGCACGGCTCCTTGAGGTTCTTCCTCTCCGGGCCGCGGAGGACGAACTGGCGCATCTCCTCGAGGTTGAAGGCCGTGACCCGGACGGGGACCGTCATCTCGATCGCGATCGAGAGCGGGATGCCGACCTCGGTCACGGAGAGGTTCGGGTTCGGCGAGATCACCGTACGCGCCGAAAAGTTCACGCGCTTGCCCGAGAGCGAACCGCGGAACCGGCCGTCCTTGCCCTTGAGGCGCTGCGAGAGCGTCTTCAGGGGCCGGCCCGAGCGGTGGCGGGCAGGCGGACAGCCTGCGACCTCGTTGTCGAGGTAGGTCGTGACGTGGTACTGGAGGAGCTCCCAGAGGTCCTCGATGATCAGCTGCGGAGCGCCCGCGTCCTGGTTCTCCTTGAACCGCTGGTTGATCCGGATGATGTCCACGAGCTTGTGGGTCAGGTCGTCCTCGGACCGCTGGCCGTTCTCGAGGATGATCGAGGGGCGCATCGTGACCGGCGGCACGGGCAGCACGGTCAGGATGGTCCACTCGGGACGCGCGACGTCGGGGTTGATCCCGAGGAGCTTGAGGTCCGAGTCGGGGATCCGCTCGAGCCGGGCCCGGATGTCGGCCGGCGTCAGCTTGTGCTCGTTCTTCTTGCCGTCCTCGAGCAGGACCTCGGAGAAGGTGGTCGGCTTCTCGAAGTTCACCTTGAGCTGCTGTTCGCCGCAGTGGGGGCAGGAGCGCTCCTTCTTGATGTCCTTCTCGGTCAGGACGTCGCCGCCCAGCTCGTCCTCGGCCGTGATCGAGACCTTCTGGATCTCGTCGGGCGAGAGGAGGAGCCGGCCGCAGGCGCGGCAGGTGACACGGAGCAGTTTCCGGATCAGGCGCGTGTACCCGACGTGGATGACGGGCTTGGCGAGCTCGATATGCCCGAAGTGGCCCGGGCAGTCGGCGGCCTTCTGGTCGCAGGTCTTGCAGCGCAGCCCAGGGTCGATCACCCCGAGTGCGAGGTCCATCAGGCCCTGGGGGTACGGAAACCCGTCGTCGTCGTAGGTGTCCGCCCAGATGATCTTCCTGACGGACATGGTCCGGATCTCCTTGGGGGAGAGGAGGCCGAACTTGATCTTTCCGATGCGTTTTGGACTGGGCATATGATTGTTACACCTGGTCCTCGAGGACCATCCTCGGGGCGATCCCCATGCTCTTCATCTCGTCGAGCAGGAGCTTGAACGCGTAGCTCATCTCGACGTAGTAGATGTCGGTCTCGGCACCGCAGACGAGGCAGCGGGTCGTGTTCCGCTTCCGGTCGAGCATCGCGACCATGCCGCACTTGGCACAGACGTACTGCTGGACCTTGTCGGACTCGTCGAGCAGCCGCTCCTTGAGGGCCATGGCCGCACCGTGGCCGATCATCACGTCGCGCTCCATCTCGCCGAACCGGAGACCGCCCTCGCGGGCACGCCCCTCGGTGGGCTGGCGGGTCAGGACCTGCACGGGTCCGCGCGAGCGGGCGTGCATCTTGGACGAGACCATGTGGTAGAGCTTCTGGTAGTAGATCACGCCGACGTAGATGTCGGCCGTGAAGGGCTTGCCCGTGATCCCGTCGTACATCACCTCGCGGCCCGTGGGGGCGAAGCCGAACTCCGCGAGGGCGCTCCGCAGGTCCGCCTCGCGCTCGCCCGAGAAGGCCGTCGCGTCGATCCGCCGCCCTTCGAGCGAGCCGACCTTGCCGCCGATCATCTCGAGCATGTGCCCGATGGTCATCCGCGACGGGATTGCGTGCGGGTTGATCACGATGTCGGGGACGACGCCGCCCTCGGTGAACGGCATGTCCTCGGGGGCCGTGATCAGGCCGATGACGCCCTTCTGCCCGTGGCGGGACGCGAACTTGTCGCCGACCTCGGGGACGCGCAGGTCGCGCGTCCGGACCTTGACCAGGCGGGACGAGTTCTCGCCCTCGGTGATGATCACCGTGTCGACGATGCCGTGCTCGTTCGAGCGCATCGTGACCGAGGTGTCGCGCCGCTTCTCGACCGTGATCAGGTCGGAAGTCGGCTCCTCAAGGAACCGCGGCGGCGAGGTCTTGCCGATCAGGACGTCTTTTTCGCCCACGACCGTCTCGGGGTTGATGATGCCGTCATCGTCGAGGTTCTTGTAGTACTCCTCGCCGTGGGCACCGGTCACCTCCGAGTCGGGGATCTCGATCCGGTCGACCTGGCCGCCGGGGTACCGGCGCTCCTCGCCCTCGTAGGTCCTGAAGAAGTGGGACCGGCCGAGGCCGCGGTCGATCGAGGAGCGGTTGAAGATGAGCGCGTCCTCGATATTGAACCCTTCATACGAGAGGATGGCGACCACGAAGTTCTGGCCGGCCGGCCGGTCGTCCGAGCCGATGAGCTCGTTCGTCTGGGTGCGCACGAGCGGCTTCTGCACGTAGTGGAGCAGGTGGCCGCGCGTGTCGGGCCGGAGCTTCATGTTGGCCGAGCCGAACCCGAGGGCCTGCTTGACCATCCCCGCGCCCATCGTGACGCGGGGCGAGGCGTTGTGCTCGGGGAACGGCACGTGGGCCGCGCCGAGCCCGAGGATCAGGGCCGGGTCGATCTCGAGATGCGTATGGGCCGGCGTCAGCTCGGACTCGTTGATCGCGATGAGGAGGTCCTCCTCCTCCTCCGCGTCGATGAACTCGAGATAGCCGCGGCGGATCAGGTCGGCGAAGTCGATCTCCTTCTCGTCGAGGCGGGCCAGCTCCTCGTTCGTGAGGACGGGGCGGCCGTTCTCGACCACGATCAGGGGTCGGCGGGCCCGGCCCCGGTCCGTGTGGATGATGACGTCGCCGTTGTAGGGCTTGTACGAGACGTTGATCTCGGTGGAGACCCCGCCGCTCCGGCGGAGCTTCCGGATCTCCTGGACCAGGGATGCCGCGTCCTCGACGAGCCCGATCAGGGCGCCGTCGACAAAGATGCGCGAGCGCTTCATCGGGCCACCTCGCTCCTGAGTCCCTCGACACCCATCGAGTAGAGCATGGAGAGGACCTCGTCCTCGTCCGTGACCCCCTTCGAGATCTCGACCATCTGGGCGAAGTTCTTTACGAGCCCACAGTTCGGCCCTTCGGGCGTCTCGGACGGGCAGATCCGGCCCCACTGGGTCGGGTGCAGGTCACGGGCCTCGAAGTGCGGCTGCGAGCGCGAGAGGGGCGAGATCACGCGGCGAAGGTGCGAGAGCACGGCCATGTGGTCGACCCGGTCGAGGAGCTGCGAGACCCCTGTCCGTCCGCCGACCCAGTTGCCGGTCGCGAGCGGGTGGAGCAGGCGCTCGGTCAGGACGTCCGCGCGGACCGCGGTCCCGATCGAGAGGTCGCGGTGGCGCATCGAGGCGCGCTCGAGCTGGTACTTGACGTCGCGGGTCAGGCGGTTGAGCGAGATCCGGAAGAGGTCCTCCATCAGGTCGCCCGCGAGCTTGAGCCGCTTGTTCGAGTAGTGGTCCTTGTCATCGATCCGGCGCTTGTCGAGCACGAGGTCGAAGCAGGCCTCGGCCATGCGGCCGAGGAAGTGGGCCTTGGCCAGGCGGACGCCGTGGACGGCGGCCTGGTACCCGGGGTCCGTGTCGTTCATCCCGACCGGCATCAGATAGTTCAGGTGCGGAAGCAGGTAGTTGTCGAGCACGAACTCGGCGCGCTTCCTCTGGTAGTCGCGCGTCTGGTTCGGCGCGAGCTTCTTCCCGACATACATGATCCCGCACTCGACCGAATCGCATGCGGACTCCTCGAGGTTCTGCATCATGAAGGTCAGGATGTCCTCCTCGGTCGAGACGGCCTCGACCACCGCGTGGTCCGAGTCGAGCCCGAGGGCGCGCATCAGGTCCACGAACTTGAGGTGCCCGGCCACCGACGGGAACGAGACCTCGAGGAGGTTCTTCTTGTTCCGCTCGACCACGACGAGCGCCCGGTATCCGCGGTACTGCGAGAAGACCTTTGCCACGTAGATCCGCTCGTTGTAGCGCTCCGTGAACTCGGTCATGATCTTGTTCGAAGCGAGGTCCTCGAGGGTCATCAGGACCCGTTCGGTCCCGTTTACGACGAAGTAGCCGCCGGGGTCCAGCGGGTCTTCGCCGTGCGAGATCCGCTCGGCATCGCTCATGCCGGCCAGGTTGCAGGCGCTCGACCCGATCATGATCGGCAGAAGGCCGATGGTCGTGATCACGGGCTCCTGCCGCTCGCCGCCGTGCACGAGGGTCATGTCCAGGTGCATGGGGGCCGCATAGGTCAGGTTCCGCAGACGTGCCTCGCTGGGGAAGAGATCGCCCTGAGATCCGTCGGCCTCGCGGACCAGCGGCTTCATGACCTTGATCTTTCCGAGTTCGACCCAGACCGGCTCGTTCGATTTACCTCGGTTTTCGATATCGGTCTCGATCACGCGCTGCTCGTCCACGACCTTCTGCAGGTTGTGGAGGAGAAAGTGGTTGAACGAGTCCAGCTGGTGCCGGGCCACGTGTTCGTGTGAAAAGTATGCCCGTGAGAGTATGGTACGATCTAACAGAGAATCAGCCCCCGAATTATTTCTTTGGTCGCCTGACGACAAGTCGGTAGGCCTCCGCGATCCCCGCGGTCAGGCTCTGCCTGACGATCCGGACGACATCGCCGACCTTCCCGTTGACCTGGCGAACGCCCGGGTCATCGTGGAAGATCTTTGGCAACTGGTCAAAGGTGATGGAATACCGGGCGAGGAGAGCCTGTACCTCCTCCTCGCTCATAACCTGATGATCGGGGACCATAGTGTGGTCCAGTACGTTTATCCTGATGCTCATCTGCCCCTCCCGCCTGGGACGTCTGCGTGTTCAGTCTGCATCGCCACTCAAAAACCAGAGTCGCTACGGTGGAAACGGGCCCGGAGGGATTTGAACCCCCGACCACCTGGTTAAAAGCCAGGCGCTCTGCCAAACTGAGCTACGAACCCATCCGTCCCTGCGACACAGCATTATTACAATGGGATAAAAACATATAAATGTTCGGAATGTACTTTCAGAGTCCGCCCCCGCAGGTGCGGTGATATAACGCGGGCCCGGTCTCGCTATTTAAACAATCGAGCCCATTTCGGGGTCCGCGCAGATAGTGTCCCGGTCGGCACGCGGTTTCGCGTGCGGCCTTCGCACGCGCCCCCTGCTCTTCTCCCCGGTCCCCCGGGCGCGCGTGCGACGGCGGCCCTGTCCGATCCTCCTGGGGCGGGCCGTGACCTATACGGTCTCTTCTCTACGTGGGGACCTTCATTTGGTCCCTGATCTCGCGGAGACGGTCTTCCTGGAAGCTGATGTTCATGTTCATCGAGCGGATGGCGCGCGCGATCTCCTCGCCCAGCTTGGCCTTCGAGTCCGAGATGTTGTAGGTGGACTCGAGGATCGACATCAGCCGTTTGTTGACCTCGATGCTCTTCGAGAGGCGAGCGTACTCGTCGATCACCTTCTGGTCGATCCCCGCCGCGCGGGCCATCTCGACGTCCTGCCGGATCCGAGCCCGACGGTTCAGGATGTGCTCGATCACGTCGTAGAGCTCGCGATGGGTGATCGGCTTCAGGACGTAGTCCTCGACGTAGATCGCGTACTCCTGGGCCTCGTCCGGCGTGAGCTGCTTGGCCGTCAGCATCATGACGGGGATGTCCTTGGTCTCGGGGTTCGTCTTGATCCGCTCGAGCGTCTCCCGTCCGTCCATCGGCTCCATCATGATGTCGAGGAGGATCAGGTCGGGACGCTCGGTCTTGAGCACGTCGAGGCACTCCTGGCCCCCGTAGGTCGCGATCGTCTTGTATCCCCCGCGCTCGAGCATCGTGACGAAGACGTCGACGATGAAGGCCGAATCGTCCACGACCATGATGGTGTACATCAGAGCGCCTCTGCAACGCGGCGGGCAACGGTCTCGAGCGAGCTCGCGATCGGTTCAGGTTCGACCTTCGCACCGAGCACGGCCACGAGGAGCAGCTTCTCGCCCGCGTCATGGATCAGGATCCGCCTGTCGTGGGCGTCGATCGTGACGCGGACCGGGGGCGTGATGCTGATGATGCTGGCCGCAGACTCTGCCGACGCCAGGACGGACGCACTCATCGCGGCAAACCACTTCTCAGAGATCTCCCTGGGAAATGACTTCCCGATCATGATGCCGTCCTTCGAGATCAGCGCACAGCCCTCGACTCCGTCGATGGCCCGGACCTCTTCTATAAACTCCGCAATCCGCTCCTTCAACATGATATCTGCCTTCGTCGCCAGCCGTCAGAGAGAATAGTGTGTACAGGGTGCATACTCTATTTATTGTTTCCGAATTTGTAGGCGGTGCATTCTTCTCCCGATCGAGATAAACCCTTCGCATCGGCCGGTTTGCCACGATTCATTCATTATCGGGGACGAACCCCTCCGTCCGCTCTGGTTGATGCGAAGGTAGATATATCCTCCGGACCAACGTCATAGGTCGTGGGGCCATAGGGTAGCCTGGCCATCCTAGGAGACTGGGGGTCTTCTGACCTGCGTTCAAATCGCAGTGGCCCCATACTATTTCTGTCCGACCTGCCGAAATTACCGGTATGCCGGTCTCTTCCGAGTGCTGCGACTGTCTCATCTCGCGGATCGTTCACACCTGCACCCTCGCCGGCCGGCCGGCCGAGGCGGACGCTGTGGCATCGGCCTGTACGGCCCGACTCGCCGAGCTCCGCGACCTGCCCGTCCCGCAGCCTGCGATCGCCTCGGAGCTCCATCGCATCGCAGCGGGGATGCTCGGCGTCCGGGATCCGTACGCCGGGGTGAAGGCAGAGAGCACCGTGGCGGTGCGGGCCGCCTGCCGCGTCGTTCGTCCGCGCTTGCAGTCCTTCCGCGACCTCGCGACCGCTTCGATCATCGGCAACACCTTCGACCACGGGGTGAAAGGGCACCGGATCGCCGACGACTTCCTCGCCTTCTTCGAGGCGGAGTTTGCCCGTGGCCTCGCGATCGACGACTGCGACAGGATCGAGCGGCTATCCGGGCGCATCGTCTTCATCACCGACAACTGCGGCGAGATCGTGCTCGACCGACTCCTGATCGGATATCTGGTCGAGCGCGGGGACCGGGTGACGGTCGCCGTGCGCGACGGCCCGATCCTGAACGACGCGACGCTCGAGGACGCCCTCGCGCTCGGGCTGGACCGGATCGCCTTCCGTCTGACCACGACCGGAGGGGAGAGCGAGATAGGAGTCTCCCTGGACCGGGCGCCTCCCGCACTCGTTGAGGCGATCGCCGGAGCGGATCTGATCATTGCGAAGGGGATGGCGAACTACGAATCGCTCTCCGAGTATCGCGACCTCCCGCCTGTCGCGTACATGCTCGCGGCGAAGTGCCGGCCGATCGCGGCGCGCCTCGGCGTGCATGTGGGCGATAAGGTCGCGGTGCTCCGCTCGTAAAAAAAGGGTTACTGGATGATATCGATCCCCAGGCCGCCGCTCGCACGGTCCGCGGGGCGACGATACTGGGCGTGGGCGCCGGACGGCCTGCGCGACGCGGGCTCGACCGCGGGCATGGGGGCTGGCTGGGCGGATCGGTTCTGGTTGCCCAGGATCTGGGCCGACCGGACGCCGGTCATGATCGCCATGACGCGGACCCGGCCCTCGAACTCGCTCTTGATCCGCGCGCCCCAGATCACGTCTGCGTGGGGGTCGAGCTCGTAGGTCAGCTCGCTCGCGATCGCTTCGGCCTCCTGGAGGGTGAGGTCGCTGCCGCCCGTGATGTGGATCAGGGCACCGGTGGCGCCGTGGTAGTCGATGTCGAGCATCGGGTTCGAGAGGCACTCGCGGACCACGGTCTCGGCCTTGTTCTGCTGCTTGGTCTCCCCGACGAGCATCACGGCCACGCCGCCCTTGCTCATGATCGCCCGGACATCGGCGTAGTCGATGTTGATCAGCGACGGTTCGGTGATCGTCTCGCTGATCCCCTTGACGGTCTCGGCGATCAGCTGGTCCATGACCGAGAACGCCTGCCCGAGCGGGAGGTTCGGGACATAGGACTTGAGCCGGTTGTTGTCGAGCACGATCACCGAGTCGGCGGACTGGCTGAGCGCCTCGAGCCCCTCCTCTGCCCTGAGGAGGCGTGCCTTCTCGACCTGGAACGGGTACGAGACCATCCCGACCACGATGGCACCCTGGGCCTTCGCGATCTGCGCGACGACCGGGGCCGCGCCCGTGCCCGTGCCGCCGCCCATCCCGGCCGTCACGAAGCAGAGGTCGACATTCTCGAGCACGCTCTCGAGAGTCGATCGGGCCATCTCGGCCGCGCGCTTCCCGACATCGGGGTACCCGCCGGCACCCAGGCCCTTGGTCAGCGACTTGCCGATCAGGATCCGCTTGTCCGCCTGGATCATGTCCAGGTGCTGCTTGTCCGTATTGACGGCGATCGTCTCCGCACCCGTGACCTGCAGGTGGTGAAGCCGATTGATGGTATTGTTCCCCGCGCCACCGCATCCGACGATCACGATCCGGGGCTGACCGCTGAAGTCCTCCTCGTTGATGATCCCCTTGAGCATCTCGCGCTCGATCTCCGAATTCTTCAGCGCTTCATTTATGATAGTCTGCATCGAAACCCCCTACAGTTTGAACGATACCTGGTCCTTGTCCCGCATCATACGGTTGCCCCGGCGCTCGATGAGCCCCCGAACCGCATCGCGCACCGCTTCGGAGACGGTCGGAAACTCGCCCTCCTCGACCATCAGTTCGAGCAGGTCAACCTGCTGCTCGGGCAATCGTATGGTGATCCGCTTCATTGTAATCAGGATTGTCCGACAGAAAGGTGACAACTGTCATCCTTCTGTCAGACCAGTGGCGACTTACTGTCCGACCCGCTGATGGTTCATTGTTGGGCCCAAATCTTATATATTCGTTTCCTTTTCTTTCTAACAAAAATCTTTGAAATAAAGCAAATCGTGCCTCCCGGGAGCAGATTGCCCGTGAATCGGGTTCCGGTCACCTTCCCGGTCCGGCACAGCGGTCGTGTTCCATTACTCCGCAAAGCCTGATCAGCGATCACGGAGAAAGAGTACGTGCAATGGACCGATCGATCCCGGAGCGGGCTGTGCACGGCGGCCTCGCCCGGAGCGAGCAGGAGGAAGGGTGGCTCGACTTCTCGGCCAACCTCAACCCCTTTGTGCCGCGCGTCGCGTGGACTCCGAGCATGAACTGCCTCGAGCACTACCCCGACGACCGGTACCCCGCCCTGAAGGAGGCGGCTGCCCGGACCTTCGGCCGTCGTGTAGAGGAGATCACGGTCGGAAACGGCTCGGTCGAGGTGATCCGTTCCTTCTGCCGGGCGGCGCTCCGGCCCGGGGACCCGGTTGCGATCGACCGTCCGACCTTCGGCGAGTACGGTGTGGCCGCCTCGCTGGCCGGCGCGCGGCCTGCCAGATCGGACGGCGAAGCGACCGTCCGTTTTCTCTGCAACCCGAACAACCCGACCGGGGCCCTCTCGACCCGGGAGGAGGTGGCGGAGGTCCTGACAGGTATGTCGGAGCGCGCGCAGCTCTTCCTCGACGAGGCATTCATAGAACTCGCCGACCCCGCTGCCTCGATGATCGGCTCCGAGGACGAGCGGGTCTTCGTGCTCCGCTCCATGACCAAGGCGTTCGCGGTTCCGGGACTCCGCATCGGTTTCGGCTTCGGCCATCCCGACCTTGTCGACCGTTGCGAGCGGTGCCGCACGCCCTGGTCGGTCAACGCATTCGCCGAGGAGTTCGCGATCGCCGCTCTCCGCGAGTATCCTGCGCTCGAGGCCTCCCGGCAACGGATCCGGGTCGAGCGCGACCGGCTCGCAGCCGGCATGGAGGCGCTCGGCTTCGAGACCATGCCGGCGGCTGCGAACTTCGTCTGCGCGGCGAGCCCCGTGCCCGTGCCGGTCCTCCGGGACGTGCTGGCTCCCCGCCGCATCCGGGTGAGGGACTGTGCCTCGTTCGGTCTGGCCGGGCATATCCGGGTGGCCGTGCGGACGCGCGACGAGAACCGGCAGCTGCTCGAGGGGCTCGAGGCTTGCTTGCCCTGATCCTCGCGGGCGGGAGGGGGCGGCGCCTCGGCGGGGGCGAGAAGCCCCTCGCCCTCTGCAACGGCCGACCGATGCTCGAATGGGTCGTCGACGCGATCGTCGGTGCCGGGCACGAGCCCGTGATCGTCGCCTCGCCATGTACTCCCTTCACGCAGAACTGGTGTCGCGCTCACGAGCTGCTCTGTGTCTGCACCGGGGGTGCCGGGTATATCGAGGACCTGGCCGAGGCCGTGGGCCTTCTCGGGCTCGACGAGCCGGTCCTCACCGTCTCGGCGGACCTGCCCTGTCTGAATGCCGGCATCGTCGAGCAGGTCGTCGCTGCGTACGAACGCCAGCCCCGTCCGGCGCTCTCGGTCTGGGTCCCCGTGGATGGGTCCGAGGCGGACGAGGGCGCGCAGGGCGAGGTCGTGGACGGCCGGACAGCCCTCCCCCCCCGCATAAACCCCCCCCCACCCCGCCCGGACGCCCG
>Ga0074195_1002170_pt1 | contig 23099 bp, 17 predicted proteins | sample EPASupsiteHSE623_FD_64525 | JGI IMG/M metagenome (GOLD analysis project Ga0074195, IMG submission 64525) | Bioremediated contaminated groundwater from EPA Superfund site, New Mexico - Sample HSE6-23 | ecosystem: Environmental > Aquatic > Deep subsurface > Groundwater > Contaminated ...
TGCGGCGGCACCCTGTCCCCGGCGATAAAACGCTGCGGCTACGACGGCATCTTCTTCAAGGGAATCTCGGCCCGGCCCGTCGTTTTTTACTGCGACGACGCGGGTCCCCGGCTGGAACCGGCCGGCGAACTCTGGGGCAAGGACGCCGTCGAGACAGAGGAAGCGATTTTCGCCGCTTGGAAAGGCGCCAAAAAACCGGCGATGGCCGCCATAGGCTACGCCGCCGAAAATCTGTCGCTCATCTCCGGCATCTCCAACGATGGCGGCCGCTACGCCGCGCGCTCGGGCGTCGGCGCCGTCATGGGGTCGAAGCGCCTCAAGGCTATCGTTTTATCCGGAAGCGCCAAAATATCCTGCGCTAATCCGCAGAAGGTGATGGAGCTCTCCAAACTATTCACCGAATCGGTGAAGAACACCAATATCCCGGCCTTCGTGAAAGGCAAGCACCTGGCCTTCGTGGGGAAAATGATGGGACTGCCCCTCGTCTTCCGCATGGACGGCATTCTTAGCGCGGCGTTTTTCAAGCGCTGGGGCACGATTTACAACAACACAGGCGGCGTGGTGAACGGCGATACGCCGGTGGGCAACTGGAAAGACGGTCCGGCCGAGTTCCCGAAGGCGCGGTACGAAAAGCTCAACGCCCAGAAGGTCACGGACATCGAAACGAAGAAATACCATTGCTATTCCTGCGTCATCGGCTGCGGCGGCATATGCGACGTGAGCGGCATCATCGACGGCGGCGGGCATATGCATAAGCCGGAGTACGAGACGCACGCCGCTTTCGGCCCGCTTCTGCTCAACGACGACCACGCGTCCATCTTCAAATGCAACGACATATGCAACAGGAGCGGCCTCGACACGATTTCCACGGGATCGACCGTGGCCTTCGCTATCGAGTGCAGGGAACGCGGCATCCTGAGCGAAGCCGCGTTGGGCGGCATCGACCTGAAATGGGGCGGCAGCGAAGCCATCGTGGAGTTCCTCGAGCTCATGGCGAGGCGCCAGGGCGTCGGCGAGCTTTTCGCCGACGGAGCCGCCGCGGCCGCGAATAAACTGGGGCATTCCTCCAAATCTTTCGCCGCGCAGGCTGGAGGGCAGGAGCCCGGCATGCACGATTCGCGGGCCGATCCACAGATGGGAGTGTCCTACTCGGCCGATCCAACGCCGGGACGCCACACGATAGCCTCCGGCGTCTATTACAACGTTATGCGGCTCTGGACACGGGTGTCCTGGGCGCCCAAGGTGCCCCTCGTCTACCTGAAGTCTCGCGAGTACGTCGCCAACGAGGAAGAAGCGATGAAGGGAGTGGCCGGCACGCTCTACAAGCAAGTGGCCGATATGGCGGGCGGATGTCTTTTCGCCATGATAACAGGCGTCCAGCACTGGGATCTTTTCGCCTTTTTCAACGCGGCGACGGGCATGGAACTGTCGCCCGACGAGTATATGGAAATGGGCAGGCGAGCGCAGACCCTGCGCCAGCTCTTCAACCTCAAGCAGGGAATCCATCCGCGCGACTATTTCATCCCCGAACGCATGCGGGGCGCGCCTCCTCTTTCCAACGGCCCCTTGAAAGGCAGGTCTCTGCCCCTGGCCGAAAAGGTCGGTCTGCACTGGGCGGCGATGGGCTGGGATGGGAAAACGGGAGTGCCGACGGCGGAAACCCTCGAAAAGCTGGGCTTGAAGGATCTGGTCGCGAGGAATTTTCCGGAGGGATCGCTTTTTCGATGAAGGAAAAGGAAGCTGGCATGCCTAAACCTTCCCCTCGAGCGAACATGAGAAGCGCGGCTTACATCGCCGCGGCGTTTTTAGTCGTTTTCGCGCTCCAGATCTTTCTGTCAGCATACAAGGCGCCGCGCGACGCGCTGCTCGTGGAACCCTCGGCGGCGATCGGGAGGGATGGAGTCTCTCTCGGGACAAAAGCGATGCCTATCCTCATTTCCTGTACAGGCGACACCTCCTTCCAATCCGGCGGCTATGCATTTCATATGAAGCTTCTCGTTCCCGGCGCGATCGCGGGCGGCGAGAACTGGGCTATCGTGTTTCCGCAGATGGCGGGAAGCTCGCTGGCGGTAACCCTCAACGGCCTGCCTTTAGGCGTACGCGGAGATCCAATGGATGGGCGATCCAGCATATGGAACGCCGTCCATGTTTTCCCCGTTCCTGCGGGCCTGCTTTCTACCGAAAATACCGTCGAGGCCAGCATAGCGGGCACCTATGAGGCGGGAATCACCGTACTGCCCTATCTGATCGACGCGAACCGCCACGCGCCGCGGCTCTTCCTCTTAATGCTCTTCTCCAACAGCGCGATCTGGCTTTCCATGGGTGCGATCCTGGCGTTTTCGATCATCGTCCTGAGCATGGGAATTTTCAACGACCTGAGCAGACTGTCCAACATCCTTCTGGGCATCGCCGGCATCGCCGTCGCCGTTTTTCTCGCCGATTTCGTCTATCTGGAGCGTCTCCCGATCTCGCTCGTGGCCTTCAAGAAAATCGTCGTATCGCTGCGCCATCTGAGCGCCGCGCTTTTCGTCATAGCCTACCTGAAGCTACTGGACAGAAAGCCGGATATTTTCGCCGTCGTCTTCACCGCCATGCAGCTGGCCTGCTTCGCCCTGGTCCTCGTCTACCCAGGCGACATCGTCGCCATTAAGCGCCTCTACGGCTATACCTATCTCGCCTTTCTGCCGCTGCATACCTATCTCCTGGTGATCGTGGCCGGCCAGGGCCGAAAGGCGGGTTCCCTGCGGATCATCGTTTTCGGCGTCGTCGTGGCCTTCCTCAGCGCGACCCGCGACATCATCCTTCTCGTCCTTGTAGACGATCCAGGGGCCATCATGGTCTCCCATTACGGCTTCATCGTGCTCGCTTTGGCTTCCTGCGTCTTCGTGGTCTACGATGCCCTGGGTCACTATAGCGCCCTCATCGTTGAACGGCGAAGGGCGGCCACGTTCCGTGAGGAAGCGCTCCACGACGAGCTCACGGGCTGTTACAACAGGAAAATACTGCCGGTTCTCGCCGACGATCTCAAGAAGCCCTTTTCCGTATTGGCCTTCGATATCGACAACTTCAAATCCGTCAATGACAGCTTCGGCCACGCGACAGGCGACGCCATTCTCGTCGATCTGGTCAGGGTAGCCCAGAGGAACATCCGCGCCGACGATTGCGTGGTGAGAACCGGGGGCGACGAGTTTCTCCTTGTCCTGCGCGGTTGCCCTCTCGAGGTAGCCACCACGATCGCCGATCACCTTGTTTCGGATTGCAGGCAATCCGGCGTCGCCGTAGTCCAGGACGCGTCGGCGGTAAATGGTGCGCCGAGGGTCGTCGGCTACACCGTTTCGGCCGGGGTGGCTTTCTGCTGCGGCGGAGAGCCCAGCTTCGAGGAGCTGACGGCGACCCTGCAGATGGCCGACCGGGGGCTCTACAAGGCGAAAAATCAAGGGAAGGGCGGTTGGCGCGTCGGCTGAGCGCGGCTGCCGGGGCTTTCGCTCCGCCTTGCCTATTAGCGGCCGGGACGCTAGAATCGACGCCATGAAAGGGATCATTGTCGCCGCCGGTTACGGCACTCGCTTTCTTCCGGTCACCAAGACCGTTCCCAAGGAACTCCTGCCTGTCGGCGTCAAGCCGAGCATCGCCTACATCGTCGAAGAATTCATCGCCTCGGGCATCGAGGACATCGTCATCATCTCATCGCGGAGAAAAAAAGCCCTCGAGGATTATTTCGATCGCGAAATAGAGCTGGAAAGCCTTTTCGCGAGGGAAGGGAAAGCCGACAAGCTTGCCTTGATAAGCCCGCCGCCGGCGCGCATTTCTTTCGTGCGGCAGACCGAAATGATGGGCACGGGGCACGCGCTGCTGCAGGTGAAAAACCTCATCGGCGGCGAGCCCTGCGTGGTGGCCTATCCGGACGATCTGGTCCTGGGTGACGTCCCCCTCGCGCGCCAGCTCATCGACGTATACCGTAAAACGGGCAAGTGCGTCCTGGCCACGATATTCGAACCCGGCGACGTGTCCCGCTACGGCATCGTCGACCCGGAGAAAGATGGCGTCGGCGTGAAAGGATTCGTGGAAAAGCCGGCTCGCGGCAGCGAACCCAGCCACGAAGTGTCCATCGGCCGCTATCTGTATACTCCGGAGTTTTTCGACAAGCTCGAGGAAGGTTGGGCGAAACATGTGAAGGGCGAGTATTATCATACGTACGCCTTGGACCGCATGATTGAGGCGGGCAAGATGGCTTTCGCGCGCGTCGCCGGAACGAGACTCGACACGGGCGATCCGGCCGGATATCTCGAAGCGATCCTGTTCAACGCCGCGAATGATCCGTCGCTGCGGCCGACGTTGGACGCTTTTCTGTCGTCTTACGGCGCGGGCAGACACCTGGAAGCGAGGAAATAATGATAGTCGGCATAGATATCGGCGGCACCACGACCAAGATCGTCGGCCTCGGACCCAATAAGGAAAGAATCTGCGCCACGGTCAAGGCGAGCGATCCCGTCACTTCGGCCGCGGGGGCCATCGGGAAGTTCCTCTCCGTAGCCGGCAAGAAGATGGGCGACATCACGAGGCTCGCGGTAACCGGCGTCGGCTCCTCCGCCATCGGGGAGGACGTTCTCGGCATAAAGGTCGAGCATGTGGAGGAATTCCAGGCCGTGGGCCTTGGCGGACTGGAGCTTTCCGGCGCCGAGCGGGCCCTGGTCGTCTCCGTGGGAACGGGAACGGCCATCGTCCACGCCGAAGGCAGGCAGGCGCGCCATGTGGGCGGCTCGGGCATCGGCGGCGGGACGATCCTGGGGCTCGGCAAGGCCCTGGCCGGGATCACGGATTTTGACACCCTTGCCCTCGCGGCCTCGCGGGGCGACGTGAAGGGCGTCGATCTGACTGTCGGCGATATATCTTCCAGGGAAGTGGGTACGCTGCCGCGCGAAGCCACCGCGTCCAATTTCGGCAAGATGGCTGATCGTCCAAGCGCCGAGGATTTCGCGGCGGGCATCGTCAACATGGTGTTTCAGACCGTGGGCATGCTTGCGCTCTTCGCTTCCCGCGCCGAGCGCGACTCTACAATCGTCGTCGTGGGCAACACGATGCAGATTCCGGCGGCGGTTACCGTGCTGGAAAAGCTCTACCCCATCTACGGCATCCGCTTCATCGTTCCCGAACTCGCCCAGTACGCGACCGCGCTCGGCGCGGCGCTGTATTTAAGCGAGTAAGGCAAGGCTCAATCCTTCGCGCATTCTGCGCGGCGGCGGGAAAATAATACCCATTCAACCCCATTTTATAGGCGGTAGGGCTGTCATTATCCCTTGCCCGCCATCAGTCATTACGTGACAACTTCATATCTATAAAAGAATTATATTCAATTTATTTCTTTTGGCATGGTATATGCATATCTATTACTGCGATGATCTGTCAAAGACAGTGGGCCTTCCTCGCCATCCGGCGGGAAGTCGGCCGTCAATTATCGCGGAGGATATAACATGCGTGGATATTACGGATATGGGTTTTCACAGGGAACTGGATTTTCGGGCGCCGCGGGTTTTCCATGGATCGCGATCGTATCATGGATAGTCGGTATCATCTTCATTGCCGCCCTCATCTACTTCGCGGTAAAGCTGAGTCGCGCATCGCTGCCTAAAAGCGACGCCAGTCTTGAAATTCTGGCTAGCCGCCTCGCGAGGGGTGAAATCACGAAAGAAGAATACAGCGAGACCAGGGAGTTCCTCAAGAAAAACTGAAGGTGGGGCGCCGGTCTTGGCCGCGTTCAGTCGACGGTTATGGATTTGGAGACGTTTTTCGGCGCGTCGGGATGGACGCCATGATCGGCGACACCCAATTCGTTGAGCCACTCCATTTTCCGCACCGACATCCTGTAGGCAAGATACTGGAGGACGATGGCCGCCCCGAACACGAATATGAACGGATCGTCCGTGTGGGGAATCTCGATGTATTTGGACCAGTATCCCTCGCTCCCCATCGGCTTGCCCTCGACGGCGAGGGCGAGATCCTGCCGGCGCTCGGCTATGAGGATGATGTCGGCTCCCCTGATTTTGTGCGTGTGGATCTGGCTGATGGTGATCCGCGCGTCGCGGTCATCAGGCGGGCATACGAAGACGAGGGGATAGGGGCTGAAAAGTCTTTCGATGAGGGCCGGATTCCGCGTGAGGATTTCCTTCGCGCTCCCCTTCGCCATCGTCGCGTCGATCATCGCCATCTTCTTGTATTCATCCAGCATAAGTTCCATGTCCGAGAGCGAAAAAAGCGTGTTTCGTCCCAGGATGGTATTGGGACCGTGCTTGAATTCCGCGGCATCGTAGCCTTCTGTGTGATTGAGCACCACCTCTCGTATTTTCAGCGCGCCCTCGCGAGCCAGGCCAATAAGGCTCGTTCCGAGGATATGGATCGAAGGTTTTGCGTAAAGGCGCGCAGCGGCGGTTTCGATATCGCCTATCGTTGTTTCCATGCTGTCTTCCATCAGCGCCTTCGCCGCGAGAAGCTTTTCCTTCACTTCTCTTTCGGATAGAACGAGGCTCGACGCCACGAGGTATAGGATGGCCAGCTGACTGATGAAGGACTTTGTCGCCGCCACGGCGATTTCCGGCCCGCAGAGAATGGGCAGATAGAAGTCGGAGAGTTCCTGGGGAATTCTCGAGTTTTCGTTGTTGACAAGACAGGCGCGGCGGATTCCCGGATGCTTTTCCTTGGCGTCCTGGAATATGTCGACCAGGTCTTTCGTCTCCCCTGACTGCGTGATGCCCAGGATGAAGTCGTCGCCGCGAAGGCACGAGAAATACATGGAGCGGAAAATGCCGGGATTGCAGGGATAGATAGGAAGATGCGCGATTCCGTTAAAAAAATAGGCGGCGGTGAGGGCAGCGTGATAGGAGGTTCCCGAGGCAACGAGATAGATTCTGCCCCCGGAATTGTTCGTCTCGGTGAGCGCCGATTTCAGCTCGCTGAGGTAGCGCAGCACCGCGCGGCGCTTTCGCCACACGAACACCGAATCCATCAACGCGAGGTCGCCGGCGCGTCGCGGCCTCAATCGCTCCAGCTCGTCGAGAAGCTCCGCCTCATCCGAGACGAAAGTCTTCTTTTCCTCGGGGAACTTTCCGGCGGCCGCGACGCGCGCGCTCACGTCTGCCCAGGATGGCGATGTAAATATCTCTTCCATCTCGTTCCTGAGCAGTTCGTCGCCGAATTTTTCCGACAGGCCAGCGAGCGCGTCGGCCGATTCCTTGCACTCGTCCTTTCTTTCCTCGAAAAGGGCGCCGAGCGTCTCTTCCTTGGGATTCCTGAAATAGTAACGGAGAATCTGGTCCATGTTGGCCGAGCTTCCCATTATTTCCTGTTCCATATAATGCTTGAAGCGGGGATTGAGCTGGGTGTCCCTGACCGAAAGTTTCGAGCGCCTGAGCTTTGGTCTGGAGAAGGCTGGCGCTCCCCTGAGATTAAAAAGCAGATAGCTGTTTTCGGTAAACCAAAGCCCCTCTCCCTCGGACAGGGGAATGAGGGCTCGCGTCTTGGACAGCACCGAAGTGAGGTCCGATGAGACGACGATGAAGTTGCCGCGGGCGTCGCTGCCGACGCCCGCGTAGAGCGAGGATCCCGATTTGATGGCGAATACGCCCGGGAGTTTGGGGTCGGCCACCGCGGCGGCGTAGGAGCCTTCCGCGAGAGCCTCGGTCTTTCTGATGGCGTCGATCATGCGAAGGACGCCGTCGGGGACGCCGTCGCGCAGTCCCGAGGCCGCGTAGGCTTGGCGCATGCCGGCCAGGTCGGCGCTCGAGAGCCTTTGATTGGACGCGTAATGTTCTTCCACGAGGTGGACGATGATCTCGCCGTCGTTGTCAGAAATGACGGCATGGCCGCGGGAGGAAAGCCATGCCTTGAGCGAGTCGGTATTGGATATGTTGCCGTTATGCGCGCCCACCATCTCGATCTTGCATCGGACATGATGGGGCTGGCTGTTGACGTCGGTCACGGCCCCATAGGTGGCCCATCGAACCTGCCCGATGAAACGCTGGCCGGAATGCTTGCCTATGGAGAGGGCCGGGCAGACCTTGGAAGGGGCGCCCGTTTTCTTGAGCAGGACAATCTCGCGCTTGTCGTCTATGAAGGAAGCGCCCGTCGAATCGTAGCCCCTGTATTCGAGGCGTCTCAGGAGGGCTTCCGCTTCCCTGCCCATGTCCGGATTTTCTGTCTTATAGATCAAAGACACTATTCCACACATCTGTCACCTCTGCCCACAGTATAACGCGACTTTCACATGTTGTGGGATATTGATATAGTGTCTGATCATGTCAGTTCAACCGTACGAGACGAAACACAAAATATGGGGATACGACTGCGGCTATGGTGGGCCTTTCAGCCCGCTCGCGCTGGCCAATTACTTTCAGGAAATCGCGGGCAATCACGCCTGCGAGCTCGGGGTCGGCATGGGCGCCATGTTCGCCAAGGGCCAGACCTGGATGCTCTCCCGCATCGATATCGAAATCGAAGACCTTCCGCGCGAGGGCGACGAGATCCTCCTGCGCACCTGGCCGGCGGGCACCGATCGCATTTTCGCCCTCCGCTATATCGAAATGTATTCGGCGCTGGGCAGGCGCCTGGCGGGCGCCCTCTACGATTATATGATCGTCGATATGGAAAAGCGCAGGCCGCTGCGGCCCGAACGCCTCCTCGATCCCGCCATGAAGGCCGACCTTCCCGCGCCCTATCCCGATCTTTCGACGGGAATACAGCATCTCGAGGGCTTCGCCGGTTTTTCCGGAGGCCTTTCCGACGGCTGGGCCGAGTCTTTCAGGCTGAACGTGGGGAATCGCCATATAGACTATAACGGTCATGTCAACAATGCCCATTTCATCAACTGGCTCTGCGACGCGATACCCATGGAGGAACGCGGTTCCGGGCGCCTCTCCAGGCTGAAGGTCGATTTCGTGTCCGAAGTGAAGCTGGGCGAGGAAGTCGCGGCATTCTGGAATGACGACGAGGCTTCAGGCGGCAAGCTTTCCCTCCTGACGAGGGGTGGGGAGGTTGTCGCGAGAGGCTTTACCCGCTGGTGCCGGGTTGACGTCTTATAATCGCTTTTGTCACCGGGATAGCCGAATAAAAACACATCCTCCGGAAATGTAGACGTATAGATCAAGCGATTTTGTCTTGTACAAATATTAATCCCATTATATTGTGTAGTAAAACAACTGTACCACAATATGTAGTAGGGAGACGTTTATTATGACTGTTACTACCATGTTCGATCCGGAAGCCGTTCGGCCATCAGAGCCAATGTTGAGGCATATCGTCAAGCGTTCGGGGAATGTCGATCGTTATGACCGGAAGAAAATCGAGGCCGCGATAAGCAAGGCTTTTCTCGCTACGGGTTCGGCAGCCGGAGATTCCGCCCCTGGAGCGGATCCCGGGACCCAAGCGAAGGCACGGCACTATACCGACCTTGTCGAGGAAAAGATACGGGCGCTCATGTGGGAAAGGCACCCCCATTCGATCCCGGCGATTGAGGAAATCCAGGATATCGTCGAGACGGTCCTCATAGAACAGAGGGAGACCGAGGTCGCGAAAGCCTATATCCTGTATAGGGCGCGACACGATGCTATCCGTGACGCAAAGAAGCTCATGCTGGACATTTCGGCGACCATGGATGGCTATCTCAGCCAGTCCGACTGGCGCGTGAACGAAAACGCCAATGTCAACTTTTCTCTCGGCGGGCTCATCCTCCACAATTCGGGCGCGGTTACCGCCAATTACTGGCTTAAGCGTATCTATCCCAAAGAAATCGCCGACGCCCACATGAGCGCCGATTTCCATATCCACGATCTTTCCATGTTTTCCGGCTACTGCGCCGGCTGGTCGCTTCGGGATCTTATTCGGGAAGGGCTGGGCGGTGTTCCGGATAAAATCTCCTCGATGCCGGCGTCGCATTTATCCACCCTGGCGAACCAGATGGTTAACTTTCTCGGCGTCCTACAGAACGAGTGGGCTGGCGCCCAGGCTTTTTCTTCTTTTGACACGTACCTGGCACCCTTCGTTAAAGCCGATACCTTGAGCGACGCGGAGATACGACAGGGGCTTCAAAGTTTCATCTTTGGCGTGAACACGCCTTCCCGTTGGGGCAGCCAAGCTCCTTTCACCAATATTACGCTGGATTGGACGCCGCCCGAGGATCTTGCGGAAAAACCGGCCGTCGTTGGCGGAAGGGAAATGGATTTCACCTATGGTGATTGCGCTGCTGAGATGGAACGAATTAACAGGGTGTTCATAGAACTCATGCTGGCCGGCGATGCCTCGGGGCGAGGTTTTCAGTACCCGATCCCAACCTACAACATCACGAAGAATTTCGACTGGGACGCTCCCAACGCGGCCCTTCTCTTCGAAATGACCGCCAAATATGGCACCCCCTACTTCCAGAACTTCGTGAATTCCGACCTCAACCCGGGCGATGTCCGGAGCATGTGCTGCAGGCTTCAGCTGGACAGGCGCGAACTGCGGAAAAAGGGAGGAGGCCTCTTCGGGGCTGACGAACTCACCGGGTCCATCGGTGTCGTGACCATAAACTTACCGAGGATCGGCTATCTCGCCCGCGGCGAGGGCGATTTCTTCGAACGCCTCGACGCCCTCATGGATCTAGCTAAGGAGAGCCTCGTCATAAAGCGGAAAGTGATCCAGCGACTTCTCGACGCGGGGCTTTTCCCCTTCACCAAACGCTACCTGAAATCCTTCGACAACCATTTCAACACGATCGGCCTCGTTGGGATGAATGAGTGCCTGCGAAACTTTTTCTCGCCCGAGGTGACGACGGCTACTCCCTACGGCCGCGATTTTTCGCTCAAGGTACTCAACCACATGAAGGGAAGGCTGGCTGATTATCAGGTGGAGACGGGCGAGCTTTTTAACCTCGAGGCGACGCCCGCGGAGTCGACGTCGTACCGCTTGGCCAGGCATGACAAGGAACGCTATCCGGATATCATCGTCGCGGGAAAGGACGAGCCGTACTATACGAATTCGACGCAGCTGCCCGTTGGGCAGACTGAGGATATTTTCGACGCCCTCGATATGCAGGAAAAACTGCAGGGCGCCTATACAGGCGGCACGGTATTCCACGCTTTCCTGGGAGAGGCCATCGGCGATTGGAAGGCATGTGCTTCCCTTGTCCGCACGATCGCCGCGAAGTATCGGATCCCCTATTTCACGATTTCTCCCACCTTTTCGATCTGTCCGACACATGGCTACCTGAACGGAGAGCATTTCACCTGTCCTGAATGCGGCTCGCCGGCCGAGGTCTACAGCAGGATTGTGGGGTATTACCGTTCGGTGAAGAACTGGAACGCCGGCAAGCGTGAGGAATATGGGGAAAGGGTGCTTTTCAACATCGGGACGACGCCGGCGCCTGACGACGCGAATGTCCATGAGATTGACCATCGTGCCACAGATCTTCGCGCCGTGGACCATCGCGCAGCGGACCATCGCGCAGTTTCCGCGCTGTTATTCTCCCGAAGGACTTGTCCCAATTGCCCTCCTGTTAAGAAGGCTCTTGCATCGCGCCTTAAATACTCGGAGATCGATGCAGATAGTGTCGATGGCTTAGCCTTGGCCGCGAGGCACTCCATCTGTTCTACCCCAACGGTTCTGTTTCTCGATCAAAAAGGTGAGGAAATTGCCCGTTGCTCCACTGTTAAGACATTGATAGCCATGCTTGGTTCGGTTCCTGAACATGTCTGAAAGCTTAGCGGTCAATCAACATGTGGGGTTCAGAAAAACATCGCTCGTCGATTATCCGGCCAAAGTGGCGAGCGTGCTATTCTTCACAGGCTGCAATTTACGCTGTCCCTGGTGCCATAACCGCGAGCTGGTGCTAGGTATTGCAGAGGATTTGCCGCTTCTGGATGAGTGCCTGGAGGCGATTGAGCGAAGAAAGGAGCGCATTCAAGGCGTTGTCATCTCGGGCGGCGAACCCTTGTTATACGGGAATATCGGATCGGTTATCGGCCGTATCCATGATATGGGGCTACCGGTAAAGCTCGATACGAATGGATCTCTTCCCGGGAGTCTGGAAATACTGCTGGCTGGGGAGAGTACGAGACCCGACTATGTAGCGCTGGACCTTAAGACCAGCGCTACAGGCTATAAGAGGCTTACGCCTGCGGGCGGCGGGGATCCTTTCCCCGCTATCCTCCGAAGCCTGCGCCTTCTGGCCGAGCGGGGGATCCCTTTTGAAGCGCGCAGCGTGATTTGCCCGGGGTTCTTCGATGCGGATACGGTGGAGGAATTGGCGCCGTTGTTATCCGCTGGCGTTCCTTGGTTCTTCGCGCCCTTCGCGCCAGGTAACTGTCTCGATCCAGCCTGGAATGATGTATCCCCTCCAGCGCCGGACAATGTACGGGCGCTTGCGGAGGCGGCGCGTCGGCTGGGCAAGTGCGCCTTGATCCGTTGAACCGGCCCGGTTAAGCGCGGCGAGGTTGACAGTTTTCATCTTGTATCCTAGTATAAAAACGCTTCAGGGATCCGAGGAATACGGTGAAAATCCGTAGCGGTCCCGCCACTGTAACCGGGGATATGCCCGACATGCTCTCCTTGAGGGAGAGCGGCCATTGCGATTCGAGAGGATTGCGAGAAGGCGTCGGCGGCAATAGATGATCCGGAAGCCAGGATACCACCCTGCGGCGGCTCATGGGATTTTCATCCTATGGGCAAAACTTCGTGGCCTGAGGAACAACAGTGTTTTCCCCTCCTTTTTCGACGCCGATCGGCGTCGGCCTTCTTTCGCGTTTTAGCGTCGATCGCTGGGTGAGCACCATGACAGTGGCGTGGCGTGTTTTAGCCGCCGCGCGTTCGGGCCTCGAGAACTTCGGAGGCCTTCCATGGCGACGCGCTTCAATGTTTTCAGGTGGCTTTGGCATGCCAGGTTATCGGGGCTTTCTCTCGCATGGTGCTTCCTTGCCCTCGCGGCGAGCCTGCCAGCCGGAGCCGATCCCTATGAGCTGCCTCCGCAGGTGGTCACCGATGTCGCTCCGCAGATAAAGCCGGCTCCCGCGGCAGGGCGTACCGAGTACACATCGGAGGAGCTTAAGGCTATGGGGCTATCCTCTATCGAGGAGGCCCTCGCCGTCATGCCCAGCCTCATTGTGTCGCCGGTGGGCTCTTCGGGGGCGCAATCCACGGTTTCCCTTCGCGGCTCCACGTCAACTCAGGTCCTCGTCCTCGTCGACGGCGTGCGCGTCTCCGATCCCGCGACTGGGCAGGTGGATCTTGCCAGGCTGGGGCTTTCTCTCGACGATATCGAATCTATCGAAGTGGTGCGGGGAGGCGTTGTCGCCCAGTACGGTGCCGACGCCGTGGGCGGTGTCGTCATCATCGAGACCAAGCGAGGAGACTCTTCCGCCGGTTTTTCGCTCAAGGCATCGAACAAAGCCTATCTTCCCGCGACGAGCCTGTCCGGATCCGGCGCTGGCGCTGTCGGGGTTCCGGCTTCCCTACTTTCTCTCATTGACGGACAGAGCCTCTCCTTTAGAGCTGGACTGCCTGGCGGCATTGCTCTGACCGCCTCAGCCGAGCGCTCGTCGAACGCCTATCTCTACTATGACGCCAACTACGCGCGACGGCTTCGGAGCAACGCCGACCTTCTGCGCGGCTCGGGTACCTTGTCCTGGAAAGGATTCGTCGGGGAGGGCGAGGTCAAGGCCGCGGCGGCGCTTGGGGCGAGAACCCTCGGTGTGCCCGGTCCCATAGATTCTCCTACTCCCGAAGCTCGTCAGCGCGACCTCGACGCATCCTTCTCCGCCGACTACGCGACCGACTATTTCATGTCGGATCTATCCTCGCTCAAGGCGAACGGCTACGGCCGTTTTGCCATTTTGGAGTATAGCGAGGCCGACGACGATGCGTCCGATGTCCATAGGAGCTCCAGAATTGGCGGCGATGCGCATTGGTCGCTATTGGCAGGAAGGTTCGCGACAATCAACGCGGGCATATCGACCCGCTATGAGCGGCTCGATTCGACAGTCGTGAAAAGCGCCGAGGACTCCATCCCCGAAAGGATCGGCTCAGGCGTTTTCTTTGAGCCTTCGATCGTCCTCGGCTCCTGGACGTTGACGCCGGCGCTGCGCTGGGATTGGACCAGCGACTTTGCTTCCGGGCTGTCCTTATGCCTTGGCGCCGCGAAAACGCTGAGCGAGGAAGCTACCTTCGCGGTATCCGCATCCACCGCCTATCGCGCGCCGAGTTTCGATGATTTGTATTGGCCAATGTCGAGCGGCGTCGAGGGAAACCCGAACCTCAAGCCGGAGACGTCATACTGTGCCGACGCTGGATTCCGCCTGAAAAGGGGCGTGCGCTCCTTTTCCGCCTCTACCTTCGTCCGGTATTCGAAGGATGTGATCCTTTGGCAGGAGAATGACGACGGAATCTGGCGGCCGACCAATTTCGGCAATGCCTTTTATCCAGGCCTGGAGCTGGAATATACATCCGCGGCGGCGCCTTGGACGCTCTCGCTTTCCTACGGCTTCCTCCATAGCTATGTCCTCTCGGGAGACCTCGACTTCTCCGACGACAAACGGGTGCCCGGAGCGCCCGCCAACAAGTTGACCGCGACGGGAGCCTACGCGTCGGGTCCCTTCAAGGGATCGCTGAATTGCTCCTACGAGAGCCTGAGCTATCTCACCACTGCCAACTTGGCCTACCAGCCGGCCGTGTTCCTGCTTGGGACGAGGCTGGAATGGTCTCTGAACGATCGGCTGTCGTTCTTCTGCGAGGGTAAAAATCTTCTGAACGAGCGATATGAGTCGGTAAAAGGTTATCCGATGCCGGGGCTTTCGATCGAACTAGGTTTCGAGTACCGGACTGTTAAAAAATAAAAGGAGTTTCTATGAAAACGAAGGATCTCATGAAATGGCTTGGGCGAACGGGCAAATGGGCGACGGGCATCGTTTGGGTCGCTTTGGTCGCGATCCTGCTGACAAGCTGTCCCAACCCGGCCAACAATCCGGGCACGGGCTCGACGGCGAACCTCTTTGTCGTCGACTCGAGGAACGGCAACGTATATGAAATAGACGACACTACCTGTACCGCGGCTTCGACAGCCCTCATTTCGATAGGTCAGAATTCGTCGGGCGAGATCGCGTTCTCCGGCGATATCGGCTTTATCGCCGTGGGAAGCTATTCCAATACCGCGCCAGGGCTATACTATTTCGACGCCTCTTCGTCAGCGCCTTCGGCGGCTATGGTTGGCGCGACGAATACCAGTGCCCAGTATCCTTGTGTAGTGTCGAATACCTTAGGCTATGTAACGACTGCGGACTTTTATAACGTGTACGCAAACGCCGTGTACCCCTTCGATCCGTCCAGGCCGGCCTCCGGCCTTGGTGCGGCGGTCACTGGCTTTCCTGTGGGATTTTATCCGCAGGATATCGTCTATGCCTCAGGGAGAGTCTATGTGACGGACAACGCCAACGCCAAGGTCTGCAGGCTTGATGCGGCGGGAACGGCTGTGGACGCCATCTACTCGACGACTGCCGTTGGGACTACGGGACTCCTGGCGGGCAGCTTCGGCGGCAAGACTGGTGTCTTCGTCGCGAACTCAGGCGGCTATGACGAGTCCTGGAACAGCCTTCCGGGCTCGATCGACTTCATCGCGAGCGATGCCGAGGATGGAACCGCGGCCGTGGCGGTCCTGTCGGGCTATTCCGCCGGAAGATTGGCCGCATTCGACAGCGATACTCTCGTGGCGACGACCTATTCCAGGACCTACATCGTCGATCTGTCGGGGGCGAGCGCCTTGGCTTCCGAAGTCACCAACGCGACGGCGTCATTCGGCTCGAACGATGTGGATATCCTGGATGGTTATGCCTATATTCCCGACGGCGCCAATTCCCTATACCGATTCTCCGTGACCGGCACCGATGTACAGGAAATTGCCGTGGGGAAGACAGGGGAGATGGTTTCCAATATCGGAGTGAGGAAATGACGCGGACGCGTTGAGCGCTCAGCGGATGAGTCTGTACTCGATGGGTACCAGAACTTCCATTTCCCCGGCCAGGGCGATTCCCATCGGGAAAAGGCCTTTGACTAGGTCCAGAGCGGCGCGGTCCAGGATCGCGCTGCCCGATCTAGCCACTATTCTCAATGATTTCAAGTTGCCGTCCGGCAAGATCGACACGTTAATCCTTACGATTCCTTCCGCGGACTTCAGCCTTGCCGCTTCGGGATAGTTCTTTCTTTTCTTTATTCCCGTCGATATAAGCGCGAGGACTTCATCGGCGGAAGGCGGAGCATACGCTGCCGCCTTATCGCTCCGCTCCGGCTCGACATCGGGTTGGTATTCGTCATTCGGTTCGTTTGAATTCTTTTCGGCGCTTCTAGCGGTCTCTTTCGCGCTTTCCAGCGACGGCCCGCTACTCTGCTCGGGAACATTCTCCCTGGGTGTGTCCTCAGCCGATTCCAGTACCTTCGAATCCGCGATGTTTTTCGGGAGGGGCCGGGCAACCGTGACGGGCGGCGGCAAAGGCTGCGCGATGCGCGCTTTGGGAGGGGCGGTGATCGGAATGTTCGCATTCACTGGTCTAGCCTGCTCCTGCGTCGTGGGTGTTTCGGCTGAAGTATCCGCGGTATCGACCGGCATTAGGTTAAGGCGCACAACTTGCGTGACGTTGTGCCTGTCACATATGAATATGCTTCCGGGAATGAACGCTAGCCCAGCGTAGAGGATAGTCGTGGCCGTTACCGCAATATACCGATAGCGGCGGAGCGCTCTTCTTTCCAGACTCGCGCGGATGTCGCCGGAATTATCTTCGCGGGGAGGGCGGAAGACGGAGATGGGAAACCTCTTTCGCTTAGCTGGATTGTCCATATTATTTCCGGTATGCGTATCCCCTCGGACAGCATGGAAGCGCGACGTGTCGATAGGCGATAGGCGATAGGCGGAAATACACTGCCGACCACCGACCTCCCTCGAGGCGCTTTCGGGTCATGTCATCCGCATGCCAGGACGCGGATGGAAGACGGCAGGTTTTCGGACTTAAAGCGTTTCGGCCGTATTTGCATACGCGCCATGTTTCTACTGGCCATCGCTTCCCGGAATGGAATACTTCCAGTGCCTATGATGGCTTTCGTTCTTTCTTACCGCTGCGGGGCAGTTCCGGATTTGGACCGGATTCTCTTTTAGCCGCGGGCCAGGGCTCGCGAACCGTCTCCTCGCCAAGTATCGGCTGGAGCGCCCAAGACAGTCAAGCGATCGCTCACAGTGAATCTATATAACTTGACCCTTCTCTTCGCGGACAATACTCTTGTTGTATGAAAAAGAGGATCATCGTGGTGGATGGCATGGGTGGCGGTATTGGCGCTCAGCTCGTCGAATTGATTCGCGCTTCGTTTGATGACCGAGTGGAGATAATCGGCCTAGGAACAAATTCCAACGCCACCGAGCGAATGCTCAAATCGGGGGCGGACAAGGGCGCGAGCGGAGAAAACGCCATAAAAGTCTCCGCGGGAACAGGTTCGCTTATAATGGGACCGCTTGGCATTGTCATCCCGAACGGCATGCTTGGCGAGATTACTTCGGCCATGGCCGAGGCGGTGCTCACCGCTTCCTGCGAGCGCATCCTTATTCCCGTCGCCCAGAATCATTTCATTCTCGCAGGATTCGATCAGAAGCCTCTTGGCCAATTGCTTTCCTGCGCGATGACCCTTGCCAAGGAAAAGCTCGGCGATATATAACGAGTTGTCGGCTCGAAGTCGACGTCAGCGGCATGATTGCCGCTTTTCCATCGCTTTCACGACAAACGGCTTTCCCCGAGGCGTCGTCTTGGAGGATGCCGCTGAACGAGGCGCATGACACGTCTCGTCATGGCTCGATGCCGCGCGATTACGATCCAATGGATATTTTCCATGAAATTCAGAAATCTCATCGCCTCATTTATCATCGCCTCGGCGGGAATTTCTATTTCGGCCCAGACAGCAGCACCTTTTAAAGTCATCGCTTCCACATCATGGACCGCCGCTTTCGCCAGGGCCGCCGGTGCTCGGGATGTCGTGACGATCGCTCCCATGGAGCTGAAACACCCGCCGGAATATGAGATAAAGCCATCCGATCTCACCGCGGTGGCGGGAGCCCAGTTCCTCGTTCACTCAGGGTATGAACGCTTCGCCAAGCGTCTCGCCGAAACCGCTGAGAACGATGGGCTAAAAATAATGCAGGTGTATACTGACAACCTTCCCGTCACCTTCAAGAGCGAAGCGCGAAAACTTGCCGCGGCATTTGGCACCATTTCCGCTTTCGAAGCTTGGGCCGTCTCCTTCGATCGTCTCACCGAGTCCATGAAGGCGAAAGTCATGGCCGTTTATCCCAATCGAAAGGCCGCGGTTCATAAATATTTGAAGACCTATGCGGAGTGGCTTGGATTCGAGATTGTCGGAACTTTCGGCCCCGGCGAACCTTCTCCGGCCGTATTGCTCGAAATCCTCGGCGCCAAACCGGCGATCGTCATCGATAATTATCACAACATATCGGGTAAAGCCCTTATAGAGGCGCTCGGCGTTCCCTATGTCGCCCTCGTGAATTTTCCGGGAAAAGATGGCACGAAAACGATAGAAGACGTCTTCGCGCTCAATGAAAAATCCTTCATCGCGGCCTCACGCGACGTTTCGCGGTAAGACCTGAACGTGGGCGAAACCGCGATCGTGGCGAAAAGAGCGCAAATTCGGGGTCTAGAGGGTATCGAAGGCGTCCCGCTCATCGAAGCGCGCAATGTTTCCATCGGCTATGGCTCAATTATGGTTCTGGACAGGGTGTCGTTCAGAATTGAAGGCGGCGAAGGCCGAATTATAGGGCTTCGAGGACCCAACGGAGCGGGGAAGTCCACTTTTCTCAAGGCTTGCCTGGGGCTTGTCGCGACACGGTCGGGAACTTTGCGTCTCGCTGGTTTTGAACCAGGCAAAAGCAACTTCCGGAAGCTGCTCGCGAGGGTGGGATATGTCCCGCAGTCTCGTCCTCCCGGACAGCTGCGCCTGACTGTCGACGATGTCGTCGCTCTCGGCCGTTATGGCAGGGTGGGCTTTCTCGGACGTTATGAAGCCGGGGATTGGAAAGCTATTGAAGCGGCGAAGGAAAAGGCTGGCGTCGCCAGCCTCGGTACGAAAGCAATTCAGGAATTGTCCGGCGGCCAATACCAGCGTGTGATGATAGCCAAGGCTCTTGCCGCCGAACCGCTTCTCATGCTTCTCGATGAGCCAGGAGTTCACCTGGATGAGAAGGGACGGGAATATATCTCCAAACTTCTCGTTTCCATCGCCCGGGACAAGGTGGCGTCGATGCTTCTGGTATCTCACAGCGCCGAACTTCTGAGCCTCTGCGACAGCTTTCTCGACTTCGAAGGCGGGCGAATCGAGGTCGGCCATGTTTGAAGTGTTCATGCTTTTACCTTTCAGAAGGGCTCTTTTGGCGCTTATGGCCACCGGATTGGCTTTCCCCGTCTTAGGTGTCTATATCTTGGTTCTCGAGCTGGTGCCCGCCCGGTTTGCCATAATGCACGCATCCCTGCTTGGGGCTGGAATTGGGCTTCTTTTTGGTTTTCCTCCCCATATTTCGGCGCTAGCCATGGCTTTGTTAGCCGGAGTCGGCATTGCCCGACTTTCCGAACGGAACGCGGCGTCTGCGGGAGGGCCTCTTGGCTTGATCATGACCCTGAGTCTGGGGTTGGCCTTCATCCTCTTCTACAAATCCAAGGTCAACGCCATCGAAGCCTTCGATCTATTCTGGGGAAGCGTTCTCGCGCTTTCAAAGACGGAACTGTATCTTACTTGCGGCGGCGCCGCGTTGGTGATCCTCGTCACGGCGATATTCTTTCGTGAAATCCTGGCAGTACTTTACGACCGGGAATTGGCGTATGCCCAAGGAATCCATGCACGCGGCGTGTATTACGGAATTATCGTACTGGTATGTCTGGGCATCGGTCTTGCCATGAAAGTGACAGGCGCACTTATGGTGGACGCGGTTACTATCCTGCCGGCGCTGGCAGCCCGCTCCATGAAAAAGGGTTTGAAAGAGACGCTGTTCTGGGGAGCGGCATTCGGTTGCGCGATGAATTTTGGGGGTTTCATGCTGGCGCTGTGGCTCGACCTACCGACAAGCCCCGCGATAATCGTCGTCGGCGCTCTCATCGTTTTCGCCGTAAAGACGTTTCGCCATTGAGAAAAGGTGGAATTTTGTTTTTTTCCGACCTACCCTGTCTTGATAAAGCCGACAAAAAGAGGTTCATTGATCCATCATGGCTTCATTGACCATTTACTCCCCTTATATTACGTTATCTTAATATCAATAGTCTCGCGGGAGGTCGCGAGCGAGTCCTTTCGAGGATGAGGCCGGAACGGCGATACTTCGAAGGGTCTGTCCATGGAGGTTAAAATGTCCGTAGTCCGCAGCAATCCCGTGCCGAGCGATATCGATATAGCCCAGGCAGCGACCATAAGGCCCATTTCCGAAATCGCCGGGCGCTACGGCATCGACGAGCGATACCTGGAGCATTACGGCACCGACAAGGCCAAGGTGAGCCTGGAATTTCTCCGCGACAGGCCGGCAGCCTCCAAGCGAGCGAAATATATCGACGTGACGGCCATTACCCCGACTCCCCTCGGCGAAGGCAAGACTACCGTCACCGTGGGCCTCGCCCAGGGTCTCGGCTGGATCGGGAAAAAAGCGATAGCGACCATACGCCAGCCCTCTCAGGGCCCCACCTTCGGCATAAAGGGCGGCGCCGCCGGCGGAGGCTACAGCCAGATCGTGCCTATGGCCGATTTCAACCTCCACCTCACCGGCGACATCCACGCGGTAAGCGCCGCGCACAATCTCTGTTCCACGGCTTTGGACGCGCGCATGTATCACGAGAGCCGCTGGTCGGACGCCTACTATGAGAAGCTGGGGTTCGGCAAGCTCAACATCGATCCCTTCAATGTGCTGTGGCGCCGCGTCATGGACATGAACGACAGGACGCTGCGCAAGATCATCGTTGGCATTGGCGGCCTGGAAAATGGGCCCTTGCGCGAAACCGGGTTCGACATCGCCGTATCGAGCGAGGTGATGGCCATTCTCGCCCTTTCCACGAGCCTCGCCGATCTTCGCGAGCGCATGGGGAGGATCGTCGTGGCCTTGGACAGGTCAGGCAAGGCCGTCACCACCGAGGACTTGAAGGTGGCTGGCGCCATGACCATTCTCATGAAGGACGCCCTCAAGCCGAACATTCTCCAGACCCTCGAGGAACAGCTGGCCTTCGTGCACGCCGGTCCCTTCGCCAATATCGCGCACGGCAACTCTTCCGTCCTGGCCGACCAGATGGCGGCGCGGGTGGCCGACTATGTCGTCACCGAATCGGGTTTCGGGGCCGACATGGGCTTCGAGAAATTCATCGACATCAAGTGCAGGACTTCAGGGATGATGCCCGACGCAGTCGTCCTCGTGGCCACGGTGAGAGCCCTGAAGATGCATGGCGGCGGTCCCAAGGTCACCCCGGGGAAACCCCTGGCCTCGGCCTACACGCATGAGGATCTCGCCCTGCTCGGCAAGGGTCTCGATAATCTCAGGGCGCATATCGGCATCATCAGGAGCTTCGGCCTGCCCGTCGTCGTCGCCATCAATGCCTTCCCGAGCGATACGGAAGCCGAGCATGGGCTCATCCGCGAAGCCGCCCTCGCCGCCGGCGCCTCTGACGCCTGTCTTGCGAGGAACTGGGAACTCGGCGGCGAGGGCGCGGCCGACCTAGCTCGCGCCGTGGAAAAGGCCGCCTCGCAGCCCTCTTCGGTGAAGTTCCTCTATCCCCTCGAGATGCCGATCCGCGACAAGATCGACACCCTCGCGAGGGAGGTCTACGGCGCCGACAGAGTGAGCTATTCGCCCGAGGCCGAGTCCGCGATGGAGAAATTCAGCGACCTCGGCTACGGGGATCTTCCCGTCTGCATGGCCAAGACGCAGTATTCCCTCTCGCACGATCCCGCTCTCAAGGGCGTTCCCAAAGGCTATGTCTTCCCGGTCAACGATCTCCGTCTGGCCGCGGGCGCCGGTTTCATCTATCCCCTTTCGGGGGAGATAACCACCATGCCCGGCCTGCCTTCCAAGCCCGGCTATATGGGAATGGATATCGATACGGAGACCGGCAAGATCACTGGCCTGTCCTGACCGCCCAGGCGCCGCGCCCGCGCCGAAAGCCAGGGTCTATTCATTGACCAGCGCGCGGGGTCGTGGCATGATGTGCAGCCATGATACCAGACAAGGTTAAGGCGATTTTGGACGCCAACGGTCTCGCGGCGCTTGAGTTTGAAGAGGGATCGACGCCCACGGCCGAATCGGCCGCGGCGAAAATTGGCGTGGAAGTGGGACAGATAGCGAAAAGTCTGCTCTTTCGGGGAGCTTCTGGCCGCGCGGCCATGATCGTCTGCGCCGGGGACAAGAAAATTTCCTCCGGTAAAGTCAAACGGCTTTGCGGCGAGAAAATGTCGATGACCAGCGCCGAGGACACCTTCGCCCTCACCGGCTTCTGGCCGGGCGGCGTCTGCCCCTTCGGCGTCGAGAATATTCCAATATATATTGATGAAAGCCTTTCCCAATGGGAAACCATCTATCCCGCCGCGGGCACGAATTCCACGGGCGTGCCGATGACCTTCGCCCAGCTCCAGTCCATCACGGGCGGGACGGTCTGCGGCGTCACCGGCTAGAGGCGCGGCCTGGGAGCCTTGCCTAGAGGCGCGGCCTGGGCATGTCCCTAGGCCGCGCCCCCAAGGCGATGAAGATTCAGCGCCCTTTCCAGTCCTGAAGTATCTGCCTGTAGCGCTCCGCCACCATGCCGATCACGCTCTCCCAGGATCTGTAGAGGGTCTTGTAGGCGCCCTGGCCGGCCTTGTCCATCAGGGCTTTGTCGGAGAGGAGGGCCTGCAGCTTGTCGGCCATGCTTTCAGCCGAATTTCCCGCGAGAAAACCGTTTTCGCCGTCGCGCACGCCCGCGGCCGTCGACGATCCCTGAACGAGGAGGGAAGGCCGGCGCATGCCCGCCGATTCCTTGACGATGAGGCTGGAGGTGTCGTAGAGCGAAGGGAAGTAGAGGAGGTCGGCGCGCGCGTAG